>OLPR01002471.1_pt1 | contig 13512 bp, 9 predicted proteins | sample 1672761 | NCBI WGS metagenome assembly OLPR01 (sample SAMEA3136721, study PRJEB25190) | human gut metagenome | biome: human gut; feature: human-associated habitat; material: faeces | place: Austria | collected 2013 | reverse complement strand
TATTTAAGTTGTAGTATGTTTCTTTACCACTTGGTCCATAATAAACACCGCCAGAAGCAGTTAGTGCATTCACATTACTAATGTATTGTGAAAGCGATGGTTGCGAGTAAACAATTTGTGTAACAGCATTATAGTTATTTTGAATGAACTGCATATCATTCAATAAATCTGGCTGTTCCATAATCATTTCTTCAACGCTCTTCGATTCTTCTTGTTTCTTGCTAGATTCTTCCTCGATATCTTGAATCTGTTTTTCGAATTTCTCTTTTAATTCTTCTGTTCCATTTTTTGTGTCTACACGCATTAAGATATTTTCATCTGTGCCATTTGACTTAGCAAAGACCTTACTTTCTTCCCCAATTACTGATGATGTTGTTAGTAATGTTAATACAAATGTCGACATCAATAAACCTGAAACTAACCCTTTTCTTAATAAACTACATTCTAAATTTTCTTCTTTTAAAAAGTTCAAAACACCCTCCAATCTTCCCCTTAAACCCCATAAAATACGAGGCAATTGTTGTCAAATAAATTAAAACAACAATTAATACTATACACAATTCTAAAAAAAATGCAAATTTTGGCCTAAAAAAAGGGACGTTTTCGACCAAAAGTGGCGAGAACGACCCATTTGAAAGCGATGTTTTCAAAAACTAAAACTAAAAACCAACTACGTTTAAGATGGCTGCAATTGCCCAAATAGCTGCCATAATCAAATTCAAAATCTTACTAAATTTCTTATCACTTAAGTAAGCTAGAGTGATACTGTATAAACAACAGATTGCCTCTAAAACAACAATTACCATCAATGTGTTAAATGTACTAAACATAAATCTCTTCCCTTCTAAACATTTTTATAATCTTGCACATTTTGTGTCATTGCCACATTACGCTGTCTTTCTAGATTTATATCTAGATGGGATGCATCAAGAATAACACGGATCATATCTTGATAGTTATTCGCATCAAAGACAAAATCTGGCAATACATACTTACGATTATGAATCGTTTGATTAAATCCAAGAATCAATAGGTTATGTAAGAATGCTTCTTTAGTGGCATCTACGATTTCATTTTCATAATTGATATCTAAATAATAATCGCATGTGTTAAACAAATTCAGTATTTCACTCGCCTTGCATCCTGGATACAAGTGTACATTATCATATTTTTCAAAAGACATCAACTTTTGTGACATTTCTGTTAATGCACAAACATGAAATTTCATATTAGGTAATGCGTTAACTAACTCAGTTAATTTTTCGATGTGGTCTGAATTTGTACAAATCAAGACATTATTAGAATGTCCATTCTCTTTTTCAAAATTGTAGACAAAACCAAGTGGTTTCACAATATCCCTGTTTGCACCTAAAGATATTAATTTCTCATACGCCTCTTTTTTCTGAACATAGATTTTAGAAGTTCTTCTAGAATGACCATCCAGAATAACCTGCATATTTCCAGGAATATCCTCGCGATATCCTTCTTGCCAGAATAAGACATCACTATGTTCTGTATCTTCTAAGTTTTCAGATACAAAGAATGGATTTGATAAGGAATTATAGAATAGTCTTGTTGGATATATATCTAATTCAGTAAATAAATGCTTCGCAAATTCCACTTTATTCTTAAAGATATATACCTTGTCATTCTGGTTTAAAATAATGTCATGTGTGACAAAGTTTTCAACCACTTTTTCATTGCCAGACACATCATAATAACTACGAGATACAAGCTGACCTTTTTTATTAAAAATTGTCTTGGCATACATGAACCCATCTTGATTATAATGATCACTTACACGAACAACATGCGTATCATCATACCAATCTACAATCTTCACAAGTCTTTTATGTAAAGGAGATGCGAAGAATATCTTAGCTCTTTCATGATTCAAATCAAAGACTTGGCCACCTGAATTACTCGCCTTGATTTCCCAATAATCCGGTACATCAATTTGATTGAAATAGCGAGCTTTACCGCCCTCTTTTTTACCACAATAATACGTATAAATACTTGTCACATCATCTGGTAAAAAGCCTTCATCACTAAAAGTGAAAACCGGACCATCAAAGCCAGAAGTTCTAAAGCTTTGATACAACATTTGACTCTCTTCATCAAAATTTTCTAATAATAAAACTGGAGTTTCTAACATACAGCTTCCCTCCATTTTTCTTGTACGTTACAAGTTAAGAAATCCTTAGCTACTTCATAAGATACAGAATGACACTTCTCTAAGTCGTGTTTAAATAAATCGACAATACCTTTTCTTAAAGCCTCTATTCTTTCTTTATCCTCTTCAGGTAAAGATATTAAATATCCATTTTCCCCATTTCGAATAAAAGTTGGATTTCCATAACGAACATCAAAACCAATGATTGGTAATCCTCCACCAACCGCTTCCATTAAAGTCAGTCCAAAACCCTCACTTGTACTTCCGGCAATATAAGCCTCGTAGTTTTGATACACTTCACTCAAATCATGTTGACCCATTAAATGAATATAATCAGAAGCATTATTATCTCTAATGATAGTTTCAAGTTTTTCTCTTTCGCCACCAACACCATAAATATCCAAAGATACTTCTGGCACTTCAGCACGAGCTTGAATTACAGCCTTACAAATCCAGTCTACATGTTTTTCACTAGCCAAACGACTTGCCGTAATCAAAGAATAAGGTTTGCGAGTAGAACTAGGATATTTCAATTCCGGTAAAGATCCAACTGGAATGGTATATACACAAGGAGTTACACCATAATATTTTTCAAATTGTTGAACCATCAAATCACTCTGTGCTTGTGTTGAACAAATATAGAAATCAATATGTTTATGCATATTAAATTCATATTCATAGAAATTATTCCATAAGATATAATCATCATTTGTATCCTTTTCACTAAAGTGATCCGCATGTACGACTGTACCTACTCTTGCAGGTTTACAATTCATAAGAATGGATTGACCAATATCTGTAGAACGATCAATTAACACTACATCATCTTTCGTTAAATGTAATTGAGATACCATATATCCCACAAATTCTTCTTTTGAACAAAGAATCTTATCCTTAAACTTATACATCACACGATCATCATCAATGATTTCTTCATAGGCAACACTACCATTTTCATTAAAGAAACGACGATGATATAAATGTGCTGCATTATCTAATGGCGCATAATATTCTGAATATACACGTCCATATGTAAAATAATCTTTTCGAATTAAAAATCCATTTGAAACCAATTCTACACGATGCACAAAATCATCATGATCATTTACCATATACGCTGTATAAAAATTATTACTTCCACCAAACACATAACGACAAATCTTGCCTTCTCTTGTTTTTGTATAATTTAAATCTGTAAATGTCTTTTCTAAATCACTTAAAGTATAAGTAACAGGTGCTATTTTAAAATCCGTAAAGAATGTATATAGCCAAATAACTTCCGAATCTAAAAAACCTATATTCTTTGTCATATGCTCCATATTTTCAGAAGGAAACATATCTGTAAATACAAACTTGGCATCGACACCAATATTACGAAACATTCGAGCACGATAGATCTGAGCATATTCAACACCACTACTTGCCCAGCCAATGCCTAAATTAAAATTATATATCATAATCAAGAACTCCTTTCTTTAAGGATACAATATAATCATTTCATTGTCTTTACCAAATGAGACTTCTCCAAGTAAAATATTACGAATCATCGCCTTTTTTATCGATTTTTCCATATCTCTAAAAGAAAGTCTTGCCTCCCTTTGGTATTCATATAAAAGATTACGCTGCGCCGTAGAACGACCAGAAATCGCTGCCTGCAATTGCTGCAAGTAGTCAACCTCTTCAATCCAACCATCATCTAAGGCTTTTAATGTACAAAGACGACAATATTCTGAGAAACGATTCCCTAGTAATTGTTTCTTATCCTTAAATGCCATATCCGCATACTGTTTCAAATATTCTTTTTTATTAGCAGAAGAAACAGACAATTCTTTAAGTCGATACGACAAATTATCTAAGATATAACGATACATTGTTTTATCATCCATCTTTTTGTGATCTTTGGCAAATTCATTGATATTATTTACATAAATCTGCTTAAGGACATTTTCATCCAAACTCATCCCATCCAATAAATCATTTCTTGTCTTATACATAATCGTTTTTTGACGTTGCATAACACTATCATAATCCACTGAATTTTTCCTTTGGAAAACACTCGACTCTTCCTTTATTTTTTGCGATTTATTAACCAGTTTCTTAATTCTTCTTTTTGAAATATACTTATCCTTTTCGATATATTTCTCCATAAAATCATCACCTAAAATTTCACATACATCATCTTCAAGGGATACGTAAAACATTGATACACCTGGTTCTCCCTGACGTCCAGCACGCCCTCTTGCCTGTCTTTCATCACGAGTATTATTCATTCGACCGACACCTAATACACAAAGACCACCTAATTCTTTTACTCCTGGTCCTAAGCGAATATCTGTACCACGACCAGCCATACTTGTAGCCACTGTCACAACATTTTTCTGACCCGCTTCTTTAATGATTTCCGCTTCCCAGAACGCATTATTCGCGTTCAAGACGCTATGCTCAATATTTTCCTGTACTAATAATTTAGACAACATTTCCGTATCCGAAATTAAAGAAGCAATCAATAATACAGGTTGTCCAGTTTCATGTCTTTTTACCGTTTCTTTAATCACCGCATCAAACTGTTCTTCACTCGTTTTAAAATATTGATCTGGTAAATCAATACGAGCTAATGGTTTATTGGGTGGAATAACAACAACTTGTTTGTGATAAACTTCTAAAAGCTCATCTTTACCATCTTTGATTGTACCACTCATACCTGACATTTTAGGAAATAAGTTAAATAAGTTTTGATACGTAATAGAAGCGACCGAACGCTGTTCATCACTTAACTCTACATGTTCTTTTTCTTCGATTGCCTGATGAGATCCACCACGAAGCTTCATACCTGTCATTTTACGTCCAGTACTTTTATCTAGAAGTACAACTTCTCCTTTATCAGTGACAACATAATCCGTATCTTTTTCTAATAAGAAATGAGCTCTCAGAGCTAAGACAACATGTCTTAAAATATCATAGTTTTCTTCACCATATAGGTTTTGAATTCTAAAGTAACGTTGTACATATTCAACACCCTCTTTAGTTAACCAAACCTTTTTATCTTCAATTTCATAATGCACATCTTCTACTAATGTCGTCACAAAAAAGTTAGTTATTCCATATAAATTGGATTGAACACGAGGAGAACCCGAAATAACTAGAGGCATACTTGCACTATCTAATAAAACAGAATCCGCCTCATCTATAATTACGTAATAGAAGTCACGCATAAAACGATCTTCTTTTGACTGTACTAAGTTATTTAATAAATAATCAAATCCCAAAGAACCATGTGTTGTATATACAATATCAGCTGCATAGACATCCTTTTTTGAATCATTGTCTAACTTTTCATTTGTATCACGCTTTACACCTGCTTCTACACTCAAGCCTAAAAACTTATAGACTTGACCCATCTCCTCGGCATCACGAATAGCTAGATATTCATTGGCTGTCACCAAAATTGAACTTTTTCCCGTTAATCCATTTAAATATAAAGGCATTGTTGCCGTTAAAGTTTTTCCTTCACCCGTATTCATTTCACATAAATAGCACAGATGAAGAGCTATACCACCTAAAATTTGTACATCATAAGGAAACATACCTAATACACGATAATCGGCTTCACAACATACCGCAAACGCTTCAGGAAGAATGTCATCCGTAGTTTCTCCATTATTTAATCGTTCTTTGAATTCAAGCGTTTTATTTTTTAATTCGTAATCGCTTAAACACTTTACTTTTTTACACTCCTCTTTGACTTTACCCAAAAGAAAGTGTAATTTTTTATCAATTTTATTCATCTTACCCTTCCTTTTCTGTAATCACAAAAGAATGAAAATGCATCTTAGTACCACCCGCATTAATCAACTGTACACGATAGCTATATGTCTTTAAAGGACACTTAAAATCCATTTCCGGTTCACGAATAATCAATGTACCCGCCTCATTTTCATAACGATCATAAAATACCATTCGTATAATATACAATTCAAAATCACTCATATTTACTTGAATATGATAAGAACTCTCACCATCAATAATTGGCAAGGATGGCTCTGTTCTCATCATTTGATAATTTACTTTGGAATACCACTCTTTAATAATCGTTCCCGGAGGCATCAATTCATTTTCAATTTCAATATCTTCACGAGAATGAAATGTTATTTTAGTACCAAATAAATATGCCTTAAACAAATAATCATTCCAATATATTTTCCATTTACCTGTTTGCATTACTATCACCATTTCTATTAAAGTCTTCTTTTAAAATTTGATTGTATTGACTTCTAAACCATTCTACCACTGCATATGTATTGTCATTATGACGTCCATGAATTCCTTTACCAATGACTTCAACACCTACATTTTTTATATGCCCAATCACATTTTTATATGTGTTAGGATCATAATCATCTTCAATCAAATAAGACATAATAAATTTAGAATGAGAGAAATCTGTTTCATCAAACTTGTCCCAAAATCTATCATTTATACATTTAATAGCATTCGCATTCATATTATTTGTGTTTTTCTTCAATACATCCAAAGAAGTAGGAAACACTCCAGGTCTTTTAATTCTTTCATTTTCTGCAATATCACCCAAACTACCAAGTGGTTTACCCAAAATAAAGGCATGAGGTCTTAATGTACATCCATAATATAAAGATCCAAAAGTACCCATGGATAGACCAGATAAAATCAATTGAGATTCATCAAATTTTAATAGTTTTAAATATTTTTTTATGCCATCGATTACTAAAGATTCATATTCTTTATCACCTAAATAAAAAGCTCCTCCTGTAAGACGGACATCTGTGACCAATAAAAATGGTGTCCCCATTTTCTTCATCATATTATAGCCTTCAAAACTTTCCTGCTTTTTCCAACCACTAAAATATACATTTAAAGGCGGTTTCATATCACCTGGATCAAAATACATAAATAATTCTTCTCTTTTTGAGGTTACATAACGTTCTCCTCCAGGAAAGAAAACACCATAGGATTTTCTTGAATGTCGATCATGTAAATTTGTTATTCTAAGTTTACCTTGTCCTTTTGCGAGCAAAGAAGCAAAAATAGGACCATCCATTTTTTTATTTTCGATAGAAATAACAGATTTTAAGTCTTTTTCGTTAAAAATCCAACGATTTTGAACAGTCGAGACAGACCCTGCTTGAAATTGTTCGATTTTTAATTGTATATTCACAGAAGGATCCTTTTCATATTCTAACCAAAAATCAATAACTTGTTCATTAAACAAAGGAACATTCATTCTCCAATAAGCAATTTGATAAAAGTCATCTCCGTATTCTCCATTAAGTAAAACTCCATTATATCCATCCCAAGAAATTGAACCACCAAAGTTTTGAGAAATACTTAAACTTAACGCATCAAACTTTTCTCCATATCCTGATGGAAAGAATAGCTTGATATCATCACTCATAAATTCTTGTAGCTCATTTAATGAATAAATTTTACCTACACGTGATTCATAAATCCATTTTGTCCAACCATTCAATTCAACCGAATCTAGCACAAACATGGTATAAGCACGTATTTTCTTAAGCAAGATACGCGCTTCCTTTTCATTTACACAACGATTTAAAACACATACATCATAACTTCTTTCAGTAGCCTCTTTTAAATCATCTACATGATTCCAATCCACAAAGTCAGGAATATGAAGTGTTAAACTTAAATCTTCATTTCCGACTTGTAAAACACTAATCTTGTTCAACTTGCTTCATAACTCCCTTCCACTTACGAATTAAACTTGCCGTATTATATTCTTTACCTAATTCATAAGAATAAATCATACACTTATTCCAATTCGTAATATTATCCAAATAATACTTTAAGCCATTCAATACTTCAGATACTTCTTTGACAATAAAGCCATTCTTTCCATCATGCACATATTGTGTATTAAAAGAAACAATTTGTGGAATGGCACTACTAATACATGAAATCTGTAAATATAAATCTGGACGTGATGTCACATCCACCATAATACGCTGTTCACGTATGCATTTAGAAATACTCAATTCATCCACACATTGATCCACAAAGAATTTGATTGGAACTTTCTTTTCTTCGTCCAAATCAAATTCAGCGGCTAACTGATCTTCTCCTCGAGCAAGTCTTGTGTCCAAATCATTAATTCTTAATACATCTTGAACATAATTCAAAACTGTACTAACTCTATTCCAATCAGCATTTCGAGTAAAGAAATGAACACGGGCTGTTTCATTTATTTCAAAATACTTAGCGAATAAAAGAATCAATTCTTCAAATTTTGATTGTTCAATCGTATCAATAGGAACCAAAATATTTTGAACCGTTAATTGTTGACTAATCCCAAAATCAGCACGCGTATCAAAAGGTGTAATATCTACAATTGGAAGTTTCTTTTCTACATAATCTTCTAATAAAGAAATCTTGTGTTTAGAATCGACAATACAATAGTTCGTATTTTGAATCAAAGACTTCAATTCAGGATCATCAAATAATTCCAAACGATTTTGATAGAAAGACAAGATTGTCTTACGTTTTTCAAACAATTTTTCTAACATATCATGATGTAGTACATGCATAGCCAAACAGAAAATATCATCTATTGAAGTCATTTCATCTAAATATGTTGAAAATACTTCTTCAATCAATGATTCCATGGAATTATAACTCAAATGGTCAAACTTAAATCTTTTATTTTCAATCAAATAAAATGGATTTTCACCATTAATTTCAATATGACCATCTTCAAAGAAATGACACATTTTCCAATTTCCTTTACCATCCAGATATTGTTCATAAATTGGTTGATTATTTTCATAAACAATAGTGTCCGATAAAAAGCCTCGATCATCATATACATTTTTACGAACCACCATATTATCTTGAAACAAAAAGACTTCAATCATATTTCCATCTTCACCAAATTGAATTTCTGCATATTTTTGTTTATTTACATATGCAATGATACAAAACTGTGTATAAACAAACTCCGTATGCTCAGGCCACATCAAATCATGGAAAGATAAAATATCCACTTGTTTTCTTTTGATTTCTTGTATTGCATCAAAACAAGACCAATATGGTGCATGGAATACACTCTGTCTATGAAGAAAATGTCTAAAGTTAGGACTATAAGACAAATTCAGAATCTTATAATCCATAATGTCATTACGGTTAAACATTTGAATCTGTTTAACACTATCATCAAATTCTGTTACTGCACGACGCACATAAAAATATTGTTCATTTTCTTTATATTCATTTCCATGATACCAGGAAGGTACAAAATACATCATAAATACTACCCCCTATATAAATGGCTTATATGAATCAAAATCACGATAAGCACGAATCTCTAAATAAATACTACAAATAAATCCTGAAAGCATCATAAATGTAGTTGGAAGCATGGCCACGGATGCATCTACAATACCTTTATACTGTAAATACATACATAGTGCTAAACAAGCACACATGATGCCTCCACTTAAACAGCTCAATATTAAAACCCATTTACGAATATATCGACGTGTAGGTTTACCTGCAGGAACATCAACTATACAATCTCCGCTTTGAAGAAGATCGTCTGATAAATCTTTTGGATTCACAAATAATAAGCTTAATAGAATCGTAAACAAAAACATCATAACAATATAAACGCTCATACCAAATACGGTTGATAAATTGAAATTTTTATATAGGAAATTGATAATGTCTGATTTATAAAAATAATGAATAAATGCAATTATTAATTGAGGAATCATAAATATTGCAGAACCAAACATTAACGCCATAAATCCTATTGGATTATATTTAATTGCCATATAATTCTTTTCGGCATGCACATTATGCACAGATACTCTTTGAAGAGGAATTCTTTTCTCATGCATTTCCATAAACATCATAATAATAACCATCACAAACGAAATGATTAATGGAATTTTCAATGCTTCAAACGTTGATTTCATTAATATTCCAATCAATGATTCAGTCATATTGATAATAATGATTGGAGCAAATCCACCAACACCATATTTTTTGTTTTTCATCAATAAAAATTGTGCAATACTCGCTCCTGCCATTAATTCAAAAATAGCAACCAAAATACTCATTATATTACGATCAATATATTTTAAACCAAGAGCATAAAAAATAGATTGAACTAATGTAACTATAAATGTAAATGCAGTAATCCAATAATTCATTGCCTTAGGTGACGTACGAGCCTTAGCCTTTTTAGATCGCATAGCATATAAAATAGTAACAACTAAGCTAGCCGTAATATAAGGCGAAATACCTAAGCTCATGACATAACATCTTTTGTTCGAACCATTTACCGCTAAAGTCAATATAGAACCTAAATCCAACCCTAAATTATCATAAGCACTCATATCAATTCCGTTCAATGGAATTCTATGACAAACAAAATAAATTAGAATAATAACTATTGAAAAAAGACATCGATTTCTAACCAAATGCGTCTTTTCCTTCATAAACACCACTCCTAAAAAAATAACAGCAACTAAAAGTTAGTCACTGTTATATTTTATCATTATTTCATCTTTTTATCTTTAGATTCTTCTTCTTTTTCCTTCTCTTTTTCTTCTTTACGACGCTTACGAGTCTCATTCGAAGAAATTAAAGCACCAACAATTGGAATCCAAGACCACCATACTCTATGAGCAACATCCAATGTTGATTTAGGCATCTTTTCTTTTTCGATTGTCTCTTCCTTAGCCTTAGGAGTTACATCATCCTCTACAGTTTCTTCCTCAGTAACTCTTGGAGCTACTTGTAAAGGAGCACGAGTATCAACTACAACCTGACGATAAGCTGTTCCACCACCTGCAGTGCTTGTAACAACACTTGTTGCGTAGCTTTCTGAAGTAGATGTAGACATAGATTCTGAAGAGCTAATACTATCTGAAGTTGACTGTGATTCACTAGTTGAAACACTCAATGATTCCGAAGTACTTAAAGATTCAGAATCACTTGCAGATGCTGATGTACTTACTGATTCAGAAGTAGATTCACTTTCACTTAATGAAGTAGAAGTTGACTCACTTTCGCTTACTGAAGTACTTGTTGATTCACTTTCACTTACAGAAGTTGAAGTCGATTCGCTTTCACTTGCAGATGTACTAGCTGATGTGCTTGCCGATGTGCTGGCACTTGTTGATGCACTAGTTGATGCCGAAGTACTTGCTGATGTTGAAGCACTTGTTGATCCAGATGTACTTGCTGAAGTTGAAGCACTTGTAGATGCTGAAGTACTTGCGCTTGTTGAAGCCGATGTACTTGCTGATGTAGAAGCACTTGTTGATGCGCTAGTTGATCCAGATGTACTAGCTGATGTGCTAGCACTTGTTGATCCAGATGTACTTGCTGATGTAGAAGCTGAAGTACTAGCTGATGTGCTTGCACTAGTTGATGCTGAAGTACTTGCACTTGTTGAAGCCGAAGTACTTGCTGATGTAGAAGCGCTAGTTGATGCACTTGTAGATGCTGATGTACTAGCTGATGTACTAGCTGATGTACTTGCGCTTGTAGAAGCTGAAGTACTTGCTGATGTACTAGCTGAAGTTGAAGCGCTAGTTGATGCACTTGTTGATGCGCTAGTTGAAGCTGATGTACTTGCTGATGTGCTTGCGCTAGTTGAAGCCGATGTACTTGCTGATGTAGAAGCGCTTGTACTTGCGCTAGTTGATGCACTTGTACTTGCTGATGTACTTGCGCTTGTAGAAGCTGAAGTACTTGCTGATGTTGAAGCACTTGTTGAAGCCGATGTACTTGCTGATGTCGAAGCACTTGTTGATGCTGAAGTACTTTGACTTGAACGAACTGAAGCACTTGTAGATTGACTTTCACTTACAACTTTTGAATTAGTTTCTGAATATGAAGTTTTACTAGCATTCATATCATCAATTGCACGTTTCTTATAACTTTCATCTAAAATAGCATTTCCAACTAATTTCGAAGGTGTAATAAGAACTCCGCCTACAGTTGTTTTATGAGCATCCCATGCTATTGCATAGAATCTATGATTTCTATATTCCGCTCCGTCTAAATAGTAATATTTATTTGCAATTTTTATTTGAACGTATTGTGAATTCTTTCTTTGTACTGGATATCCATTATTTTGTATTTCAACATAATTGTTATTAACCTTTACTGGAACCCAATAATCTATACCATCAATTTTTTCTTTTACAGCGTATACATATTTTTCTTCATTGTTCTCAGTAATTGTGATGAATGTTTTATTACCAGAATATTTATTAATATCTTCGATTTTCGAAGTTAATTCAATAGTTCCATCATCTTTAATGTAATATCCATTCCAACTAATTTTTGCATTTCCTGTTTCATCAAACTCTACGTGATTACCGTAAATTTTTGTCTGCATTTTTGTGCCTTTATAATAATAAGTAAACAGATAATCGCTACCGTCCTTATCCTTAACTAAAACACCTTCTTCGATTAAGCCATTATTTTTCACGATATAAGCGTTATCATGTAACGTTTCATTAGCAATTTCACTTCCATATTTTAAAGTTAAAGAATTTGAAAGAGATTCAGATTCAGAGAAGTATATTTTCATACTTGTTTCAGGATCAACGCTTTCACTATTTGCAGTAAGCGCTTCAGAACCTTTACTGTTTGGTGTTGTATTATTTGCAGCCGATACTTTTTTATCACCACTGAATAAACCATTAATTAAATCACCAAATTCATTTGATGAAGCCTTGCTATTACTTACTGATTTCGAATTTACCAATGATTCACTATCACTTACAGATACAGAAACAGATTCACTTTCACTTACAGATACAGAAACAGATTCACTTTCTTTGTTTGTATTTTCATTATTAAAAGCAACATCATCGCCTTGAGTTTCATCACTAACTGTAGCAACATTATTACCTAGTGTATTTTGTGCAAAACTATTTTCAGTTCTAGCAAAATTTCTGCCTTGTGCTTGATTAGAAGCTTGTGAATTTGTTGGACGCACAGATTCAGATACAGATTCAGAAACAGATTGTGATCCAATTCCATCTAGATTTTCTGTTGAACCAGATTCACTTCCTAATTCAGCAGCATAAACAGCATTGTTACCCGCAAAAATAGTTCCGCCACCAACAACAGCACCAGCAGCAGCCATTCCCTTTAAAAGATTGTTCGATTTTTTTCTTCTTATATTCTTTTTCTTTTTCGACATTCTACTCATTCCTTCCCAAAAAAACTTTTATATTTCTATTATAGCCCATAAATTAGAAATAAAAAAGGCTTAACAGATACATTGGTGACTTGTTAATATAACTGACATTAATGATGTCTAT
>OLPR01002468.1_pt1 | contig 13544 bp, 5 predicted proteins | sample 1672761 | NCBI WGS metagenome assembly OLPR01 (sample SAMEA3136721, study PRJEB25190) | human gut metagenome | biome: human gut; feature: human-associated habitat; material: faeces | place: Austria | collected 2013 | reverse complement strand
TTTCATCGTATTTTCCTGCAAGGGAAAACTGTCCGAGGCGGAGCATCTGAATCTTTCGGACACTCCTGTCCAGACGGTTGACAGCATGTTTGTGGTCCAGACAAGAAACGGCGGTGTGCAGATGAGGGTCGAGGCGGATGTCATGGAAAGGTACGAGAACGACACATGTTCCTATGAACTCTTTCCTAAAGGGCTTCATGCCTTTGCCTACACTGAGGGAGACAAGCTTGAGACGATTCTACATTCCGACAACGCGAAGCATTTCAAAAGCAAGAAAAACGACAACGAGTACTGGTCTGCATTCGGTAATGTGGTGGTTCAGAATGTGATAAACCAACAGACTCTGGAGACGGACACACTGTACTGGGACCAGGCCAACAAGGAGATCTACACGGACTGCTATGTCAGGATGTTCTCAAGCGATGGCTTCATCCAGGGATTTCATGGCATGAGGTCGGACGAGATGGCAAGGAATGTAAGAATATTCAAGGCCTTTGACAGCGATGTTGTCATTGTGCAGGATTCCACCAAGGTTGTGATAGATTCTGTAAACTTTATTGGACCTTTGCTCAAAAAGTAGTGGTTAATTGAATTAAAATCACTATCTTCGCACCCCATATCTGATTTTTTTGAAATATTAAAAAAAACAATAAAACGATGGCGATTCTTCAAAAAACTCGCGAAAAGGCTGGCATGGCAGTGTCTATCATCATTGCCTTGGCCCTTTTGTCATTCATTATCGATCCTCAGACTCTTGAGACCGCTTTCAACGCGATGTCTTCAAGAAACGATGTTGGTGTAATCAACGGTAAGACCATCTCTTACCTTGATTTCCAGCAGGATGTTGACAAGTTTACAACCATCAATGAGATGGTTACAGGTTCTTCTGCCCAGAGTGAGCAGCAGCAGGAGCAGGTGCGCAACGCCGCTTGGCAGAGCCTTCTTGACAGGTATCTGTTTGTCAAGAACGCCAAGGCCGCTGGTATCAGGGTAGGTGAGGAGGAGATGAAGAATCTTCTCGCCGGCGACATGATTTCCCCTGTGGTTTCACAGAATCCTGCTTTTATGGATGAGAGCGGCAATTTCTCCAAGGATGCTCTCCAGAATCTCATCAACAACATCTCTCAGGATCAGACCGGCAGATTGAAGGAGTACTGGAACTACATTCAGAACACTGTCTACACGCAGCAGTTCTATGCGAAGTATGGTTCTTTGTTCACCAACAGCAACTTCCAGAATCCTTTGATGCTCAGAAGAGCCATCGCAGAGAACAACAACACGACGAACGTTGACTTCGTGATGGTTCCTAATTATGGAATGGACACAACCGTCAAGGTGAGTGGCGACGAGATCAGGAAATATTACGAGTCTCATAAGAACATGTTCAAGCAGAACGCTTCAAGGGACATGGAATATGTAGTCTTCGAGGTAAAGCCATCAGAGGCAGACATCAATGCCACCAACGAGGCTATGGGTAAGGTTTACGACGAGTTCTCTACCACTGACAACATGAAGTCTTTCCTCGCCAGAAACTCGGAGAAGAGCCTGAACGAGTACTGGTACAAGGCAGGTGAGCTCTCGACCGTCAACTCCGGCATCAGCGAGTTCGTGGATGCCAACGCCCAGGGAACCTCTCCTATTGTCTCGGACAACAATGTGTTCTATGCAGCCAGAATCATGGCTACGGCCCAGATTCCGGATTCAGTCTATGTAAGGCACATTCTTCTTCAGGGGGCCACGGAGACAAAGGCTGACAGCCTTCTTAATGTTCTCGTGAAGGGTGAGAATTTCTCAAACGTTGCTGCTTCTTATTCAGCTGACACGAGAAGCGCCGCTGACGGCGAGCAGGGAAATGTGGGCTGGATGACCCAGACCTACATGATTCCTGGATTCGAGTCTGTGCTCACAGCCCAGGTAGGCAAGCCTTACATTGTAAAGACACAGTACGGAACCCACATCGTTGAGGTTGCCAAGAGGACAGCCCCTGTCGCCAAGAAGCAGGTGGCAATCCTTGAGAAGACCGCCCTTGCAAGCGGCGAGACATTCAACAGCTACTATGCCCAGGCAAGCAAGTTCTCCAAGATCGCTGCCGGCAAGTACAACAACTACAAGGCAGCCGTTGACTCGATGGGTCTGTACTCTCATCCTATGAAGGTTACCGAAGCCACATCCAGCTACGGCTCCATCTCCCAGGCCAAGGAGGTTACAAGATGGGTGTTCGACAACAAGGTCGGCAAGGTCTCCGAGATCATCACCGTCAACAACAACTACCTGTTTGTGGCCACGGTGACCGGAATCCACAAGGAGGGCATCGCCAAGATTGATGAGGTCAAGGAAGCTATCCGTCAGCAGCTCTATGCCCAGAAGGCAAGCGAGAAGGCCGCCGCCGACATTGCTCAGAAGATCCAGGGCATCAGCGATCTTCAGGCCATCGCCGACACACTCCACTCGTCTGTCAGCACCGGGGTAGACGTAAGATTCGCATCGCTTGCGGGTCAGGGTCTTGACCCTAAATTCATCGGAGCCGCTTCCGTTGCTCCGGAGGGAAAGATCTGCGGACCTGTTGCAGGAACCATCGGAACCTACATATTCAAAGTCAATTCCCGCGACACCGGTTCTTTCTACACCGAGGATGACGCCAGGAACGCCGCCACCCAGATGAACAACTACACCACTCAGATGATCCTTCCTGTGATGATGATGGAGTCTGACGTAAGGGATCACAGAGCGCGCTTCTATTAGTAGATTGGGTAATAAACATACTTACAAATTGTGTATATCCTCTTTCGTATTTATCGCCCTTATTGTTGAAAACTGTAGTAGTCACTTTTGATTTTGTCGTTTCTACTTTTAATTTTGCCAAACTGAATACAACTTACATTCTCTTGTCATTATATTTACAAAACGATTAAGAGTAAGAATTTTGTGTCATCATTATAATTAATGGTCAAACACTAAACTGCCAGTTTAACTTAAATAATTAATATGCACGAACAAATCAAAAAAGTTGCGTCCTGTCTTTATAGTGTGAAGACGGTGATTGCGGCGGTTCTCATGCTGTTTGTGGTCGGGACTGGTACAGCCTTCGCCCAGCAATCAGGCAGAACAATCACTGGTAAGGTGCTTGATGAGAACAATCAGCCGATGCCTGGTGTAACCATCATCATTGATGGCACAACCAAGGGTACGATGACCGGACCTGACGGAACATTCGTTCTTGAACAAGTTCCTGCCGGTTCAACTGTCATTGTTTCTTGTATCGGATACACCAACCAGGTTCTTCCTGAAGGTAAGTCCGACTATCAGATCAAGCTTGTTCCTGATTCCGAGATGTTGGAGGAGACCGTTGTCGTGGCCTTCGGACAGCAGAAGAAAATCTCTGTGACCGGCGCCATCTCGACAGTTGCCTCAGCCGATCTGCGCAAGACCACATCCACCCGTCTTGACAATGCCCTTGCCGGTCGTGTGACAGGTCTTACCTCAATGCAGAGCGGCGGTGGTCAGCCGGGTGTCGATGGTGCCACAATGTACCTTCGTGGTGCGGCCACAACGAACGGCAAGAGCCCTCTGATTCTTGTAGACGGTGTCGAGAGAGACAACATCCGCACCGTAGACATGAATGAGGTCGAGAGCATCTCCGTCCTCAAGGACGCTTCCGCGACCGCGCTTTACGGTGTTCAGGGTGCGAATGGTGTGATCCTCATCCAGACCCGCAAGGGACAGAAGGGAAAGGCTCAGTTGAGCATCTCTTTCGACCAGAGCTGGACATCCTTCACCAAGGAACCTGACAGGCTTCATTCGTGGGAGTATTGCGAACTCAGAAACGAGGCGTTGTCCAACGACGGTTATGATCCTCAGTTCTCAGAGGAGATCATCGCCAAGTACAAGAATCCCCTCCTTGGCTTGGACCCTACGTCACCTGACTACGATAATCAGGTCGCCATGCGCAAGGCTGTCTACTGTGACAATGACTTCTACAGGATGTATCTTAAGAAGAACACTCCTCAGTCACGAGCCAATGTCAACATCTCCGGAGGTACCGACTTTGTCAATTACTTCGTGAATGTCGGCTACATCCATCAGGGAGGTAACCTTAACACCGAGAGTCCGGACTATCTGGGGTACAATCCTCAGTGCTACATGGACAGGCTCAGCCTGCGTTCAAACCTTGATTTCCACATCACGAAGAGCCTTACCGCCTCGCTCAACATCGCCTCTTACGCCGAGAATGTGAACATGCCTGCGGTTGGCGCTCTTTACGGTGGTAATCCTGCCGCTGACGGTAATCAGCAGTGGATGATTACTGACCTTATCTATCAGTCGCAGACCATCCTTCCTATCTCTCCTGGCCCTACCACAGACTCAAGATTTGGAGCGGAAAGCGGTGCTTTTATAGGCTATAATTACCTTGACCGCTCCGCTTTCGAGATCATCAACCGCAGAGGTTTCCACACCAACAAGAGGAAGAACCTCAACACCCAGTTCTCTTTGAACTGGGATCTTAGCGAGCTAGTCACCAAGGGATTGAGCATCACAGGAATGGCTGCCTACGACACCTACAACAGAGGTATACTGGAAGGACTCAAGCAAGAGCAGTTCTACTATGCTAACGTTGACTACAAAAATGACAGTCTTTCCTATTCATTGCACGAGAGAGATACCTTTCCTTTGACAATGTCTTCATGGAGGTCATCCAACTATCAGTTGTATGTGCAGGGTTCCGTGAACTATGCCAGAACCTTCGGCAAGCACAACGTCACCGGAATGGTGACGGCGTACAGAAAGTACTGGGAGACGACAGCTGCAGAGATTCCTTACAACGTTATCGGTACGGCGGCGCGCGCCACATATTCATTTGACGACAGGTATCTTGTCGAGGCCAACCTTGGTTACAATGGATCGGAGCAGTTCGCCCCTTCGAAGAGGTTCGGTCTTTTCCCTTCGGCGTCACTTGGATGGATCGCCAGCAACGAGTCGTTCCTTAAGGACAACGAGTACATCACCTGGTTGAAGTTCAGAGGGTCTTACGGTCTTGTGGGTAACGACTCTATGGGTGGCTTAAGGTTCCTGTTCCAGGATAACATTGAGGTTGGTGGAGGCACCAATGTCTCAGGACTTGGCGGACATACGATCAGCGAAGGTCTCCTTGGAAACAAGAGCATAACTTGGGAGCTTTCCAAGAAGATGAATCTCGGTTTCGAGATCGGTCTCTTCAAGGATTTCAGAATCAATTTCGACTACTTCACGGAGAATCGTGACCAGATCCTCATCTCCCGTCAGACCATCCCTTCATTCCAGGGTGTAAGCTCAAGCTACATTCCTAAGGTGAACATGGGTGTTGTCAAGAACCACGGCTATGAGATCGAGGCAAGCTACAGCCACTCGTTCAACAAGGACTTCTCCCTGTCCGTCAAGGGCAACTTCGGATTCAATGACAACGAGGTTGTTGAATTAGACGAGCCTATGCGTTCAGAGGAATATGCCTATCAGTATCGCACAGAAGGCTTCCGTCTCGGACAGGCTTGGGGTTACCTGATTGACTGGAACTCCCCTGGAAAGGGTTATTTCACATCTCAGGAGGAAATAGATAATTACTACGATTATGGATTCGGTGTTCCGAGAGTCGGTGATTTTGTCTATAAGGATGTCAACGGTGACGGCGTTATCGATGACAAGGACTTGTCTCCTATCGGTTACTCGACAAGCATCCCTGGCATCAACTACGGTGTCACTTTGGGATTCAACTTCAAGGGTATCGACTTCAATGTGCTCTTCTCCGGTTTGGGAAGATATTCCAAGTACTATAGCGGCCAGGGTGTGGTTGAGTACACCAAGAGCGGTACTTACTTTGAATGGACAAGGCACGGCTGGACCGAGGAGCGTTACAACAATGGTGACAAGATCTCCTATCCGGCAATCTCCACCGCTCAGACTGTCAGCCATGCGGCCAATGACTTCTTCATCCAGAACCGTTCTTTCCTGAGATTGAAGAACATTGAGTTAGGCTACACCCTTCCTTCCCGCTTCCTTTCACGCGCGGGAGTCAACAGTGTCCGCGTCTATGTCAGCGGCCAGAACTTGTTCGTATGGGATAATCTTCGTGTGACCCATCTTGATCCTGAGCAGAATAACTCTTATGGTTATCCTATCACCAAGAATGTCAGTCTTGGACTTAATATTAACTTCTAAACTGACGATGAATATGAAAAATAAATTCTATATTATTGCAGCTTGTGTTTTGTCTCTGGCCTTGTCCTCCTGCTCTGACGCATTGGATCAGGCTCCTTCCGGAAAGATCTCGCTTGAGGAGGTTTTCAAGGATAATGACAAGACGATGTACTATCTCAACTCCTGCTACTCCAGCATCAACGTCAAAGGATGCGTGTGGTTTTTCTGGAGCAGAGGGCCAGTGAATTGGTGTGACGACGCATGGGACGCCGACGATCTTGATGTGGATTGGGCTGGGTCCAGAAAATACTATGACGGGAACGCCACGGCCGCTGACCATCCGGCAAGTTATAATGCAGGCGATGGCGCAAACCAGAGCGCCTCATGGTCACGTTATTTCCAGAGGATACGTAACTGTTCCGTGTTCCTTCAGAACATCCCAACAGCAAACGTGACCAAGGAAAGCGACCGCTCCAGATGGACAGCTGAGGCTCATCTTCTGAGGGCTTACTACTACTCGGAACTTCTGATGTGGTTCGGTTGCTCCCTTCCTATCATCAAGGAGCCTTACACTCTTGACGCGGACTTCTCCAAGGTTGAGCGCAGCTCGTTCCACGATGTGGTTCAGTTCATCATCGAGGATTGTGACGCCGCTCTTGCCTGTGATGAGCTTCCTTGGCGAATCACTACCGACAGCGAGGCCATGCGTATGACAAAGGCTGTCGCATGGGCGATCAAATCAAGGATGACAGTGTTCGCCGCCAGTCCTTTGTACAACGACGGCAACAACTATTGGGAAGAGGCTTACACAGTGAACAAGGCTGCTGTCCAGGCTCTTGAGAGCAACGGCTACGCTCTTTACAACAAGGTCAACCAGACTGCGGTCTGGGGAGCCGAGAGAGCTTACCTTCCTAACACCTATGCCCAGTTGTTCAATGAATATTTCTGTAATTCCGGTGCCTATGCCGCAGACCCTGCCGACAAGGAGACAATCTATCAGTTGAGAGATGGCGGTAACTGGGATCTTGCCAACGTTGACGCTCCTGGTGCCATCCTTGGTTACAAGGCTGGAACCTGTCCTTCTCAGGAGCTTGTAGATGCGTTTGAGACCGTAAATGGAGAGACTGTCCTTGATCTGGGCAAGCCTTATCTTGACGAGCAGCACCTCAAACCGAACTATAACAGTTCCAACACTATGTATAACCACAACGATCCTTATGCAAACAGGGATCCAAGGTTCTATGCCACTGTCTATTACAATGGTTCCAAAAGATACTGCAACTGGTCGACTGCGGCTCAGAAAACATCTTTTGAGAATTTGGGTCAGGGTACAGGAAGCATGACAAGAATAATAACTACATGGGATGCCTATCAGAAAGAGGATGGTTCAATTGAGAATGAGGCGGAACCATTGATGGGACGTAAAGTAGTTGGAGAAAAAATTCGAACAAACACACGTACAGGCTATTATCAGCGAAAATTCCTCCACCCTAACAGCGGTGTGGAGATGAGAATCCAAGGTGCCCGCCACAAGGATTACCGTCTTGCGGAGATCTACCTCAATTTCGCCGAGGCGGCCATGGAAGCCGGTCACGAACCCGAGGCTATAGTTTACGTCAACAAGGTCCGCGCCCGTGTCGGAATGCCTGGTCTTAAAGGTATTTCAGAAGACGCGCTTCGCCAGAGGATCCACAACGAGCGTAGGGTTGAGCTGGCCCTTGAAGGAAACCGTTACTTCGATGTCCGCAGATGGCATAAGCCGGACGAGGATCTCTCGGACACTGACCGTTGGGTCACCGCGGCTCACATCACCCACATGAATGACGGTTCCTACAAGTACGAACGTACAACAATCAAGGAGCGTCAGTGCTACACCAACAAGTGGCTTAAGATGCCGGTTCCTCTTTCCGAGGTCAACAACATGAGAGCCATCACCGGTGAAGACTGGCAGAATCCGGGCTGGTAATGGTTAAATCTTACAGAACACTTAATTAGAGCATTAAATATGTTGAATAAGAATATATTCACAGCAGCGGCGCTTATCCTGCTTGGAACATCCATCCAGGTCAAGGCGCAGGACATCACTGTCGCCGGTACCGTAAAGGATGTTTACGGCAACCCGTTGCCTGGCGTGATTGTCTCGGCTAATCATAAGGACTTGTACATTACTGACAAGAATGGCCAGTACACCGCCAAGGTGGGCAAGTCCGAGGATTTGGAGTTTTCCCTCCTTGGTTACAAGCCGACATCTGTCAAGGCATCCTCACAGGCGGATGTCGTCCTTGAGGATGACGCCCACAATCTTGCCGAGACAGTCAACATCGGACTGAGCAAGCAGAGCAGGGAACTTCTGACAGACGCGGTCTCAACCGCATCCGGAGAGCAGCTCGGAAAATCCTTGATGTCCCGTCTTCAGGGATCATTCTCGGGAATGTTCTCAGGACTCACCACGATGGAGACATCGTTCGAGCCTGGCTATGAGTCACTGAATATGTACATTCGTGGATTCTCGACTTTCCACGGCGGAGTCGCCGGTGTGGTCATCGACGGTATCCTCTATGACTCTTTCGCCCATGACATCCTCTACCGAATCTCTCCTGAGGAGGTTGAGTCGGTGTCCATCCTCAAGGACGGAGCATCACAGGCCATCTATGGTGTGAAAGGCTCCGACGGTCTGATTGTCATCAACACCAAGCGCGGTACTCCCGGCAAACTCAAGGTCGGAGTCAACATTTCCGAGACAGTCCAGACACCTACATCCAAGATTCGCAGTTTTGACTCCTACACATTTGCCGGCCTGAGAAACCAGGCCGCCGCGAATGACGGACTCGGCGAGTTCCACTATTTCCCGCAGGAGGCTCTTGAGGGCTTCAAGAACGGAGGAGACGAACTCTACCCTAACACAGACTGGTACGACATGCTTGTCCGCGATTTCTCAAATCAGCAGAGAATCTCGCTGGACGCTACCGGTGGTAACGAGAACGTGAGGTTCTATTCCAACTTCAACGTCCTGCGTCAGGGCAGTTTCTGGAACACCGATCAGAAGGACTACAAGTCTGACAACGAGAAGTACAGAGTGAATTTCCGCTCGAATGTCGATGTCAAGGTCAGCAAGTACATCAGCCTTTGGGCCAACCTTGCCGGATCTATCGTGAAGTCCCACACTCCGGGCGGTGCGGTCAACAACAACGGAAACATCTACAACCTGATCACCAGGATGCCTTCCTACATCTATGGACCGGTTACTCCTACAATCTATGACGAGGAAGGAAATGTTGTGGAGCAGGGCGGTGAAGTCACGACTTCAACCAACATCAACGCCTCTCCTTACGGAATGTTGAACCGTAGCGGCTACAGCAACGAGACCAACACCAACATCTACGGTCAGGCAGGTATCAAGCTGGATCTTTCATTCCTGACTCCTGGTCTTTGGGTTGGTGGCAGCGTGGGCTATCTGTCCTACATCAACGCCAACATGGCCACTACCCAGAACTATGCGAGATTCATCAGAAACGATGATTGGAACAATCTCGAATTCACCAAGTTCGGTACGACAATCAATGATAACCTTAAGTATTCGAAAGGGGAGGCATTGTACGGATACCTCTCTTACAAGGGAGAGGCCGGATGGCAGAGGGATTTCGGCAAGCATCATCTGAATGCCAATGCCTACGCCACCTATCAGGAGTTTGACAATTTCACAGGTAGCGCCACCTACGATTTCAGACGTGTCTACACCGGAGCCGAGCTGGCTTACGATTTCGACAAGAGATACGCTGTCAAGCTTTCCACCGGCTATTCCGGATCGGACTATTTCCCGAGAAAGACACGCTTTGTGTGGACACCTGGTGTCTCCGCCGCATGGATCGCCTCCAACGAGAGCTTCATCAGGGAGAGCATGCCGTGGTTGTCTTTGCTGAAGATCCGCGGATCCTACGCCATCACCGGTAACGACGCCACAGGATTTGACAGGTACGCCTACAAGGATCAGGTGACCAGCACCACGGGTGGCCTTATCCCTTATCTTGGCTACTACACCAACGAGTCTGTCTATGGCAACCCTAACCTTGAGCCAGAGAAGATCCACAAGGCCAACATCGGTATTGATCTCGGTGTCGCCAACCAGCTCCAGGTTTCCTTCGATGTGTTCAAGGAGAAGATGACCAACGGTGTGATCAGCTCAACCGCCAAGGTTCCTCTCTACCAGGGTATTCCTCTTGGAGCCTATCCTATCACCAACATGGGTGAGTACGAGAACAAGGGATGGGAACTCTCCGTAAGCTACAAGAAGCGTTTCAACTCTGACTTCGCCCTGTTCGTGGCCGGTCATCTTGACTATAGCAAGAACAAGGTCATCTTCGTCGGAGAGACCGCTTACAACGAGTCCTACGCCTACCGCTACCGCACTGAGGGCTATCCTGTCGGACAGTCTTGGGGCTACCTTACGGACTACAGCAACGGCAGCGGTCTGTATAATTTCCAGGATGAGATCGAGGCAGGTCCTAAGTACTCGTTCGGCACTCCTCGTCTGGGTGACATCAAGTACAAGGATCTGAACAATGACGGTGTCATCGACGAGAAGGATCTCGCACCGATCGGCAATGGATCTCTTCCTAAGTACAATTTTGCCTTCAATGTAGGTTTCAATGTCAAGAACTTCGAGGTCAGCCTCCTGTTCCAGGGAATCGGTGACTACGACAAGAACTATGGCGAGCTGATCTCCAATCAGTCTGCCAACGACGGAATATTCACTGAAAGCCATAAGTCTGCATGGACTGCCGAGAAGTGGCTCAACGACGAGGAAATCAGCTTCCCGGCTCTTTCCACAACCTCGACGACCAGCAACAGAACGAACGACTTCCTCCTGAAGGATGCGTCATTCCTTCGCCTGAAGACAGCCGAGATCTCCTACAAGATGCCTAAGAAGGTCTGCGATTTCCTTAACGCAAGTGCCTTCAAGGTCTATCTGAGCGGTCAGAATCTCTTCACCATCGATGGTATGAAGACAAACGACACTCCTGTCGAGGGCAGTGTGCTCAACTTTCCTGTCTATAGGATGTACAGACTTGGAATCAACCTTACATTCTAATGGAAATGGTTCATATGTTAAATCTGAATGTTATGAAAAAATTCCGCATAATTATTCTTGCAATGGTGGCCGCCGCGGCCCTGTCCTCTTGCCAGGACAGCTTGGATCTCCGCTCTAACGGAACCATTGACATGTCCGAGGTTTTCCAGGATCGCAACAGGACCAGAGGCTACCTCAACGCTTGCTACAACTACTTGAAGGCGCCGTATGTCCATGCCGGAGCGTACACCGACGACGCGCAGAACAGCGAGAGCATCACTGCCGGCCACTACTTCGACATCTGGTACAATTCCGATGTCACTTCAAGCAACTTCGCCGCCAACAACCTTGACGGCAATCCTTGGGGGCAGTTCTTCCAGGGTGTGCGCAAATGCAATGTCTTCATCGCCAACATCGACGGCGCCACGGCTGAAATTACAAACGAGGAGAGGGCCGGCTGGAAGGCTCAGGCTCTTACCCTCAGGGCTTGGTACTATCTTCAGCTCATGAAGAGGTTCGGTCAGCTTCCTCTGATCACTTCCGATCTTGGCACCAGCCATGACTATACCGCCGACAAGAAGGCGTCTGTGTCCGAGATCGCGGCTCAGATCTTAGCTGACTGCGACGCGGCGATCGCCACTGAGGATTCGGATGCATATTCCTATGTCTATCGTACCCAGCAGTGGGGAATGGCGACCAAGGCTCTTGCCCAGGCCATCAGATGCGAGACCGCGACCTACGTCATCAGCCCTCTCTTTAGTGATGGCGGCTACACCGCTGACCAGGCTCTTGACATCGCCGCCGACGCTCTCGCCAAGGTTCTTGCCAATGACTACAGCCTCTGGACAACAGCCAGCGGCGGCTACAATGCCTACGCTTCCTACTTCCTCTACAACCCTGATGATTACAGGGCCAAGGACAAGGAGACAATCTTCGGAGGCGTGCGCACGACTGTCTGGAAAGATTGTGGTCTTCCGATTGTCAGCGGTAGCTCCACTGCCGGCACCTGCCCTACGCAGGAGCTCGTGGATGCCTACGAGATGGCCAACGGAAAGCCTGCTATCACGGGCTACAGCGACGAGCAGCACCTTAAGCCGATCATCAACACCGAGTCTGGCTATGATGAGTCCAAGCCTTACGAGAACAGGGATCCTCGTTTCTACGCTACCGTGTTCTACAATGGCAGCAGCAGAGGAAATGATGAGATCTCCACTGTCGCCGGAACCAACTGCGGACTGAATGCGACAAGCATCAGGTACACCCACACCGGCTACTACATGCGCAAATTCGCCCATGACGCATCCAACAGAAACTCAAACTCTGACGGTTACATGCGCGGAGTGCGTCTCGCCGAGCTTTACTACAACTTCGCCGAGGTTGCCTATCAGGCAGTCGGACCGGACAAGGTTGTAAGCGTGTCCGGACTGAACCTGTCCGCCCGCGACGCCGTCAACAAAGTACGCGCGAGAGTCAACATGCCAGGAATCCCGAGCGGTCTGTCAGTGTCTGACTTCGAGAAGAGGTACCGCAACGACCGTAGGGTCGAGTTCGCCCTTGAGCCTGACCGTTATTTCAGCCTGCGCCGTTGGAAGGCTCTCTCTTCCACAGCGGTAGTGTCTGGAGTGAAGGTTTCCGGAACCGGCAAGAACATCACCTACGAGCGCTTCTCCTTCGACAAGCGTATGACATGCTCTGACAAGTACCTTCTCTATCCGCTCGAACTCTCCGAGGCGTCCAAGATTCTCGAACTGACCGGAAACGATTGGCAGAATCCTGGTTGGTAGTAGGTTTGTATTTTTGAATTGAAAAAAATTGATGAATATGAAAAAAATCATCTACTTGATATTGATAGCCTGCTCCGCTATATTCTTTTCCTGCAAGGATGACGATGGGATGACGAGAGATGGCGACATCGTTCTGTCAAACCTGACGGCGGAGCCGAGAATCGGTGCGGTTGTCCTCAAATGGGACAATCCTGCCGCAAGCGACTATTACTATGCGACAGTGACTTACAACAACGCTTCCGGAGAGGAAGTGAAGCAGAAGGTAAGTGTCTATAGCGTGGATCCCGACAAGGGAGAGGGTCACACAGCAGTGAGGATCGGTGGTTTCGCCGACACCAACACCTACGAGTTCACTGTCACTCCTTACACCTCTGACGAGCGCTATGGCGACGCTGTGACCGTTTCCTGCACCCCGGAGGACGCCTCAAAGGCCTTCAAGTACATCACCGGTACGGTGGAGACCAAACCTACCGTAGAGGGTGGCGTGGTCAGCTGGAAGAATGACTATGACGTTCCGGTGACCG
>OLPR01002467.1_pt1 | contig 13556 bp, 9 predicted proteins | sample 1672761 | NCBI WGS metagenome assembly OLPR01 (sample SAMEA3136721, study PRJEB25190) | human gut metagenome | biome: human gut; feature: human-associated habitat; material: faeces | place: Austria | collected 2013 | reverse complement strand
TAATACATAAACGGATACGCCGTTTCGTTCTCATCCAAAAAGATTTTGCCCTGATAACTTCCACAGACGCTTCTGTCACCTTCATATACGCCGGTAAGGAACAGAACAACACGCATATCCTTGCGGAGAATCGGTTCTCCGCCGATCGAATAGTCATGGTCCTCATAACGCCAACCGGTTTCGTAAACGCTCACGCTGTCTCCGACTGCCGCGTCACCCTTCCAGACTTCCTCAACTGTCACCACCGAACGTGTATTCTGAAGTCCGCTCGGCTCGCTGAGCCACTGCTCATCGTCCCGGACGACACGGGCGACAATAACCAGCTCGGCTTTCTGCATCATTTCGGCAACCGAAGAGGACATCCGCTCGGGGATCATCTCCGCGAGTGATTTGTTTGTCTTATCGTTCTTCCCGGGGAAATACAGCTTTTTCTGTTCGGATTCTAAGTTCTGAAGTTCGTTACCGGCTGTCAGCGTCTGCTTGGGCTCGGCAGACTCGGTTTTATCAGTTGTGTTTCCGGACTGCGAGCATGAAGATGCGCTCAGAGCCACGCTTGCGATCAAAGCAAATGAGATGAATAATTTTGTGAATTTCATAGTTAACCTCCGATTTAACCGTATATTGCACGGGCACCTGCCGTGTCATCGTCTGTAGGAACTATTGCGGTTCTTGTAACAAATCCCTGATACATAAGTACTCCGTTATCTGACTGATTATGAGCAAGACCTATAGCATGCCCTATCTCATGACCCGCAATACTTCTCATTTTTGAAGCATTATTTTCCGGAACACGGGCTGTATTGAAGCTGATGCTTGCATGAACCCAATTTGAATATCTGTAACTTCCGTTGTCAAGCATATTTTTTCCGTTTGCATCAAGCAGTCTTGTTTCGCCAGCCCATGATTCATTCGGTCTCGTTTCTCCCCAGAAGCAAATCGTAGTTCCCGCAGATGAATTTACTCTTCTAAAGTAAAAATCAACACCGCTGCCGTTGTCGTTCGGATTAAGCGCCCAATTCCAATCCTCAATTGCAGCATTGAATGCATTAATATACTTGTATGAACTGCATCCTATATAGTATGTACGGTTGTAAATTCCTCCTGCGAGTTTTCCGCTGCCTAAAAGATTATACGCACTGGACGGTAAAACGGAAAACGAAACAACAAGTGCTGCGACAATTTCTAAAGATAATAGCTTTTTCATCTTTCCCATATAACCGCTCCTTAACATCTGTAATTTTTCACTGTTTCTTTTTCTGTACTCAAGCCATAGAGCAGTCATCAAACCAACGGAATCGCCGTCAATGATCTGTCTGCACCCGATCGCTTGCAGCGTCCGGCGGATGATTACCGATTTACGCCGAGCAGATTCCTAAGCTCGGAAAGCGCCATCGGCTGAGGCATATCGGTGAACGGACCATATCCCTCCTGACCGACAGTGTAATAGGAGAACGGATAAGCCGTTTCGTTCTCATCCAAAAAGATTTTGCCCTGATAGCATCCGCGTACGCCGCGGTCTCCGTCATGCTCTTCATCAAGGAAAAGAATGACATGCATATCCTTGCGGAGAATCGGCTCGCCTCCGATTGAAAAATCGTAGCCATCATAACGCCAACCGGTTTCATAAATGCTCACGCTGTCTCCGACCGAAACATTGCCCTTCCATACTTCCTCAACCGTCACGACCGAGCGCGTGTTTTCAAGCTTGCTCGGTTCACTGAGCCACTGCTCATCGTCGCGGATGACACGGGCGACAATGACTATATCGGATTTCTGCATCATTTCGGCAACCGAAGATGACATCTGTTCCGGAATCATTTCTGCGAGCGCTTTATTGGTTTTGTCATTTTTTTCGGGGAAATAAAGTTTTTCCTGCTTTTCCCCGGAATTCTGCTGTTCGAGAGTTACAGATTCCGTCTGTTTAGGCTCGGCAGAATCGGTTTCGCTCTGCACCTTTCCGGACTGCGCGCACGAAGATGCACTCAAAGCCACGCTTGCGATCAAAGCAAACGAGATGAATAATTTTGTGAATTTCATATTAACCTCCGATTTTAATTGTATCCGGTGTGTGCCGACCGTTTGCGGCGACGCGCTTTCGCAAACCGTATCTTTTACGCATCGCCTCCGCAATGAGGCAGCACAGCCGAGATTTATTTTCCGTGTATGTTTTTCATATTTGAAGAAGCTTCCGCCCCGCGCGCCGATGCTCTCACATCACGCCGTTTTCACCGTACCTTTCGCGGCGGGATGTATTAACTACAGAACCATCGCAATCTCCCTCCTTGTCTCCGAATTTTCCCGAAAGGCAGGCGCTGCGCGCTCTCCCCGACCGCCCGTCCGGCAAGGCTGAACCGAAGATCAGCGCCGTAACTCCGATCGATCGGACGTATGTGCATGGCGCATCGCATCTGCTTAAAATCATTTTCTTGATTTGATTATTTATACTTTACGAGTTAATTATAATATACTTTATTGCTTGATGTGTGAACGATTTGTAAATATTAATGATATTTATTGTTAGACGTGAAAAACCACGAAAAAAAGCAATCCGGCACAAAAAGCGGTTCAGATGGCGCGCGAAAAGGCGAACGGAAAACAATGCCGCCGCGCGGTCGGGAAAATTCCCTTCCGGCGCGGCGGCGCGTGAGATCAACAAAAAAAGGAGAGCTGCCTCTCCTTTTTTTCGAATTTTCGGGTATTACCCGTTATTTGCTTCTGTTTCCGCAGTGCGGGCACGGAAACGACGGGATCATTCTCCGCATTTGCAAACTGTCAGTTCATCGGAAACTGAGGATTCTCTTCCTCGGATTCCGCACCGAGCGGTGCGGCAGCCATGTTCTCCGTTCCCGATGCGCTTTTGCGATCCCCCGCATTATTCGCGGATGAGATCTCATACAGTGCCAGATCCGAGCTTATTCTCGTGCTCTGCACTATACTTGCCAAAGCCCCGAGAATCACTGCGGAAAGATGAAGCGACAACCATATCAAAAACGCCCGCCATGTTATACGTATCAGTGCCGAAATCTCGTAATTGAAACCGAATATTGGTTTCGAATTCGAAAACTCTACGTTCGCGCCGTTTCTGTATGCAGCAGCGACAGCCCATGCAAATGCGATCGCCGATACAACGACAAAAATAAGCGGCAAAATGTAAGCAAGCGACTCAAGGATATTGCACCACGACCACAGTCTGCTCGACACGGCATCTTCACGGACACATTCTTCGAATCTTTTCGGGATAGTTCTTCTTTTGCTTTCTGTGAATACTGTTTTCATTCTGCATTCCCCCATAAAAATATAAATAAAAAAGTGCGCAGCCGAAACTACGCACCGAAAAACGCATAGTTCCCACTTGCGCCACACAAGTTTTGATGATCGGCAGAAGAGCCGCGTCAAAAAAGGGAACGCGTTTTTGCCAAAGCAAAAAGCACGAACTCCGTCCGCCTTAAAGGATCATCATATTAACTTGTGTGGCATATTAATTATATCACAGCGCCGTCCGAATGTAAATGAAAACTTTATCAAAATGCAAAATATTTTCCGGTGAACGAAAAACAACGCCGCCGCGCGGTCGGGAGATTCTCCCTTCCGGCGCGGCGGCGCGTGAAGTTATTTTATTTTGCCGTCGGTGTGCTTTCGCGCCGTCCGTGCGCGCATCATTCGGCGACGGTCAGTGCAGGTACATTACTCCGCGGCGGATTCGGTATCGGGGCTTGCCTCGGTATCGGATGCGGTCGTATCTGGAGTATATTCGAGATACGCCATTATCTTTTCGCAGTCGGTTTTCTCCATTCGGTAAACGATCGTCGAATCGGTGATCGTATAATAAACGCACGGGATCTTTTCGCCGTTCTCGCCGTCCTTTTCGCACTCGCCGCCGAACATCCCCTCATACGATGCGGGCACGCGCGTCGTCGTGGCATTTCCGGCGGAATCCGTTGCGGCGACCGCGCTCTTGTAATTCACAATAAGCCGTGCCGAAGAATCCGTGATGCCGTAATCCGCAAGCTCGTCGGCGGTGACGGCGTACTGCACCCAATCCTCGCAGTCAACCGTTTTGTTATGGGTCGAGAGAAGATCGTCCATTCCGTTTCCGTCGGTGATGGTATTCTCGGCTCCGTCCGCGTTTCTGACGGTCATCGAAACGAGGTAGTTGTTGTCGATGTCTCCGCCGGGCTCGTCGAGCACGATGAGGTCGCGGAAGGTATAGTTGAAGCTTGAGGTCAGCTTATCCGTGAAGAGGTACACCTTCGAATTCTGAAGCATCAGATATGTGGAGGAATTGAAGGAATTCACATTGCCGAGCTTGACCGTGTATTCGGTCGAGTCGGAATACTTCACGACCACCGTGAGCGACGGCGCGTCAAAGCCGTACTCTCCGCTGTCTCCGTCAAGCTCGCGGCTTGCGACCACGGAGGACACGGCGGACACCATCGAGCTTATCTTCGTCTGATCGAGCGGAAAATCCCGGTCGGCGTCGTAGTACCACGTTCCCGATTCGCAGGTGAAGGAAAGCTCGGAATCGTTTCCTTTTATATAAGCAAGCTCGACCGCATCGGATGCGTTTTTATCGATAACGGTGATCTTCGGAGTTTCCTCAAGCGGCTCATCCTTATTGAGGTCCATACGGGAAAGTATGACATATGCTCCGGCAAGCACGCCGAGCACGAGCACAAGGGCGATAAGCGGCAGAATCTTTTTCTTCTTTTTTACAGCCATTGATATAACCCGCGTTCTCCGCCGCGGCGGAGATTTCCTTTCAGCCAAATAATGTTCGGGGATCGCCCGCCGGAAAATACGGTGAGCGATCCCGCGTTTCGTTTTCGGGCATCTGCGCCGATGCGGCGCTGCCTTAAAATATCCGTGCTCTGCCGATCACTTGCGGCGGCGGACACCCCATACCGCAAATCCGGCAACTATCAGGATACCCGGAACAACGATGCAAAGAGTCCATTTCCAAGCGGAAGCCGTCTGCGATGTAACGGTGAGTAAAGTGGTTGACACGTTCTTTCCGATTATCGAGATCGACTCGGTCTTTGACGACATCCAATGGAGCGTTGCGATAAAGAGCTGCGAATTGCCCTTCGTCATCTGATCCACGGAATCGCCGATCACGGAGATGCTCGAGTACCAGACCATACGTCCGCCGTCGGCGTTTTCCGCATCGTCGGAATAGGTTGATGCCGCGGCTACCATAAACTGTCCTTCGATATCGCCGTCAGCCTTCGCCACCGTGGTATTCTCATCGACGGTCTTTTTGAGATACGCGGACGTTGTGGTAGAGAGAACGGGAGTCACCGTAACTCCTTCGGCGCCCTCGATCGCGCTTATGCCGTGTGAATACGGCATGAGAACGCCGATATTCGAGGAATCGAGAAGTGATACGGGGCTTGTCGGTCCGTTTGAGCCGATTATGGGATAGAGGTACAGCGGATTGTTGTAGTAATTGCTCTGCGAGCCTTCAAGCACAAGTCCGTCCTCGGACTTCATGCCCATCATTTCGCATACGGAAGAGAGGTTCGGCATGCTCGCGCCGACATTCACCTCATATCCGGTGATGAGGACGATATCTCCGCCTCCCTTGATATAGGTCTTGAGTGTGTCGGCTTCCTCCGCCGATATATCGAGTGTAGGCGCATAGATTATTACCGCCTCGGCATCCTCGGGCACTCCCTCGGACACGAGCGCAAGAGACACAAGCTCGTAGTTCTCGGTCTCGATGTAGCCGGTATACTTTGAGGACAGACCCGTTTCCCCGTGACCGGTCGTATAATATATCTTCGGTATGCTGTCCTCGGCTGCTCTCGCAACGGCGGAGGTTATATCGCGCTCGCCGTAGAAAAGCCTGTCTGCGGTAGTTGACGGATACTGCCCCGTGCTGTAGTAATACTGCGTCACATACTGCTGATATTCGCTGTAGCTGAGATCGCCGTATCCGTCCAGGTAGTACATGTACATATCGTCGTAGCCGACGACCGCGCTTCTCTTATCGGACACTGCGATAACGCTGTTTGATTCGAGGCTTTCATTCGTGTACTTCGACACGAAATTGGGATCTATCGCGGGATCGACACGGACAACGGTTATCTTGTCGGAAAGCTCGCCGTAGCTGTTTACGATCCTCTCTACGCGGGTGTCCTCCTGACCTTCCTCGCAGATATAGTAAAGCTTGATGTCTTCCTTTATTCCTTCGAGGATCCCCTTCGTCGTGTCACCGAGCGAGAACACCGATTCCGCGCTCATATCGATCTCGGTAGCGCTTTTCGGAAGCACCGAAACGACGAGATTTATCACCACGACGATCGCAATCACGATCACCGACACCGCGACGGAATACGACCCCGTTTTGAGGACGCGGCGGTTCTTCTTTTTCGCGTTTGACGCCTTCGGAGCTGCGTTTTCCGGATTCTGCACATTCATATTGTTGTCATTCATTTTACCGCCTCCTCAGTTCCAACGCTTCTTGTCCACCGACTGCACGGTGAGAAAACCGAACAGCAGGATCACAGTTACATAATAAACGACCGCGCCGATGTCGAACACGCCGTACATGAAGGAATACGTCTTTGAGAATACCGCAAGAGAATTGAGCATTTTCTCAAACGCGCCTTCAAACAGAGACGATTTCACGACATAAACGATGCTTGCGGCGACCACGAGAACCGTGCCTACCGCGGCGGATGTTACCGCATTCTTGGTCATGACATAGATGAGCAGCGCTGCCGCAATGCACAGGAGAATGAAGAGCGCAAAGGATGCGGCGGTCGAATCGGGGATCATCGCGCTGATATTGTTCATAAGGTAAAGGAGTATGAACACGCCGAGCGTGAGGACCGCCGAGATCACCTGGCTTTCGGTGAGGGAGGATATGAACATTCCGATCGCAATAAGGGCGCATCCGACGAGGAAGAATGCGAATATCGACGCATATGCGGTGACGAAATACACATCGCCGTACACGGAAAGGATGAGCGGATAGAGGCAGAGTATCAGCGTTGAGATTCCGAGAACCGTGACCATCGCAAGGTACTTGCCCGCGACGACAGCGGAGGTTCTTATCGGAAGAGTATAAAGAAGCTGATCCGTTCTCGCCGCGCGCTCCTCGGAAAACGAGCGCATTGTCAGTATCGGTACGATTATAAGGAAAATAAACGATATTCCGGATATAACTCTTTCAAACTCCGGATATCCCGCTCCAAAGTTCACGCTGCAGGTATATATTCCCGCCATAAGGAGCAGAAACGCCATAAACACCGGTGCAATCATGCCGGAGAACAGGCTTTTCAGCTCGCGTTTATATATCGCCGTCATTTATTTGTCCTCCTTTTCTCCGGAGCCGTCTCCGAAAAGGGAGGAATACTCCCCGGTCTCTTCCCTGTTTTTCTTCTTTGATCTTTTCGGTGCGGTCTCGTAATACGGGGAATATTCTTCCTCGCTCCGTGCGCCGTCCGCAGAAGAAGCCGCGCCTTCGGAGGCGTTCTCCGCATCTTCGGAGGAAAACTCCATATGCTCCTCGTTCACAAGCTTTATAAAGATATCCTCAAGGCTGAGGCTGTTCGACTCAAGTCTGAGAAGCGGTATTCCCGCCGAAGAAAAGGCGCGGAATATATCCTCTCTGATATCGCTGCCGGATTTCACCTCGACGTCGCACTTTACGGAAGAGGGGGTCTCGGTGAAGCTTACGTTTTCAATGCCGCGAACGGTCGAGACGATCTCCTTCACGTCGGCAAGCGGCGCGCGCGCCTCAAGCTTTATGACCTCGGTCTCGGAGAAGCTGCGGTTGAGGTTTTCCATGGTATCCGAAGCCACGATCTTGCCGTGAGCGATCACGATAACGTAATCGCAGGTGGCGGATATCTCGGGGAGGACGTGGCTCGAAAGTATTACCGTGTGATCCTTGCCGAGCTCGCGGATGAGATCGCGGATCTCGATTATCTGCATCGGGTCAAGTCCGACGGTCGGCTCGTCGAGAATGATTATCTCGGGATCTCCGAGGATCGCCTGCGCGATACCGACCCTCTGACGGTATCCCTTTGAAAGATTGCGTATAAGTCTGTCTGCGACTCCGTGGAGCGCGGTCTTTGTCATTACGTTTTCCACGGCTTCGGAGAGCTTTGCGGAGGGGATCTTCTTTGCGCGTCCCACAAAGCTGAGGTATTCCTTCGGGGTCATGTCGTTGTAGAGCGGCGGAATCTCGGGAAGATATCCTATCCGCTTCCGCGCCTCGAGAGGCTCCTCGTAAATGTCGTGACCGTCAACGATAACTTCGCCGTCGGTCGCCGCAAGGCATCCGCATATTATATTCATTGTCGTTGATTTTCCCGCTCCGTTCGGACCGAGAAATCCGTAGATACGTCCCTTTTCAACGGTGAAGCTGATATCGTCCACCGCCGTGTTCGGACCGTACTTTTTCGTCAGGTGTCTGACCTCTATCAAAGCTCTTACCTCCGATTTTTAAATTCCGATTGGATTTAATGTATAAATTTTACCATTCAAATTTGAATATTTATAGGAGATTATCTTATCATTTTGTCACTTTTTTCATTTGTCAATTTATTTTGACATAAAAGCCGACACAAAAAAGCGCGTTTCTTCCGCGTTATTAATATTCCGCATATCGGCGGAATATATTTTAGAGACGGAAAAAAACGAAACACGTATCGGAGTTTATATTTTACATGAACGAATGCTTTGTATCCTCCGGCATATCCGGCAAGCGAAAAGAACGCATCCGCAGGGATGTGATAACGTACTCCATCGAGCGCGGGCTCGGCGCGGACGAAGTCCGAAGGAGTGCGCTGAAATACGGAAAAAACACTCTTGAAAAGAAGGGGCGCACCTCCCTCACGCGTCGCTTTCTTTCGAATTTCGGCGATCCGATAATAAGAATCCTGCTTGCGGCGTGCGCGGTGAACATTCTTCTGAATCTGCGGGACATAAATTGGATCGAGATCGGCGGAATTCTCGCCGCGGTATTCGTCTCCACGTTTATTTCAGCGGTTTTTGAGCACTCCGCATCGGGCGCGTTCGAGCGTCTCAACGCGCGGAGCGAAGAATATTTCGGCGTCGTCCGCGAAGGAAAGCTTGTGCGGTGCGCGCAGGGTGATATCGTCGTCGGGGACATCGTGAAGATATGCGGCGGCGAGATCGTCCCGTGCGACGGGATCATGATCGCGGGGACGGTAAAATGCGATCAGTCGGTGCTCACCGGCGAAAGCAGGCACATTGATAAGAAGTCCCGCGCACGCGGGGCGGGCAGCTTTGCGCCCGACACGTTCACCGGGAATCCCGAAAAGGACGACGAGGTGTTCTCCGGCTGCGGGATCATATCCGGCGAAGGCTTTATGCTTTGCATAAAGGTCGGAGAAAGCACATATTTCGGCTCCGTCGCCGCGAAGGTTCAATCGGACAAAACGGAAAGCCCGCTCAAAAACAGACTCGGAGAGCTTGCGAAAAAGATCAGCTTCATAGGATATATCGCTGCTTTCCTTGTGGCGGGAGCGTATCTTTTCAACTCGTTCTTCATCGATTCGGGAATGTCGCTTTCCGTCATGCTCGCGCGCCTCTCCGACGCGCGCTTCACCGCCGGGGAATGTCTTTCGGCGCTGACGCTCGCAATATCGGTTCTCGTGGTCGCGGTTCCCGAGGGACTTCCGATGATGATCACCGTCGTTCTCTCTTCAAACATGAACCGCATGATAAAGAAAAACGTGCTCGTTCGCCGAATGGTGGGAATAGAGACAAGCGGAAACCTCGGAATCCTCTTCTGCGACAAAACAGGCACGCTGACCGAAGGAAAAATGTCTCTTTCGCGCATCATAACCCCCGACGGAGAGTACCCGTCCGGAAATGCGTTTGTCCGGGACGGAGAGATGCTCGGGTGCATTCTCTCACCCGCCCCCTCGTCCGGCAGAAACCAGACCGACACGGCATTCTGCGCTTTTGCCGATTCGATGACGCCGCCCGAAACCTTCGCAAAGGTTCCGTTCGAATCCTCGCGCAGGTGCAGCGCCGCCGGAATCCGCATAAACGGAGAAAGCGTCACCGTCGTGCGCGGCGCGCCCGAGATACTGCTCGGTCATGTATCCCGCATACGCCGCGGAGGCAAAAGATCGGCAATGACTCCGGCTGACATATCCCGCATACGCGATCTCGTATCGTCCCTCTCCGCCTCCGGGCGTGTGATAATGCTGTGCTCCGCGCCGGGGGATATGTGCGGACGCATAATGAAGGGAGAATTTCCCGATCTTACGTTTCTCGGCATCGCGGAGATATGCGACGGGGTGAGAAAAGACGCTCAAAGCTCCGTGCGCGATGCGCAGAAGGCGGGGATACAGGTCGTAATGATGACGGGCGACGGTGCACAGACCGCCGCCTCCGTCGCCGGGAAATGCGGTATTCTCACCGAGGGCGGCGTGTGCATAAGCGGCGACGCTCTGCGCGAGATGAGCGACGGCGAGGTTACCGAGCTTATCCCGCGTCTGAACGTCGTATCGCGTGCCTTGCCCTCCGACAAGCTGAGGCTTGTCGAGCTTGCGAAATCCGCGGGACTTGTCGCGGGCATGACGGGTGACGGAGTGAACGATGCGCCGTCGCTCTGTGCGGCGGATGTGGGATTTGCAATGGGCTCGGGAAGCGAGGTCGCTTCCGCCGCTTCGGACATCGTGATCCTCGATTCGAGCCTGCGCTCCATCGTAAACGCGGTTCTGTTCGGGAGAACGATATTCAAAAGCATAAGAAAATTCATAACATTCCAGCTAATCATGAATCTGTGCGCCACGGCGGTGTCATTCATCGGTCCGTTCATCGGCATCGACGCGCCCGTGACCGTCGTGCAGATGCTCTGGATCAACATGATAATGGATACGCTCGGCGCTCTCGCATTCGCCGGGGAAGCGCCGAATCCGCGCTATCTGCGCGAAGCGCCCGTGCCGCGCTCCCAGGGGCTTATCACTCCGCCGATGCTTGCAAGGATACTCCTTTCGTCCTCGTTCATGACGGCGGTATGCCTGATGTTTCTGAAGCTGCCCGCCTTCCGCTCGCTTTTCCCCGACGTATCCGATCTGTACTATCTGACGGTATTTTTCGTGATAATCATATTCATGGGAATTTTCACGAGCTTCTGCGTCCGCACCGACAGGATAAACCTTCTCTCCGGAATATCGAAAAATCCGGCGTTCATTCTCATAATGGCGCTTGCCTCCGCCGTACAGTTCGCGCTCGTCGAGTTCGGCGGAAGCGCAATACGGTGCGTTCCGCTGTCCTCGCGCGATGCCGCACTCGCCGTGCTCATCGCCGCATCGGTAATACCGATACAGAGTGCGGTAAAGCTCTTTTCCCGCAAATAATTGACACGCGCTTTCTTTTGGGATATAATTTTATTAAACCGTCCTCGGCATAGCTGTGCCGAAGGACATCACACGCGCCGATGCATTCGGCGCGTTTTCCCGGAGGAAAGCTGTGAAGCGCTACAACATCACGGACATGAACATAAACGGAGCGGGGATCACGCGCGGCAAAAGCGGCGCCGTGATCTTCATCCCCGGCACGGCGGACGGAGACATCTGCGATGCCGAAATAAACGGCGGCGGAAAGAATTATCTTACCGCTGAAATGCGGGAACTCGTATCTCCGTCCGAGCACCGCTGTCCGAACGGCTGCGATGCGTTCGGTGAATGCGGAGGATGCACGCTCCGCCACATAACCTACGAGCATGAGCTTGAGATCAAGCGGCGCGCCGTGATTCAGGCTTTCAGGCGGCACAAAATCACGGCGGAGCCGGAAGAGGTGATCCCGACCTCGCCTGAGGCGTACCGCAACAAAGCCGTATTCCACGCTTCGGGAAATTCTCTCGCATATTTCGCCGGGAAAAGCCATCGTCCGGTATATCCCGAAAGCGGTCGGTGCGCGATAATCCCCGAAATATTCGATCGGCTGCGCGTTTTCTGCGCGTCGTACTTCGCCGAGCGCTCCCTCGCGCTCCCCTCGCTCTTTCTCCGCATCGGAGACGGCGGAGCGGTAATGCTCTGTGCGGCAGGCGCAAACGCCGATCCCGACAAGATCGAAGGTCTCGCCGCATCTCTTTTCGACAGCTTTCCCGAAGTCGTATCCGTATATGCCGCGGACCGTGAGCCTTCTCTGCCCGGCGCGGTATTCACGCACATACGGGGTGTGCGCGAACTTGCGATCACCGTGCGCGGCATAACGTTCTCCGTATCTCCCGCGTCGTTCTTTCAGGTAAACAACGAGGGATGCTCCGAGCTGTGCCGGGTTGTATGCGAATTTGCCGCTCCCGCACCGGGCGCGCGTATCGCCGATCTGTACTGCGGATGCGGCATGTTCGCCCTCATGCTCGGAAAAGCCTTCCCGGAATGCAGCGTCACGGGAATCGAAATAAACGAAAGCGCCGTCGCGTCCGCCGCGAAAAACGCAGCCGAAAACGGCATCGGCAATGCGGAATTTCTCTGCGGAGATGCCGGAGCATATCCGCAGAGGCTGCGCGATCTGTCGTGCTGCGTGGTCGATCCGCCGCGTGCCGGGCTTTCGGACAGGACCGCCGCGCTTCTTCTTGAAGCCCGACCGGACAGGATCGTGTATGTATCGTGCAATCCGGAAACGCTCGCGCGCGACATCGGACGCCTCGGCGGATCGTATTCGATCGGGCGCATGATCTGCGCGGACATGTTCCCCCGCGCCCCGCACGTCGAGACGGTATGTTTATTGTCCAAACTTCATGAGGCAAAACATCATGTGAATGTGAAACTGGATATGGATGAGATGGATATCACTTCTGCTGAGAGCAAGGCCACATATGAGGAGATAAAGAAGTATGTGGCGGAGCATAATGACGGGATGAAGGTGACGAATCTCTATATTGCACAGGTTAAGAAGAAGTGCGGCATTATTGAGAGGGAGAACTATAATAAACCGAAATCAGAAGATGAGATGCAACCACAGTGTCCGAAGGATAAGGAAAAGGCGATTGAGGATGCGTTGAGGTATTTTCAGATGAAATAAAAAAGAGAAATATCTACATTTTGTTTTGTATAGAGTGTCTTTTGTTGTAAAGGAGTAAAAAAAAGGCTGTTTAGAGATGATAAAGTCTCTAGATGGCGAGTGTGTATTAGAGTATGAATAGATTTCTGATATTGTATATGATATGTCGGAGGGATAATAGTGAGAATAGCGACTTATAACATATGGAATTCCGCAATAGGTATGCCAGAACGAAAACAGCAATTGATAGAAGAAATAATTAAAATCAGTGCGGATATTATTTGCTTACAAGAAGTACCTAACAAAGCAGCGCATCAGGATTTAGTGGAAAGATGTAGGTATCAATTTGCTGTGTTTCATGAACATGCAAACGAGGAAGAAGGATTAAGTATTCTAAGTAGATATTCAATTAAGAGTTTTGAATATGATCAAAATTGTATATTTGCTAAGATAGAAATTCAGAATAAGACTTTACTTTTAATTAATACTCATTTACCTTGGGATAGTGCAGTAAATCGAGAATTGGTTGTTTTAAATGTAATGGAAAAGATTGAAGGTAT
>OLPR01002466.1_pt1 | contig 13560 bp, 14 predicted proteins | sample 1672761 | NCBI WGS metagenome assembly OLPR01 (sample SAMEA3136721, study PRJEB25190) | human gut metagenome | biome: human gut; feature: human-associated habitat; material: faeces | place: Austria | collected 2013 | reverse complement strand
TAATAACTATCAGCATTTTTGAAATCGGTCATAGAAGGGATATTTATAAAAAATAGGTTGTATCAAATTTCATTGCAGCCTATTTTTTTATGTATTCCACCACTTATAGACCGTCTTTTTGTCCAGTCCCGTATCACGAATGCATATTTAGAAAAAAAGGAGACTGCTGTAACAGTCTCCTTTTTTGAGTTAATTGGCTTTTTGCTTTTCTTGCCATCTACAATATAGCAAATTATTTGAAGTGAATCAATTATCCTTTTACATTTCCAGATATATCTGCTACCGCTCCCTGATAAGCTGTATTGAAGTATAACCTATAAGTTCCGGCAGGAAGTTTAGTAGAATAAGTTGATGTGCCATTTCCTCGAGTACGAACTTTATACCCTGTATCACTCCAGAATAATCCTTTACTTTGAAATGTAACATCCATTACATCTTCTCCATAAGCATTATATGAAAAATTTGAGTTTGTATGAGTAAGTGTAACATTTCTGTTAGAACTTAACGAAAAGCTTTGAATGCTTGCTTTCCCACGAATTCCCCAGCCTTCATAAGTCATTAAAGTTCCAGCTGCAAAGACACTTATTCCCATACATAAGAATCCAATAACGGTTGCACTGAAAAATGCTGATTTAAATTTGTTTTTCATCTTTTTCTCCTTTTTTTTGTAATTATGATTCAATACTATTTCTAATCAGATTATACTATATGCAAGTTTAATTAAGGAGCAAACATGAAAATAATTAAAAGAATTTTTGCAATAATTGTCAGTTTTTTTATAAGTTTTATTATTTTTTATAATATTACTAGTGAATTCATTAGTTTTTTTTATCAAGGATCTTTCAAATTCGAACAAATTTTATATGTGCTAATTTATTTTGGACAAAGTGTTTTAATTTATTTTTTTATTCAATTTATTTGTAAAGAAAATATTACACAAAAGCAAATAAATTTAATATGGTGTTTATATTTTTGCGTCATGTTGATATTGCTATTTGGAAGACCATATATAGGTCTGGCAATAAATTTAAATCCTTTAACTATATTTGAATTAAATTATTACTCATTCTTTCAAAATTTTTTTAATTTAGTTTTATTTATTCCTATTGGCTTTATTTTCAAAAAAAATAATTCAAAAATTAGAGTTCTACTAATTGCTATACTAGTAGTCTTAGCAATAGAAACATTGCAATTAATAACCATGCGAGGAATATTTGATATTGTAGATATTTTGTTAGATGCAACTGGAATATTTATTGGTTTTTTAATATCACCATATGTGCCTCAGAACTTAAAATTTAGTTTGTTTAATCAATAAAAAAGACTGTAATTCAAACAGTCTTTTTTTATTTAATTTCACTGATTGAAACTGTCATGCTGTCACCAGTCTGATCTGTGATCTTCACTTCATCTGGATTTATCAGCTCCCATGTGACGCATCCCTTTTCGAATCTTGCGTCAATCCATGACTGGATCCGTTCGTCTCTGATTTTCTTGTATTCTGCTACTGTCTTTGCTGTTTTGATTACCATTTTTGAAATCTCCATTTTTCCAATTATTCGATATAAAATCTCGATCATACTTTTTATATACTTTTTATATATTTTTTATATATTTTTTATGTGTTTTTTATGTGCTTATTGTTTTAAATCAGAACTGACAAGTGATTTGATATAGCCAGAAACTGTTAATCCTTTTTCTTTTGCTTTTTTTCTAATATCTGTTTCCCATTCTGGATCAAACATAATATTAACAATATATTTTTTCTTGTTTTTAGTTCCTGCACCATGAACTAGTTCATCAACAACGCTTTTATTCATCGCTTCACTTTTCTTTAATTCCTTAACTGCTGGCCTTACCATATCACATTACCTTTCTCAATGTTTCATACACTGTATTATAGTCTTTTGCAACGATAGAACTTGGATCATAAAGTACACAAGGCAATCCTTCTTCAATTCCCTTTTGCGATGATACGGAGTTCTTTATTGCTCCCAATAACGTATAGTTTTCTTTCATCTCATTCAGGACCCTGTTATGAGATGTACTATTTGATACATATTTAGTTGCAATAATGCCTAATAAATTCAATTTATTATTTGATTCCTGCACTGTTTTAATCGTATCCATCATATCATCTAACCCAAACAGTGCCAGATCAGTAGTTTCACATGGGATGATGACATAATCACTCGCTACAAGTGCATTGATAGTCAACAATCCAAGAGCAGGCGAACAATCAATGAATATATAATCAAAAATCCCATTCAGTTCATCAATAGCCTTTTTTATTTTCAGTTCTCTTCCCATTAAAACAGATTGCAGATCACGCTCGGCTTTTGCTAATGAGATGCAGGAAGGAATATATGACAAATTCTCAACTGGCGAATCATAGATACATTCTTTTATAAATTTACCGCCATAAACTGCTGACAGATTATCATCAGTTGACAATGGATTAACGCCCATCATTAATGTTAAAGATGCCTGCGGATCACTATCAATTACTAATACTTTCTTATTATCTCTTGCATATAAACTCGCTAAATTGTATGTAGTAGTAGTCTTTCCTACGCCACCTTTTTGATTGATTATTGATACAACTTTTGTTTTCATATTTTTTACCATTAAGGCGGCCTTTCTTTCCGCCTTCACAAACCAGTAATGAAATTACTGGTAAATCTCGCCTCTTTCCTGTATGCTTTGCTTAGGAGGTATAGATACACTACAGAGCACGTTAGGAGGAGTAGGCAATTTGTTTACAAATATCCTGAATATTTATAAGTCGCCGTCATCCTTACAAGCACAAACAAGTAGGACTCAGAGCCTGAACACTTAGCATTGATTTAATCAATTGACTAAATATACGCTGGATGACAGTCAATGTCTGTACCTCCTTTTCTCAAAGGAGGCTTTTATTTATGCGGATTGTTCGACCTATATGCTGTGGTGCTGATATTCACAAAGATCTTATTGTTGCCACCATTGCCGCAACCAATCAGGATGGTATTACCGAATATATTCAAAGCTCTTTTTCTTCCCAGAACTTCGATTTAGTTCGACTCAAAGCCTGGCTCATAGAACATCACTGCTTTGAAATCGCTATGGAATCCACCGGTAAATACTGGATTCCAGTCTTTAATGTATTAGAGGGTGAAATCAAAGTCTTCGTTGTTCATCCAAAATACACAAAAGCCATCAAAGGCAAGAAAACAGATAAGAAAGATTCAAAATGAATTGCCGATCTTTTTAAACACGATCTTCTAAAATTCTCTTTTATTCCGCCTAAGGAAATCAGAGAGCTTCGTGAACTTTCAAGATACAGAATTAAACTGATTGCCATGCGTTCCTCTGAAAGAAACAGATATCAGAATTCTATGACCATTTCCAATATCGGACTTGCCAGTATTCTTTCAGATCCTTTTGGAAAATCTTCCAGAGCTGTCATGAAAGAAGTGATACGTTCTTCATCAGTTACTGAAGAAAAAATCTCTAAGCTTCTTGAAAGAAATGCCAAGAAGAAGGTGAAAGAAGTTCTTCAGTCTTTAGTTGGTTCTCACATTGAATCTGATCAGCGTTTGAAAATGAACATTGCTTCTCAGCATATGGATCAGATTGACTCTCATGTCAGAAGATTAGAAACAGAAATGGCAATCCGATGCATTCCATATACAACTCTGATCAATTTACTGCTAGATATTCCTGGCATTTCTTATCTTTCTGCTATGACAATCATTGCAGAAATTGGAACAGATATGTCTGTTTTCGAAACAAGCAAGCAGCTTGCCTGCTGGGCAGGACTTGCACCTGCCAACAATGAATCAGCCAACAAGAAGAAATCTGTTCGTATTTCGAAAGCAGGATCTTATCTTAAACCATTGCTCGTTCAGTGTGCTTTGGCTGCCATCAATTCAAAATCCAATCCTTATTACAGAATCAAATACAATCGAATCAAGAAACGCCGTGGTCACAAAAAAGCGATTATCGCTATTGCCAGAATGATTCTAGTCAATATCTATCATATCCTCAGTACCGGTGAGGTCTACAGTCCTTGTGACATGGAACAGATTATCAATCCGAAACCTGTCAAGAAAGTAATGACCATCCAGAACGCTATCGAATTTCTTCAATCTCAAGGATTTGATACATCTAAACTTATCTCTTCTTCATCTTGAATTTAACTAAGTGGATAACCACTTCTTTTTGTCATGTCTGCTACTTAGCATAATGTTTCACACTTTCCCTTTCCATACAATTTTGCCACGTGGCAAAATTGTAATTTCTTACTTAATTATACATTAAAAACACATAAAAAACACATATAAAACATATAAAAAACACATAAAAATTATGTGTTTTTATTCCACCACTTATAGACTGTCTTTTTATCCAGTCCTGTATCACGAATACAATCGGCTTTTTTTCCTTCTGGATGATCTGATCTCCATTTTTGAACTATATCTTTTTTAGGTTTTCTACCATTTCCATCTCTCCAATTGGTGCCATTATACTTATCATTAATCTCTTGAATTGCTCTAGCACCCGCAAGATGTTGTTCTTGTTTTCTTCCGTTTCGTTTGTTTCTTTCGATTCGGATATTCGTTAATTTCTCAATATCTTTTAACGGAAACGTATTGTATCGCTCATCATAACACTCCAAAGCTGATTTAATATCTTCCTCAGTAAACGGTTCTTTTTCATTTAAACCGTTTAGAAATGGTATCAAATCTATTGCGTCTTGTTTTATCTCATCTTTAGATAAACCGCATTTTATGCCATAAATCACTAACGTCATAATACAAAAATATCTGTGACCGTAACTGGCACCATTTTCTTCTTTTTTTATCTGCTCGATCCACCAATCGTATAGATCTCGTTTTACCGTCCAGTAGCTTCTCTTACCATTTAAAACCTTATTTTCGTACCATTCTGGATACTTTTCCTTTGCCTGATCCAGTGTTAATTTACTTTCCTTGAATAATTTTTTTTCATCTATCTCGATTTTAGTTGGAACAAAACGATTCAAATACTCTATGTTGACCGGATGCTGATTTACTCTATACACTTCAACTCTATCCAGTGGAGCATTCTTTTTACATCTGCCACCCAAAAGTCTAAAAGGCTGATTGATTCCCTGTTTTTGTACTTTCTCATCAACAGAAGTGTTTCTGTTCCACATTTTCTCAGTTAAAGAGTATTTAAAGTCCTTCAATTGAAGCTTCAAATTAGGAAACAGTGGTACTGGTTCATCAAAAACATAATATAGATGTATTCCATGTCCGCTTAAAGCAACGTAATTCGGCAATGGATAATAATCAAAATCCTTATTGAATGCAGCATAAAAGAAATTATTCAAACTATCATCTGTTACACCGTCAATATCAAATATCATTGCACACATTTTAGAAGCTCTGTCAGATGTATATTTGGCCCCGAAATAAGTTAAACCATTCATTACACAGAAATCTGCATTTACAAGTTCGTTTTGATAGATTTCTTCAAACTTATCTTCAAACATAATTCTGAAATGGCCCTGATCTTCATTCTCATTCTTATAATAGGCAACTGGATTTGCTTTGAAACTTCCTTTAGGTTCGTGCTCCTTCTGAATGAATCCTTCTCCAATTCTAAAAATATCTTTATATACATCCAGTGGATCCACCTTCGTTCCGCCATAACGCTCAATAACATCACTTAACATACTTCTAAACACCTCTAAAAAAACAAATCAAAAATCAACAAAAAAGACCTGAGGCCAAGAGCCTCTTGGTCACGTTATATTATCAATACATTTTTTCCACCTTTTTCATTAAAAATATAACACCGAATTTTTTCGGTGTCCAGTCGCTATTTTACTCTAGCAGCTAGAGTGACTTCTTTACTGTTAATTGCTAGAGTAAATCAATAAAAGAATCATAGGTCAAGAGGTCCTAGATCACGTTATATTATCAATAGATTTTTGACCCTATTTTCATCAAAAATATAACACCATTTTTTTGATTACATTCTCTATTCATAGGACCAGTGGTCTTCTTTCTGATATCATTATTGGGTCGGCTAACTGACCTCTGGAAAGGAGGTGAGTGCTTGTGGAGTATATTATTGCTTTTCTGAGTTCCGTCGCAGCAGGTGTTGTTTCGTACTATATCTGCAAATGGCTGGATGGGACCGGAAACAAAAAATAGCTGATCAGCCTAGGAAGTAAAAAAGGGAACTGCTGGAACAGTTCCCTTTTTTTTGTACTTGTGGCTTATTGCTTTTCTTGCCATCTACAATATAGCAAATTTTTCTTTTTTTTCAAGTTCTACATTTATAATCATAGCAAATCCATCTAAGAATAAACAGACTGTAATTTCAAGCGTCTATTGTCTATTCTTTAGTAAAGAAAGTTGGGATTGATTATGATTACGTATAATCCTTCAAGGTATAAAAACGGAATTTGTATTCTTCTTTAGGAATTTCTACATGAAATCTAACTATATTTTGCATGTCACAAGAATCTCTGGCCTGCAATCTCAAGCGTAGGTCATTGGCAATTCACTATTGGATACACTTTTTCCAAAAAATATATGAAAATTATTTTCGAAACAAATATTAAATATATTTGTAGATTAAAAATTAGTCGTAAGTTATATAGTAAAAAATATGAAAAATAAAATTAAATTTTTTACAATAATTTCTTTGTTGTTTATTGCATTGAATACTAAACCAATAAATGCAGCAAGTGGATCTGCTTCAGGAATAGGATATACTGTATATGGAAGCATTAATGATACCCTATTAAATGCGAGCGTTTCTGGTACTTCTGCATCTAATGTTAGAGTATATGTGAATGGATATGTTCAACGGTCAACTGGCGTTTATTTTTGCGATACTATTTCTGGATATCCATATGTTAATTACGGATATAGAGCAGTTTACAATGATTCAGTCTATTGGGTTAGTGGTAATATTTCAAGCCAGGTATCTGGTGTTCCTGGTGCAGCTTTTAGTTTAGAAAATCGACCATAATGAAAAGAATATTAGTACTGTTGATGCTTGGAACTTTGGCAATTGGATGCTCAGATGAATTAAAAATACATGATTCTATCAGTGAAGAAGACCAAGCTGTATATCATCAACTTCCTGTCGCAAAATATAAAGATGGATATTATATTCAATACTTGAATAATAATGCACTTTATTACATTGAAGAAAACAAGAATACACTGATTAACTATTGTTATTTCCATGATGATCAGTTTTTGGAAGGAAATCAGAGAGCATATAAACGATATGAGAGTTTTATAGAAGCTGGAATGGGATTTTATGTTTTAGATGATGCCATTTATACATTGGCAACCTATATGAATGTAGAAGGAGAAACCTGGGATTCATTTGTTCAGATGTCATTGGATGGAAAAGAATTAAAAGAACTGTTTAAACTGGATTTTCAGCCATATTGCAATTTCACAATTCATAACAATAAAGTATATATGATTGAAAACACGTCGCATATGACAATTCATATATTTTCTTTATCTGGAAAGGAATTGAAGTCAATCAAAGATACGTATGCAGATAGCTTCTTTATTTCAGGAAATAAAATTTATTTGAGAAATGCAGAATTTGGACATTTTTCTTACCTTGATGAAAATGACGAAATTATAAATTTACCTGTGAAAGATAATGAATATATCGAAATGATAAATAATGATCATGTTTCTTCGATTTCTTATGAAGATAATACTTTTAATACTTTATTTTCTCATTATCGTAGTTTAACAGATACAAAAGACATTCATATATTCACTAATGAACTAGTCACGTATTTTGATGATCAGTATATTTATACATCACAGCTTTCAGGAATGCAGAAATATCGGATATATGATTTAGATGCAAATCTAATAAAAGAAATTATTCCATCTCAAAGTATTCAAATTGAAGAAAACGAAGAAAACAATGTACGATCTATAAATGGAGAAACTGATTTTTCTGTTATTTGTCGCGTCATAGACAATAAAATCATTGCGTATAATTTTACGGGACCAATTGAGTGTAGTACTGATACAGGAGTATGTAAATATACCATTTGAGATGATGAATTGAAGCGTTGAAAAAACAGTCGATCTGCCTAGGCATTGAAAAGACAGAGTCAATCTCTGTCTTTTTTCATATGCTACATATGCATTTCGAAATCATAGTCGTAACTTTCTTCTTCGATTTCGATTCCATTTTCTTCTTTGTACCTGTTAATCTTCTGTGCAAGATCTTGCATATATTCTTCAGCTTCCTCTTGTGTCACAAAGGATTTAACTTTATTTTCTCTCGGATCAATGATTTCAGCTTCTTGTTCTCTGTCAAATACAGAATATCCATATTCATATTCGTTATACTTCGTGAACAGATTTCTTGCATCACTGCACTGCTCATACAGATTTTCTTTTTCTTCATATTGATTGATACAGTATTCAGAAAGCTTTTGTTTCAGTTCTTTCAGAGACATATTATGTCTTACCTGAGTTCTGGCCAGTTCCAGATAAGCATCTTGATTGTCCGTTGATCCTTCATCTTTGAAATGGACCGTATATCCAGTTTCTTGGTCCCCTTCCATATAGTCATACAGTTCAGCTGACAGAGATTCATATTCTTCATCTTCTATTTCATCTGACACATTCATATATGTATCGAAGCATTCAAGTGCATTTGTAACTTTCTCTAATTCTTTTTGAAGATTGATTCTGCTGTCGTTCAGCACATCAATTCGCTTCTCATTCTTGTCTATAGAATCTTTTATTGATGCTATCTGATTTGATGGATCAGCTTCCATTAACAGTTTTTCTGCTGCTTCTGCACATTTCTCTGGCGGCATCAGCACATCATATCTGCAGATTTGGTGACGGATGGCATCCGCAGCCTTATTGATGGAGTTTCTTTCTTCCTCTGCTTCTGCACGGAGTTTATCAATATTCTTTCTGTTTTTGAACAGCTTCTTTTCCTCTTCACTGAGTTCTTCCGTTTTCTGACTGTAGATTTCAAAATGCCTGTTGTAGTCTGACAGTGGTCCTCTCACTGCCTCCTGATCAGCTTTCTTTCTCTGCAGATTTCTCAGAGATGATTCCAAATTTGTATTTTCTGCGATAAGCGTTCTTGCTTCGTCAGTGTTTTTCGTTATCTCAGCATTCAGATTGATATAGTATTCCTCGCATCTGCTGCAGTCCTTGTAATGTTTCTCTGCAAACTCTTTCCTGTTCAGTTCTCTGTCGATCAGGACCTTATACATTGGTGAATATTCGTTCTGTTCCAGTTTTTTTGCATCTTCAATCTTATTCTGGATATAGTTATTGACGTATTCCTTCAGGATCTCCATCCTGGCCTGAATTTCACGCTGCAGCTGTTTCGCCTTCTCTAGCTTTTCTTCAATCAGTTTTAAAACGGTTTCCCTGAATCTTACAAGTTCCCTTTGTACGTAGTTATCCATTTTCCATGAATATTCATTCCGCTGATAAATTTTTCTTCCGACTGCTCCTATATGTACAGATGGTGTCTGATCAATTCCTCTTTCTTTATTGGAAAGTGGACTTATCTTTTCTTCTTCCGTGAGATATTCATTGCAGACATCCGCCCAGCTTTGCCTGATTTCCTTATACAGTTCTCTTCCGTCAAGTGGATTGTATGCTACCTTTTTAGTCTGCCACAGCTTTTCCTCTGAATAATATTCTTTTCCGTTGTCTGCGATTCTTTTTCTTTTTCTGAGCTTCTGTTCTCCGGTTTTTGGATCGATCAGGGGAACTCTGTTCCCTTCATCATCAACAACAGGAACTCTCTTTTCCTTTATTGTAAAGTTCCCATTCTTATCAATTGGCCTTGTGTTCGCTAAAAAATGAACATGCGGATTTCCGTCATTCTTGTCATGGATTGCCCATGTCACACAGAATCCTTTGTTCGTCATGTACTCTGCCTGCTTGCGGCATGCTTCAATCATTTCCTCATGTGTCAGCTCATCTGGTAATGCACCATCCATATCAAAGGCCACTTTGGCATTGCTGTTTTTTTCTGACCGTTCTACATCATTCCACAGGACAGTCGGATTCTTCCATCGTTCTGGTGCATTCTTCGGTAAAGCTGTTTCTGTGTGGACCAGTTCAAGCTGCTTTGTCAGATACCGAAAGGTCCTGTTTGTTCTTTCATCCTTTGCCATCGTGCAGCATATGTATGCCATCTTCTGTACAGAAGAGCGGCCTTTTGCACGGGATATTTTTCCGATGGAGAAATGATAGATTGCCATGAGACTGATACACCACCTTTCGATATGAGTTTCTGCCTTAGCAGAAATGAATGAGAAAGAGACTTGCAGACAGGCGAATATTATCGAGCGGAGCGAGTTGGAAAGGAACGAATGTTCCGCATGATATGGGGTTAAGGGGCATGGCCCCTTACTCTTGACGAGAAGTCACGCACAATCACGTCAGTGATTAGGAATGGGGCTTTGCCCCTTCCGTAGTGCGCTATAGTGCTATAAGCACTATAGATTTTCTATATGGTTAATATACTAAATGCTGTTGACTTTTTCAATAATAATTTGTAAATTATAGTCAGATTTATTATATGAAGGTGTGATTTTTATGAATAATGACTTTATTGAAAAATACAAAAATGAACCTGATGTAAAACGCCTGCTTGATGAACTGAAAGAAAAGGAAAAAGAGTATGCTGCAAAGGAAAAAGATGCAGAAAGGCAAAAAAAAGCTGAATACAGACAATGGTATAAATCTTTATCTGATGGGGAAAAATTCAGTGAAAAACTGCGTTTAATAAAAGAACAGGAAAAAGAAGTAAAAGCTCAAATGAGAAAATTTGAACGCAAACAAAACAGAACAGAAGCACAGAAAGCACGTGATGAACGCACTCATTTTTTGATTCAACTGGGTGCTGAACTAGATACTGCTCTGCATCACTATTTTCCTGATTATGTTACTGGTGATCCTGATACTTTGGAAATCTTTAAGATGCTGTTATACATAAATGACAGGTCCAATCAACCTTTTTTTCCATCATATTGGAGGGAAGTTTCGAGCAAAATAGATAAATAACAGTCTGCTCGTGATTAAAAAAAGCATATGAATACTAGCAATGAATTAGAAAAACAATTGATCTCGCTTAATAATAGTGAGAAAGAATATGGCCAACAGTTGGAAAAATATAAACAGCTTCTAGATGGTTCTTTACCACCAGAAGTTGCTGAACCACAAAAAGACATTAATGATTTGAAAAGGACTCAGCAGGAACTTCAGCAGCTTTTGGGAATTTTTAATAATAGTTTTGAAGAATAAAAAAAATCGTGTAAGTGTAATTCAATGCAAGTAAGTTAAGAGATTTGACAAATTGACTGAAATTTAAAGTTCTACAATAAACTGTAGGACTTCTTTTTTTTTCTTCTTTTTTTGCTGAAAAGGGCTTGACAGTTTCAGAAAATCCGGGCCGCTCCGCGGCCGTTGTTTAAGTATGAGACATCGGAGGTACTCATACTTATGAAATATGTTTTCTTTTCAATCGATTCTGAATATAGAAATCTGAATCTGTCTTCTCAATGTTTATTTGTTTTGTGTCTTTATTTTCAGATATTAATTTCTTTTACTTTCCTTCCTGTACGGCCGCATTTTCTGAGAGGAATTTCTTATGCTGGATAATATTGAACTTATCATGGATAATTATGCCAAGGAAGGAATTCTGTTTTACCATGACCTGATCTCCTGCTTTAATGGCAGCTCCTTCTCCAGGATCCGCAAATTATCAACTCTGGATATTCTTTTCCAGATGATCAACAGACATGGCAGAACTCAATGGGCAGAGGTTCAGGAACTCTGCGAGCACAAAGATATGACTATTACTGATAAAGGTTTTTTCATGGCTAGAAGTAAATTCAATCCCGAAGCTGTTCATGTCATGGCGGATGAATTCATTGCCAATATGTATGACAATTACAACGACAGTATGCAGAAATGGAAAGATCTGCTTGTTCTTTCTGTTGACGGGTCCAAGATTACCGTTCCAGATACTGCTGAAAATAAAGAAGTTTTTGGTACACAAACTTCCTCTGTTACTGAGAACCAGCCTGCCATGGCTCTGACATCCACTCTCCATGATTCCATCAACCATTTGAAGCTTGACCTGCAGGTGGACCGCATCACGCAGAGTGAAAGGATACTGGCTCTAAAACACATTGATCATTACTGTGAAAACTATTCAGACAGGGCTGTGTTTGTCTTTGACAGAGGATATGTATCCATGTATCTCATTGACTCTCTGGTTGAAAAAGAACAGTATTTTCTGTTCCGGACAAGATCAGGTGACTATACAAAATATTTCAGTCAGGTTGAGACCGGAATGTCAAAGACATTTGATGTGTCGATGGACAGAAGTGAGACAAACCACTACCGGCAGGATCGTCATTTTCGAAATCATCTTCTGAATACGACATACAGACTTCGATTTGCTAAAGTGGTAATCGGAAAGAATGAAGATGGAAGCGACAGTGTTGAATTTCTAATTACTAATCTTCCAGAGGAAGTGGCAACAGAAAAAGAGCTGAAAGATCTATACTGGCTGCGATGGAACGTCGAGACATCCTACAATCAGCTGAAAAATCGAATGAAGATGGAAGAATTCAGTGGCTACAAGCCTGAATTTATCCTTCAGGATCTGTATGCAGACATGTGGATGTATAATATCGTTTCCCTGAAAATCATGGAAGCAAACGAAAAGAAGCATCTCACACAGAATGAAGATGGTGAATATGTGATCAAACGCAATTTCAATAAAACACTGGGAACAATGAGAAGATACTTTCTGAAAGTGCTGATGTGTGAAGATGAAGTGGAACGGCAGAAACTGCAGGAAAAGATATGGATGAATATCAACGGGGCAATATGCTGGGTAAAAAAAGGAGAACGTCAGTTCTCACGAAAGCAGTCGGTTAACAAATCATCCATATCCTACAGGAAGAGTTATTAAATCTGTAAATATTAAAATATGAAAAATGATGTTTTTAATGCGCCTGTTTTTCTGGAAACAGTCAAGCAAAAATCGAGAAAGACCACAATTTGTACGTTGTATGTCTATTCTCGATTTTTTTATTTTGTCAAACTGCTTAACTTACCAGCATTGAAGTGTAATTACACGATTTTTTTATTTCCTTTTTATTATGTGCTTTTGTTCCACAACTTATATACAGTCGGTTTTATTGTATCCGAATAGACAATATTTACATTAGAATTGACTTTCTGATAAATGGTTGTATTATTGTATTACAAGTAATACATAAAAGGAGGTCTTATTATGACTACAATTTCTCTAAGAATTAATGACGATGAATCTAAATTAATTCATGACTATGTTTCTGTTAACCAATTAAATATGAGCCAGTTTATTCGTGATGCTGTTCTGGATAAAATAGAGAATGATCTTGATCTTGATGAAGATCGTATCTTATATGCGTTTGAAAAAGCTAAACAAGAAAAGAAATATGATCATACTGAAGTTTGGAAAATGCTTGGTGTCTAAATGTATAAAGTAGAA
>OLPR01002464.1_pt1 | contig 13568 bp, 9 predicted proteins | sample 1672761 | NCBI WGS metagenome assembly OLPR01 (sample SAMEA3136721, study PRJEB25190) | human gut metagenome | biome: human gut; feature: human-associated habitat; material: faeces | place: Austria | collected 2013 | reverse complement strand
CGGTGCGAAGAATCCAGAACACTCCGTTGATAAATCTGCGGTTGTCCTCCGCGATTCCGCCCCATTGCCCTCGCTGTCCCGGCAGCATTGGCTCTAAAATCGCCCATGCTTTGTCGCTGATATCATGCCGATGCTGTGATTTCTCCAGGATAACGCCTTCTTTGTTGGGATAGTGCCATCATATCACTTGGCTCGTGTAGACGCAGCCTAAATAACAGAAACCAAAAAAGTTTGCTCAGGCGAAAAATTCTCCAAACTATAACTGGTATTTTGAAAAAGGCTGTGCTATAATAAAATCGTGCGTATAGTATACGACGGGAGGCATGGGTTTTGAACCGCTGCAAAGCTTTTTTGACGGCGCTGAACGACCGCGGCTGCGGCGCGGCGCTGATCCATCGGCCTGAGAACATCCGTTGGCTGACCGGCTACACGGGCGAGGGCTGTGTGTTCGTCTCCGAAAACGCGCAGGTTGTGGTGACCGACTTCCGATATGTGGAGCAGGCCGGCCGGCAGGCCCCCGAGTGCGACTGCCGCCGCACCGGCAACGGCGTGTCCGAGTCCGCGGTCGTCCGCGAGCTCTGTCAGGCGCAGGGCGTGAAGCGCCTGTGCGTGGAGACCGATTATCTGACGCATGACGAGTATCTCGCGCTGGAGAAGGCGCTGGAGGGCGTGGAGCTGATCCCCCTGTCCGAGCTGCCTCAGGAGCTGCGCCTCATCAAGGACGCGGGCGAGAGCGAATCCATTCAGAAGGCCGCGGCCATTTCCTGCAGGGCCTTCGACAATCTGCTGGGCAAAATTCATCCGGGCATGACCGAGAAGCAGGTTCAGATCATGCTGGATTACGAGATGCTCTCGCTGGGCGGCGAGGGCAACGCCTTCGACACCATCGCGGCTGCGGGCGCAAACGGCTCTCTGCCCCACGCGATCCCCTCGGATCACGTGATCGAAAACGGCGAGCTGCTGACGCTGGACTTCGGCGCGAAGGTGAACGGCTACTGCGCGGACATGACCCGCACGGTGGGCTTCGGCAAGATCAATGCCGAGCTGCGCGAGCTGTATCAGCGCGTGCTGGACGCGCAGCTGATGGCGCTGGACGCGGTGCGCCCCGGCGCGGTCTGCGGCGACGTCGACACAATCGCCCGCGATTTCATCGACGCGCGCTATCCCGGCGCGTTTGGCCACAGCCTCGGCCACGGCGTCGGCCTGTTTATCCATGAACAGCCCCGGGTCGCTCATGGCAGTCCCACGGTGCTCGTGCCCGGACATGTCATCACAATCGAGCCCGGCATTTATATCCCCGGTCTCGGCGGCTGCCGAATCGAGGACATGGCGATCATCACTTCGGACGGCTACATCGACCCGATCACCGCGCCGAAGCAGCTGATCGAGCTGTAAGCCGTGCGGCTCCCCGGAGCCACTCCCATCCCGACTACATTTTGAGGAGGAAATATCCCCATGATCAGTGCAAGCGATTTCAGAAACGGCGTTACCTTTGAAATGGACGGCGGCGTGTGGACCATCGTGTCCTTCCTGCACGTCAAGCCCGGCAAGGGCGCGGCCTTCGTCCGCACCAAGATCAAGAACGTCGTCACCGGCGCGGTTCTCGAGCGCACCTTCAACCCCACCGACAAGTTCCAGCGCGCCTATATCGAGACCAAGGAAATGCAGTACACCTACAACGACGGCGAGTTCTATCACTTCATGGATATGGAGACCTATGACGATCTGATGCTGACCCACGAGCAGGTGGAGGACGCCATCCCCTTCGTCAAGGAGAACACCAACGTCACCGTGCGCTTCTTCAAGGGCGCGCCCTTCAGCGTGCAGGCGCCCAACTTCGTGGAGCTGCAGGTCACCGACACCGATCCCGGCTTTGCCGGCGACACCGCGGCCAACACCACCAAGCCCGCCACCTTCGAGACCGGCCTGACCCTGCAGGTTCCGCTGTTCATCAACGTCGGCGACGTGCTGAAGATCGACACCCGCGACGGCGGCGAGTATCTGGGCCGCGCATAAGCGTCAGCTATTACACGAGCAGACCGGGGCCTTCCCCGCTCTGCTCGATTTTCCATCGGGAGGTTTTGCAGATGAAGGACACTGCCAAAAAAGTCGGCTATCTCAAGGGCCTGCTGGAGGGAATGAATTTCGAGTCCGATTCCGCCAACGGAAAGGTGATCCACTGCATCGCCGATCTGCTGGGCGATCTGTGCGAGCGCGTGGACTCCATGGACGAGGTGCTCGCCGATCTGAACGACTATGTGGAGAGCATCGACGACGATCTGTCCGCGCTGGAGGGCGACAGCGACGGCGTGTTCGACCTCGCGGACGACGAGGACGAGGAGGATTACGACGACTTCGACGGAGCGGCGGATCAGCTGCACCTGCTTCACGGCGCGGCGGACGCGGAAAAGAGCGACGACGATGCGCTGGCGGGCTGCGTCTGCCCTCATTGCGCGCAGGTATTCGTGATCGAATCCGGCGCGCCCGAGGGAACGAAGTACGTCTGTCCCCATTGCGCCGCGGCGGTGTTTCCCGTGCCCCTCACGCCGGCAAACGCCCCCAAGGCCCATCCCGTCGACGAGGAATAATCGGCGAAGAAAACCCGTCCGGACGAAGCGTCCGGGCGGGTTTCCGCGTTTTTGGAGAGGATTATTTCTCGGGATTGTCGCTTCTCAGCAGCCCACAGACGGGAACAGGTTCGCGTCGGTGTGGGGGAGGAAGCAGGCGGCGATGAACGCGTCCATGTAGCCCGGCTCGGTGGAGAGCTCGAGGTAGGTCATGCTCCGGGCCAGCTCGTCCACCTTTTCCCGGGACTGGTCGGAGGTGAGCATGGCGTACGCGCCGCTCAGGGACGAGTTGCCGATGTAGGAGAACAGGCTGATGTCGATGTCGGGCAGCATGCCGATGGTCACGGCGTTGCGCATGTTGATGCCGCTGCCGATGCCGCCGGCCACGTAGACGTGGTTGAGCACGCTGGGATCCATGCCCATGGAGCCGAGCATGGTCATGGTGGCGGAGAAGATGGCGCCCTTGGCGCGGATGAACGAGTCGATGTCCACCTCGTTGATGGACACGTCGCGCACCGCGCCGGTGTCCTCCTTGAAGGCGAGGACGTAGCTGCCCATGCCGTTTTCGTCGCGGCGGATGCGGCGGCCCTCCCGGGAGAACTTGCCCTTGCCGTTGATGATGCCGGTGCGGAACAGTTCGGCGATTACGTCGATGATGCCCGAGCCGCAGATGCCCACGGGGTGCTTCGCGTCGCCGATGAGGGTGAAGGTGGGCTCCATGGTCTCTTTGTCGATGGAGCAGGAGTCGATGGCGCCGTCAGTGGCGCGCATGCCGCAGGAGATGTCGCCGCCCTCAAAGGCCGGGCCGGCGGAGCACGCGCAGCTCATCAGGAACTCGTTGTTGCCGAACACCAGCTCGCCGTTGGTGCCCAGGTCGATGAACAGCGCCAGCTCCTCCTTGTTCCAGAGCATGGACGCGAATGCGCCGGCGGTGATGTCGCCGCCCACGTAGGAGCCGATGTTGGGCGCGAGAATCAGCTTGGCCTCGGGATGCAGGCCCAGCTTCAGGTCGTTGGCGCGCATGTCGTCGGCCAGGAAGAAGGACGGAATGTAGGGTTCCATGCGCACGGGATCCGTGTCCAGCCCCAGCAGCAGGTGGTTCATGGTGGTGTTGCCCGCCAGGCACATGCGATAGACGCGCTCGGACGGAATCTTCGCCGCGGCGCACATCTGCTGAATCAGCGGGCAGAGGGATTCCTCAATGACGGCGTGCTGAAGGCGCTCGCTGCCGCCCTCGCGGCTGGCCTCGATGATGCGGTTGATGACGTCCGCGCCGTAGCGGATCTGGCCGTTGCCGGTGGAGGCCTTGGCGAGGATGGAGCCGTCGCGCATGTCCACCAGAATGGCCGCCACGGAGGTGGTGCCCAGGTCGACCACCACGCCGGGAATGCGCTCGTCTGCGTCGCCGGGCAGCACGTCCAGCACGCGCACGGCCTCGGCCGAGGTCTCCAGCACGCAGCGCACGTTGAAGGCGTTTTCGCGCAGCACGCGCGCCAGCTTCTTCAGCGCCGCGTAGGTGACCTCCACCTTCTCCGCGCCCGTTTCCTCCATGATTTTGCGGCTGAGGCGCTCGTTGTCGGGCATGGTGTCGTCGATGGTGGGCTCGGTCAGCGCGAGCGTCAGCACCGACAGGTTGTTGCCCATTTCGATGCCCGCCTCGGCGATTTCCGCGCGGGTATGGTTGAAGATGGCCAGCTCCTTTTCCGAGGAGATGTCCGCCACCTTCATGCGGCTGCGATAGGCCGAGGCGATGTCCGGCACCTCCACCACCACGTCGCCGGTGAGCTTGCTGACGCAGGAGAGCCGCCAGCCCTGGGCGTACTCCTCGTCGGTGATATGGCGCGTCTGGGGCGAATCCAGATCGCCCGAGAGCAGCTTTACGCGGCACTTGCCGCACGCGCCGTTGCCGGAGCAGGGCGCGTCGATGGCCACGTTGGCCCGGCGCGCGGCATCCAGCAGGTTGTCTCCCTCGGCGGCGTGGAGAACCACGTCCGCGCCGTTGACGCGGAAAGTTACAGAAACCATGATTGTTATATCCTCCGTCTCGGCAAAAGTGCGGCGCGAGGCCGCTCATAACGTTGCCTTTCTTCGATTATACCAAAGATGATCGGATAAAGTCAACGAAAACCGCGTTCAGTCTCCGAAAAGGCAAGAAAGTGCCAAACCCATGAGAAAAAAACAAGATCGGATGCGCGGAGCGGATGAAAAAAGTTCAAATACAAAATTAAAAGCATTGACAAATGAAAACCGGCGTGATAAAATGATAAAAAGTTAAGAGAATTGCCGCATGGAAAAGCAGATACATAGTCGGCTTGACGAATAAATGATACATAGGCGGTAAATTTAATGCAAACGAATTGGAAGAGGACGAACCTGAACGGGGACTGGACGCTGTTCTATCAGCCGAACAGCCAGTATGTCCAAAGCGGCGCGCACCCGACGACGATGGACGATCTCTGCGCGCAGGAGGGCTGCATTTCCGCGGTGGTTCCCGGAAATTTCGAGATCGACCTGCAGCGCGCGGGGCGGCTGGAGGATCCGTTTTTCGGCCAGAACGTGCTGAAGATGCAGAAGCTGGAAGCCATGCATATGTTCTACGGCCGGCGATTCGAATATCATCCCACGGCGGGGACCACGCCGGTGCTGACCTTCGAGGGACTGGACACCGTGGCCGAAATCTTTCTGAACGGAAGACGCGTCGGCCAGTGCGAGAACATGCTGATCGCCCAGACGTTCGAGCTGGACGACCTGCGCGACGGCGAAAACGAGCTGGTGGTGCACATTCTTCCGGCGTGCATCGCGGCGCGCGGGCGAAAGATGTCCGCGGCGAACAACGCGCTGAAATACGACTACGAATCCCTGCGGCTTCGCAAGTCCGCGTCCATGTTCGGCTGGGACATCATGCCGCGCATCGTGTCCGGCGGAATCTATCGCCCGGCGTACATTGAGGATCGCCCGGCGGAGCGGTTCAGGCAGCTGTATCTGATGACCACCGGCGTAAGCGCCGAGGACGAGACCGCGGAGCTTTCGCTGTTTTACGAGGTGGAGGCGCTGGGCGACGATCTGTCGGAATATCGCGTGCGCATGCGCGGCCGCTGCGGCGACAGCGCCTTTGAGGCCGAGGATCGGCTGTGGTACACCGCGGGCAAGCTGTTTGCCCATCTGGACGGCGCGAAGCTCTGGTGGCCTAAGGGCTATGGCACGCAGAACCTGTACGACGTGGAGGTCGTGCTGACGAAGGGCGGAGCCGTCGTGGACACGGCGAAGCTGCGCACGGGTCTGCGCACGGTGCGTCTGGAGCGCACGGCGCTGACGGACACGTTCTTCAGCGGAAAGTTCGGCTTCTATGTCAACGGCGAAAGGGTGTTTATTCTGGGCACCAATTTCGTGCCCATCGACGCGCTGCACAGCCGCGACCGGGAGCGCCTGCCCAGGGTCTGCGCGCTGCTGGAGGAGAGCGGCTGCAACGCCATCCGCTGCTGGGGCGGCGGCGTGTACGAGGACGACTATCTCTACGACTTCTGCGACGAGAAGGGCATTCTCATCTGGCAGGACTTCATGATGGCCTGCGGAACCTATCCCATCGACCCGGAGTTCTGCGAGATCATGCGCGGCGAGGCCGAGGCTGCGGTGCGCCGGCTGCGCCAGCATCCGTCGCTGATGCTCTGGTCCGGCGACAACGAGTGCGACATGAGCGCGTTCAAGCGGCATCCTTCGGGCAACCGCGTGACCCGCGAGGTGCTGCCCGACGTGGTGGAATACGAGGATCCCATGCGGCCGTTCCTGCCCAGCTCGCCCTTTGTGGACAAGGAGGCCGAGGGCAGGCCCGAGGCGTATCTGACCGAGAACCACCTCTGGGGCCCGCGGGACTACTACAAGTCCGATTTCTACCGCAATTCGCTGTGCAATTTCGCCAGCGAGATCGGCTATCACGGCTGTCCGAGCCGCAAGTCCATCGAGGAGTTCATCCCCGCGGACAAGCTCTGGCCCTGGCAGAACAACGACGACTGGATGGCTCACGCCTCCAGCATGGAGCTGGGCGAGTCGGGCAACTTCAATTATCGCATCAAGCTCATGGCCGATCAGGTGCGCGAGCTGTTCGGCGCAGTTCCGGACAATCTGGACGACTTCGCGCTGGCCAGCCAGATTTCTCAGGCCGAGGCCAAGAAGTTCTTCATCGAGATGTTCCGCACCGGCCAGCCCAACCGCACGGGCATCATCTGGTGGAATCTGATCGACGGCTGGCCCCAGTTCTCGGACGCGGTGGTGGACTACTACTTCCGCAGGAAGCTGGCCTTCTATTACATCAAGCGCGTGCAGCAGCCGCTGATTCTGTCCATGCGCGAGCCGGCCAACTGGAATCTGGAGCTGGTGAGCGTGAACGACGCCGGCGCGGAGGCGGAGCTGGACTACACCGTGACCGAGCTGACCACCGGAGAGGTGGTGCACAGTGCCCGCGCGACTGTGCCGAAGGGCGTTAAGGCTTTGCTTCACATCCCCTACAGCCAGGGGGAGAAGAAACTCTACCTGATGGAATGGGAGCTGAACGGACAAAAGGGAAGGAATCACTATCTGGCCGGCAATCCGCCGTTCTCGCTGGAGCAGTATCGCTCCTTCCTGAAGCGCATCTGCGAATATGAGGAGGGATGTACCTGGAGAGAAATCTGAGGAACGAGGAAGTCTGGATGCAAAAACCACAGGGACAATATGAAAGGAGAACGTATTTCATGAAACTGAACCGAATGCTGGCGCTGCTGGTCATGCTGATGATGGCCCTGTCCATGTTCACCTTTGCCTCCGCCGAGGAGAGCAAGACCGTGACCTTCCCCCTGGAGGAGCCCATTGAAGTGACCGTGTACTGCTGCGCGGGCGAATCTTCCTACAAGCTCGAGGACACCGCCATCTACAAGTGGATGGAGGAAAAGACCAACGTCCATCTCAAGGTGGTCAACACCAACCTGACCGAGAACGACGAGAAGCGCAACATCGCCCTGAATTCCGGCGACTACGCGGAAGTGTTCTTCAAGAGCGGCGTCTCCCCGGACCAGCTGCTCGAGTTCGGCAAGGAAGGCGTGTTCATCGCGCTGGACGACATGCTGCGCGAGTATGCCCCCAACTACTGCGCCATCATTGACGCGCGCGACGACTGGGGCGCTGTGACCTCTTCCGACGGCCACATCTACTCCCTGTTCGAGATCTCCAAGCCCAATGTGGGCAACACGCCTCACATGTGGATCAACCAGCAGTGGCTGGACAACGTGGGCCTGAGCATGCCCACCAACGCCGACGAGTTCTACAACGTCCTGAAGGCCTTCAAGGAGCAGGATGCGGACGGCGACGGCGACCCGAACAACGAGATTCCGTGGATCGCTTCCAGCGACATCACCCCCGTGGAGGACATCCTGCCCCTGTTCGGCTTCAACATGCAGGGCTGGTGGGATCCGTGGGTCGTCTCTGAGGACGGCGAGAGCATCGAGTTCTTCCCCGCCACCGAGCGCTACAAGGAAGTGCTGGCGTTCATCACCAAGTGCTACGACGAGGGTCTGCTGTTCAAGGATACCTTCAGCACCACCAACGAGCAGGTCTGCGCGCTGGGTCAGACCGGCGGCTCCATCGGCGTGTTCTGCCACTGGCATCCCGGCAATGTGGTCGGCTATTACGACAAGGACAAGACCGCTGAAGAAAACGTCGTCACCCAGTACACCGCCATGCTGCCCTTCACCGGCGCCAAGTGGCCCACGGCGGGCGGCCTGAACCGCGGCGGCATCGCCATCACCGACAAGTGCGAGTATCCCGAGGTCATGCTGGCCTGGGCGGACATGCTCTACAGCGAGGAAGGCTCCCGCGTCGCCAACTTCGGCATCGAGGGCGACACCTATGACATCGTGGACGGCTGCGTGAAGATGCGCGAGGTCTCCGAGACCTGGGGCGAGAACGTGAACCACGCGCTGCTGCAGATGGGCGGCGGCACCTTTGCCTCTGTCAAGACCTACAGCGACGATCTGGAAACCTACTACGATCTGGAAAAGGATCCCTCTGCCCGCATTCTGGCCGATACCTACGATTACTTCGAGGACAACGACCTGTTCTACGGCGCGTGGCCGGCGCTGGCGCTGACCGAGGACGAGGTGGAAGCCAACGCGGACATCAACGCCGACATCGACGCCTACCGCCTGAGCTACCGCGCCGAGGTCATCACCGGCAAGAAGGTTCTGGACGACACCTGGGAAGAGTATCTGAACACTCTGAACAACATGGGCCTTCAGACGGCTGTGGACAACATGAACGCCGCTTACGCGCGCTATAAGGCCGACTGATTGAACCATCCAATAATCCCGTGAAACGCAAGGCAACGCTCCGCAAGGGGCGTTGCCATCCCTGAAAGCAGTATACATCGGAGGCAATGACAGTGGAGAACAAAAAAGTACCTGCCTATACGAAAAAGAGCTTGCGCGACAGATGGTCGCACGACCTTCGTCATAACTGGTGGCTGTGGGTCATGTTCCTGCCTGTCGTCGTCTATTACGCGATTTTCAGCTATGCGCCGATGTACGGCATTCTGATGGCGTTCAAGGACTACAAGGTTCGCCGCGGCATCTGGGGCAGCCCCTGGGTCGGCTTCAAGTATTTCGATCGCTTCTTTTCCAGTTACAATTTCTGGATCCTGATTAAGAACACGCTGGGCATCAGCGTGTATTCGCTGGTCATCGGCTTTCCGACGGCCATCATCTTCGCGCTGCTGGTGCACTATCTGACGCTGAACAAGCTGAAAAAGACGGTTCAGATGGTCTCCTACGCGCCGTACTTCATCTCTACCGTCGTCATCTGCGGCATGCTGACCATCTTCATGGATCCCACCAACGGCGTGTTCAACAAGGTGCTGCAGATGTTCGGCCACGATTCGGTGGCGTTTTTGTCCGTTCCGGAATATTTCAAGACGATTTACGTGTTCTCCGGCGTGTGGCAGGGCATGGGCTGGAGCGCAATCATATACATCTCCGCGCTGGCGGGCGTGGACAGCCAGATGCACGAGGCCGCCATCATCGACGGCGCGACCAAGCTGCAGCGCATCTGGTACATCGATCTTCCGTCCATCAAGCCCACCATCGTCATGCTGCTGATTATGAGCCTGGGCAGCCTGATGAGCGTCGGCTTCGAAAAGGTCTATCTGCTTCAGAACGATCTGAACTTTGCGGCTTCCGACATTATCTCCACCTATACCTACCGCGTGGGCATGATTAACAGCGACTTCGGCTATTCGACGGCGGTCGGACTGTTCAACACGGTGATTAATCTGATTATACTGATCTTTGCCAACACGCTGGCAAGAAAGGCGACGGGTGAGGGACTATGGTAAAGCAAAGCGCAAAGAAGTACAGGATTACCAACTCCAAGTCGGACAAAATCTTCGATGCGGTGAACATCGTCATCATGATCCTGCTGCTGTTCATCTTCGTCTGGCCGCTGTGGTTTGTGGTGATTTCCTCGTTCAGCAATCCCTACGAGGTCTGGAAGGGCAACGTGCTGATCTGGTTCAAGGGGTTTACGCTCAAGGGCTATGAGCAGCTGTTCAACTACGAACCCATCTGGATCGGCTATCGCAACAGCCTGCTGTACACCGTGCTCGGCTCGGTGATCAACATGGTCATGACGGTGCTGTGCGCTTATCCGCTTTCGCGCAAGGACTGGCTGCCGCGCAACTTCTTCATGAAGTTCTGCCTGGTGACCATGTACTTCGGCGGCGGTCTGATTCCCACCTATCTGGTGGTGAGGAACCTGCGCATGACCAACACCATCTGGGCGATGATGATTCCCTGCGCCATGAGCTTCTACAACGCGCTGATCGTGCGCAGCTATTTCTCCAACAGCATTCCCCATGAGCTTCAGGAGGCGGCCGAGCTGGACGGCGCGAACCCGATGCAGTATCTGATCAAGGTGGTGCTGCCGCTGTCCAAACCGGTGCTGGCGGTGGTCTGGCTGTACTACGCCGTGGGCCACTGGAACGACTACTACACCGCGCTGGTGTATATCTCCGACCGGGAGCTGATTCCGCTGCAGACGGCGCTGCGCGAGGTGCTGATGTCTGCCTCGTCCATCGCGGACATGCTGCACAACGGAAGCTCCGACCTTGCCATGAAGATGCAGGAAAAGCAGGAGCTGGCCATGAGCCTGAAGTACACCTCGATTATCGCGGGCATCATTCCCATGATGATCGCCTATCCCTTCGTTCAGAAGTACTTTGTCCGCGGCGTGATGGTCGGCGCAATCAAGGGCTGATTCGGCTGCGATTTCGCAAGGAGGCGCTCCAACATGGCATTTGACAGACAGAGCTTTTCCGCGCCCGACCGGCGCTACGCCATCTATCCGATTTACCATCAGGGCATTGTCGGCAGCGCGAAGAATACGGATGCGCTGCTGGACGCGGGCTTTGCCGGAGTGGTGGGCAATCTGCCCTATACCGACGATTTTCCGCACAATGAGCAGGCGTGGGACGAGACCGCGCAGGCCTATCGCACGCTGATTCGAAGCGGCCTGCACACGTGGATCTACGACGAGAAGGGCTATCCTTCGGGAACGGCCGGCGGCGCGGTAATCGACGAAAACCCGGATTTCATCGCCGAGGGACTGTACTGCTACGAATATTGGAAGACGCTCACCGGCCCGTGCAGCTATCGCGCGGACGTGCCGGGCGACCATCTGGTCTCGGCGCTGCTGCTGCCGCTGAACGGCGAGGATCCCGTGGACGTGACCGACATGCAGGACGCGCGGGGCACGCTGCGCATGCAGGTGCCCGAGGGAACCTACCATCTGTTCATGATGAGCCGCCGGCGGCTGTTCGACGGAACGCACGCGGCGGAGAGCTATTCCGAGCCGCGCAATTACATCTGCCTGAGCGACCGGGAGGCGACGAAGGCCTTCCTGCGCATCACCTACGACAACTATGCCCGGCGTCTGCAGGACGAGTTCGGCCGGGGTGTGCTGGCCTTCTTCACCGACGAGCCGTCGCTGATCGCGTGGAACATCCGGCAGGCGGTCTATCCCATCGTGCCCTGGCACCGCACGTTCCCGGAGAAGTTCATGGAGCGCTTCGGCTATCCCATTTCGCTGGCCGTGGCGGCCGTCGTGACCCGGCGCGGGCGCGAGGTGGTGAAGCGCCGCTGTGATTTCTGGGATTTTGTGGCCGACACCGTGGCCGACGGCTATTTCGGAACCATTCGCGACTGGTGCTGCGCGCACGGCGTGAAGTTCTCCGGCCACATGCTGGAGGAGGAGCGCCTCAGCGCCCACGTCATCAACTACGGCTCGCTCTATCGCAGCATGAGCCGCATGGACTGGCCGGGCATCGACCAGCTGGACAGCGAGCCGCAGTATCTGATGGCCCGGGACAAGCTGCCCATCGCGCGTCTGGCCGCGTCCTTTGCGGACGTCAACGGCGAGCATGAGTGCTTCACCGAGTTCTCCGACCACACCTCGCGCATGGAGAACAAGCAGATCGGCATGGACTGGATCCGCGCCAGCGTGAACTGGCACGTCGCCATGGGCGTGAACGACTTTACGAGCTATTACAATTTCAGCGCGTTTTCCGTGGAGGAGATTCGCGCGCTGAACGAATATACCGCGCGGCTGGGCTATCTGATGCGGCAGGGCCGGCGGGATTCCAAGGTGGCGCTGCTGTATCCCGAGGCGACGGTCTGGGCGGCCTACACCCCCAGCGTGGCCGAGCGCGCCCGGGACTTTTCGCCGGAGACGCTGCGCGTGGAGAACGCGCTGCGCGACCTGTCCTGGGAGCTGCTGGAGCGGCAGATCGACTTCGACTATGTGGACGAGAAGCTGCTTCAGGAGGGAACCGTCGAAGGCGGCTGTCTGAAGTACGGCGACCGGGAGTATCGCGCCGTGGTGCTGCCCGCCGTGACGGTGCTGAGCGAAAAGACCATGGCGCGGCTGGAGGAGCTGCTTCAGGCGGGCGCGAGCGTGATCTTCGCCGGCGGCATTCCGACCATCTCCCGGGAGACGGGCGCGGAATGCGATTTCGAGATGACCATGCTGCGCCATCGCGGCGCGGAGAATTTCTATCTGAGCGGCGAGCCGACGCTGCCCGGGCGCGCGAAGATTCCCGCCCTGCCGCGGACGGTGATTCTGGAGCCGTCGCGGCTGGAATGCGTGCTCACCGGCGCGGAGGGCCTTGCGAAGATCGTGGACGGAGAGGTGATCTCCGATTCCATTCTGTCCCATCTGCGCGTGGACGGCGATACGCGCGTGCTGTTCCTGACCAACATGGGCGGCAAGCCCTATGAGGGCACGGCGGCGCTGGAGAACGTCGCGTCCGCCGAGATCGCCAATGCCATGGACGGAAGCGTCGCGACCATTCCTGTGGAGCAGGCGGGCGGCCGCGGCCGCGTGGCCGTAAAGCTGAAGCCCTACGAGAGCGCGGGCTATATTCTGCATTCCTGAGGAGGAAATATGACTGCCAACGAACGCTTTGTGCGCGCGCAGGCGCGCGTGAAACCCTATCCCGCCGGTCTGCCGATCTCCTTCGTCTATGGAGGAAGAAAGTTTCGCGGGCTGGAGGAGGCGCTCTTCCATCCGTCGATTCGGCGGGATGAGATTGATTCTCGCATGACGAGAACGGCGATCACCGGGCGGCTGGCCGACGGGCTGGAGGTTCGGGTGGAATGCACGGTCTACCGCGATTACCCGGCGGTGGAATGGTACGCCGAGTTTACCCATCGCGGCGCGGAGAATTCCGCCATTCTGGAGCAGGTGCGTCTGGTGGACGAGGTCTACGAGGGCGCTTCGTCGGTGCTGCTGCACTCCAATGGCGACACCGTGGATTACGACGGCTATCAGCTGCTGCGCACGCCTGTGGGCGCGGACGGAATTGCGCTGCGCCCCCTGCTGGGCAATCCCAGCGACGGCGCGTTTCCCTTCATGCGGCTGATGACCGAGGGCGGCGGCTACAACTTCGCCGTGGGCTGGCCGGGCGGCTGGCTGGGCGATCTG
>OLPR01002461.1_pt1 | contig 13578 bp, 18 predicted proteins | sample 1672761 | NCBI WGS metagenome assembly OLPR01 (sample SAMEA3136721, study PRJEB25190) | human gut metagenome | biome: human gut; feature: human-associated habitat; material: faeces | place: Austria | collected 2013 | reverse complement strand
ATTTTTCGCCAAATCTCAGATATTCCTTGTTGTAAAGTCCCGGCACTTCGCCTTTTTCCATATCGTCTGCCGTATAGACAAATTCATAGTCAGGGCTTTTGTTGAAGCTGCCTGCTCCTATAGGAGCGTTTATTCTCTGGCTGTTATCAAGTTCCTTTTTCATATTCTTCATATAAATCACCTCAAGATTATTATCTGCATAACAGCCCGGGTTATATGCTGTATATTATGGAAAAACCGCTTTGAAAAAAAAATCAAAACGGTTATATATCTATCTGCAGTAACACTTAATGGCATCACTCATAAGCTGCGCTGTACCCTCTCCGAAGCTGTCCAGATAGTCCTTAAATCTGCTGTCCGCAGTATACATCTCTGCAAGACCAAGCAAAACCTCATCTGAGCATTTATAATAATTTGCCGTAATGTATTCCTGCCATCTGCGGACAAGTTCCTGTACTTCTCTGTTGCCCGGCGCACTGCCTGCGGCTTCTGCAAATGCCTTAAAAATCTCATCTGCTCCCGCAGTGTTATCTTCGGATTTATGGTTTTTGATTTTCTCCTCGTACTCTCTGTACTGCGGAGTATCTCCCCATCTTCTTCTGACTTCGTCTGCAAATTCCGATTTAAGCTGCTCCTCTGCAATGCCCTCTCTGTAATCCATATTATCAACTCCTATCCTTTTGTCTATCAGTGATATAAGGTTTTCAATATGCGCTTTGCGGGCAAGCAGAAGCTGTCTGTGACCTTTGAGCAGAAACTCCCTGTCGCAGTCCGGACTGCCCAGTATTTTTTTAATCTGTTTCACCGGAATTTCAAGCTCACGCAGGAATATAACCTGCTGAAGCAGCTCAACGGCATCATCGTCATAATACCTGTAACCTGACGGAGCAGTATATGACGGCTTAACAAGATTTATCTCGTCATAATAATGCAGCGTTCTTATGCTTATGCCAAGAAGCTTCGCTGTTTTGCCTACTGCAAGCATATTATCATCACCTCAGCTGTAAGTCTAAGCCATAACGTCAGGTAAGAGTCAACAGGTTTTGCAGAATAATTTTAATTCAGACCTTCTCCGTGACTGAGCTGTATCTCTGCATCTTCAAATTCCATAGGTTCAAGCTCGATAGGCGGTATGCCTGCAAGCATTGTCAGATTTGTCAGCAGGCTGTTCCACTGAGGGTTAAGTTCTACTACTGTTTCGGCGTGGAGCTGTCTTCTGATTTCATCTGTAAGTACGTCAGCCTTGTATGAAAAAATGCCTATTGTATGAATTCTGATTTCAAGCTGAGTATGCTCGTCATCATCTATTTCTATCTCTGCATTGCCATAGCACATTCTTGCATCCTCGTCAAAATCCAGCCTGTAGTTTATGCTTATTTCTAAATCTAAATCCTTATCTTCACTTATATTCTTTTTGTAGCTTAATTCTATTATTTCGTCATCAATGTGTTTTAGTCCTCTCATTGCGGTTCCTCCGTGTTAATTATTAGTAGCTTCATTATATATTAACTCCCTATGCTTTTTCAATAGAAGTTTGTTCTTCTTTGTACGGTACTCTCGCTGACGGCACATATTTTGACGCCGGAGCTATGTGAAGCTGCTGATCGTCAAAGAATATGTCTGCGCCAAATGATGCAAGAACTCTGCTTTTTTCTATGCCGCCGAGAAAAAACGCCTCGTCAACTCTGACTCCCCACGCCCTGAGCGTCCTTATAACCCGCTCGTGAGCGGGAGCGCATCTTGCTGTGACAAGAGCTGTTCTGATTGGCGCGCTGTCTGCCTCAAACTGCTCCTGTATGTATGATATGGTCTTGAGAAGTTTTGCAAAAGGTCCCTCCGGAAGAGGCTTCTTTGCATTTGCTCTCTCATGCTCCGAGAAAGCTTCAAGTCCCTTTTCCTTATATATTTTTTCAGCCTCATCCGAGAATATAACCGCATCTCCGTCAAAGGCGATTTTAATTACATCTATTTCGTTCTCGTCATATACCGCAGGGCAGATAAGACCTGCGGCTATGCCTGCATTGACTGCATCCTGCACATCCTCCTCATTGGCTGAAAGAAACAGGTCCGTATCAAAGGCGTCAAGATAAGGCTCTATTCGGCTGCCTCCCGCAAGCGCCGCCCTTGTGATGTCAAGGCCGTAATGCTCTATGGAATTAAATATTCTCAGGCTTGTATCCGCACTGTTTCTTGACATTATTATTATCTCTGCAACCTTGCTGTCACCCACTTTGAGATTTTGCAGCGCCTTTACCAACTTGAAGCCCGTTCCGGGTTTGAGTATATCGTTTTCGTGCTCTCTCTGGTATATGGAATAGGCTTCAAGCCCCTCCTCCTCAAACACTCTGTTTTCTTCTTCAAGATCAAACAGCGCTCTTGAGGATATTCCTATTACAAGTCTTTCTTCTAGGCTGTAAGACATAACTGTTCCTCCGCAAAAATATCCTTTATTTCAAAGTCAAGCTGTATCTCCTCTGCCGATACGGGCTTCATTTCAAACACATCCACTCTGTTTATCATATATTTGAAGAAATAAAGTGACCCGTCCATACCGTTTTCTGCCTTGAGCATTGATATGCTGCATCTGACTGTGCCGCTTTTTCTGTCATAATCATATATTATTTTTTCGGCAGTGCCGCCGCACATATCAATCAGCTTGCCAACGTGACATATTATATCACAAAAGTATTCAAATTTCTGCGTTTTGGCAAGACCTGCCTTGTGTAAAAGTTCCTCTGCCAGTGATGCATCTGTAAAAACTCTGCCGTTTAATATTATTTCAACGTAATCCATAATCATACCTCGCTTTCTTTTAACTGTATTATATACCGGGCAATGTACGTTTTTCGGTGCAACGAGGCTGAAAATGCTTAAAGCATTCTTTTTTCTGCTCTGTAGTACTTTAGTATTTGTCTGATATATTCAGAATTTTCTTATTTAATCAAAAAGTGCGATATGTTTTAATACCATTTCGCGATTATATTTTCCTTCCGGATAAAGTATAATGCTACCATTGGAAATCATACATTTACATATTGAAAGGAGTATCCTTATGTCAAAAAAATTCGCTGAACTGGAAGTAAACAAGTCATTCAAATTCGCTCAGCCTGCAGGCGGCAAAGAAGAAGGTGTATTTAAGAAGATTGAAGAGATAAATAAAAAAGGCAAAACAGTCAATGCCAAAAATCCTTTGAAAGACAAATTTCTCACGGTTGAGGCCGACAGAGAGGTTGTTGAATTATAAGTCCTTACGAAAAAGCTCTGCATATTCGCGCAGAGCTTTTTCATACAGATTTATCTAACTGCTGTATCTTATCCTGTCAACAGGCGATTCTTTTCTGATGTTCCTCGAAAGAATAAATGACAGACAAAGCTGCATAATTACAAGACCCGCCGCCATAATAAGCACTTCGGCAGCCGGGAAGTGATACATATTCATACCGAAATATGAATGCGCCCTGCAGTATCTGAATACCGCATAGCCTGCCGGAATACCTGTTCCCAGCGATACCGCAAGGGTTCCCGCCGTAAATATCATTCCCTGCATTCGTAGCACCCGGTTAAACTGACCGTCAGTCATTCCCACAGCCTGCATTATTCCGTATTCTTTCTTCCTTGCAGTAACACTTATTACCATTCTTGCCTCATCTGCATCAGCGCACGCCACAGCTTCGAAACCTGTTTTTTCAAGTGAAAACGTAATCCCTCTGTTTACGCTTTTTTCGTCCTCAAGTATAAGTATTCTGTTTGCCAACCCCTGGCCTCCTTTGCAATTTCATATCAGATAAAAAGCATTGCCGGCTATTTGAACTTTCCCAGCTTTCTTTTCATTCTGATATAGTAGACAATTCCTATCACTGCCACAAAAGGTGATGCAGCCATAAATACCACACCTATTACCGCTATAACTCTGCTTTCGATAAATTCCATCATTCCTATGCCTGCGGCAAATACCGCAATGGCTGTCCTTATATATGCAAGCAGGGTTCTGGAGTTTGCAAGCTCCGTCCTGTCAAGTGCAAGGTAGTCCCTTGTTATCATTTCGTCTTTGTTTACATCATCATACATAACACTCTCTCCGTTAAAGCTGCTGCTTTGCCACAACCGCAAAGAACTCCAGAGTTTCATCGCCTGTATTTACAAGGCTGTGAGTGTGTCCGCTTCTGCAGTACTGGCACATACCTGGCTTTACCTGCGTTTCCTCTCCGTCAACGGTCCCGATGCCGCTGCCTTTAAGAATGTATATTATCTCACTGGTGCCGTCATGCAGGTGCTCTCCTATTGATGCTCCCGGTTCAAGTGATGCCGTAAAAATCTTGTTGGCATCGTCGATATACATATGCGTGTTCATCTGCTTCATACCGCCAAAGAACTCAGGCAGTATCTGTTCTTTTATTTCGTCAAAATTTATAACCATAATGTTTCTCTCCCTCATAATCTGTAGTTATCACTTAGTCTATCTTACTCCAGTCTGATATTCTAATCAAGACAAACCTGTTGACTGTAGGGCATCAAAGAAGATAAAAGACCTATTAGTCAAGGCCTCGCAGTAATGTGAGGTCTTTTACGTTGTAAATTGTGTATCGAAATCAACTCATAGCGCCTTATCCTTTGGCGGATGCTTTTGTCCCATATAATCTGAGACATACATATTGCACCGACCTGCAGAAAAAGGGAATTGATATAAGAACAGCGCAATATCTTATGGGGCATTCAGATATTTCATTAACGGCAAATATCTATACTCATGCCGATAATTCGACTATCCTCGAGGCTGCAAGATTGATAAACGGTACAACAGGTACAACACTAGGTACAACACCTCAAACGACCTTAAACGACCTTTCAGCGATATCATTTTACATTAACTGTAAAATTCTCAAAAAGAAAAAACGCCTGAAGATGTTTAAATTCCAGCGTTTTCAAGCGTTCTGCATATGGAGCTGATGAGGGGGCTTGAACCCCTGACCTGCGCGTTACGAATGCGCTGCTCTACCATCTGAGCTACATCAGCATACCCATATATATTATACTCTGTTTTTATCCGATATCAACTTAAATTTACTCAGTTTCGCCATTTTCAATTCTGGCGGCAAGATCCGAAAGATATTCCCACCTCTCCAGCTTTTCAAGAAGCTGCATATCAAGAGCATCCTTTTGCTCCGACAGAGCGGCAAGCTTTTCAAAGTCCGAAGAATATTCAAGTATTTCCTCTTCAATTCCTTTGATTTCACTTTCAATCCTCTCTATATCTTCCTCTATGGCTTCATATTCTCTCTGCTCCTTATATGAAAACTTAAGCTTTTTAGGCTTCTGATTTCTGCCGTCAGCTTTTTTGCTTACGCTCTCCTCCGCCTTATTTTTTCTGACATCTGCCGCCTCTGCCTGCCGTCTTTCTCTGTCGTTGGCATAGCTGCTGTACCCGCCGATATAGTGCTTGATGTTTCCGTTCTCTTCAAAGCCGAAAGTCCTTATTGCAAGCCTGTCAAGAAAATACCTGTCATGAGATACTATGATAACTGCTCCCGGAAAATCGTCAAGATAATCCTCTAAAACCGTAAGCGTATCTATATCAAGGTCGTTGGTAGGCTCGTCGAATATGAGCACATTGGGAGCCTGCATCAGTATGCTCAGAAGATAAAGTCTGCGTTTTTCACCGCCCGAAAGTCTTCCTATCTGCACGCTGTGCATATGCGGGGGAAACAGAAATCTCTCAAGCATCTGAGATGCCGAAAGATAACCATCACCTGTCTTGACATTATCGGAGATTTCCTCTATATACTTTATAATTCTCTTTTCGGGGTCAAGCTGCGTGCTTTCCTGTGAGAAATAGCCGATTTTTACGGTTTCCCCGATTTCTATGCTGCCGCTGTCAGGCATCTCCTGCCCCATTATGAGGCGGAGCAGCGTTGTCTTGCCGCAGCCGTTTGGTCCTACAATACCTATGCGATCATTTCTGAGAACCATATATGAAAAATCTCTGATTAGCACTCTGTCCCCGTAGCCCTTGGTTATGTTTTTAAGCTCAATTATCTTTTTGCCAAGACGTGAACTTGATGTGCCGATTTCAAGATGCGGATCCTCTATCTCAAGCTTGCTTTCCTCAAGCTGCTTAAATCTCTCTATTCTGCCCCTGGCTTTAGTTGTCCTTGCGGGAGCCGACCACCTTATCCACCTTAATTCCTTTTTGTATATGGCAGCTCTTTTTCTCTCGCTGGCAAGAGCCATTTCCTGACGCTCCGCTTTCATCTGCAGATACTTGTCGTAATTGCCCTCGTATGTAATCAGCCTGCCGTTTTCAATTTCACAGATTTTATCTGTAACCCTCTCAAGAAAATACCTGTCGTGAGTTATCATAAACACAGCGCCTTTGTAGAGTATAAGCTGCTCCTCCAGCCACTCGATTATATCATTATCCATATGGTTTGTAGGCTCGTCAAGTATAAGCAGGTTGGAGTCCTTAACCATTACTGCGGCAAGCGCCACACGCTTTCTCTCACCGCCCGAAAGGTCTGCCATTTTTTTGTCGTGGTTTTCCATTCCCGCCTTGTTGAGCATCGACCTGCACATATATTCAGGAATATCCGCGCCTGCATATGTCATAGCCTGTTCAATTACCGTAAGCTTCGGATCGTACTCGGGATTTTGCGCGAGATAAGCTGTTTTAAGCTGGTTGTTGCGTGTAATCGTACCGCCCTCAGCCTCGATTTCTCCTGCTATAATTTTAAGGAGCGTCGATTTGCCGCTCCCGTTAACTCCTACAAGTCCTGTTTTGTCGTTTTCGTGTATACTTATATTAATATCGCGAAGAAGAGGTTTTTCTGTATAGCTCTTTGCGATATGCTCACCTGTAAGTAAAACCATTGTTTAGCCTATGCCTCCAAGTAATGTTCCAAGTACCAGCACCAGTAAGGTAAGTCCGCAGAACAGATATTTTCCCGCAGGATAAAACCATTTGCCCGCCGGCTTCTTCGCGCCGAGGCTCACCTGCTCGTTTACAAAATCTCTGCCGCATACCCAGAAGAACATAATACCTGCAATCAGTGCTCCTATCGGGCAGAAATATATGGACCATATATCCATCCAGCCTGATACAACGCCCTCTATACAAATTGCAACAATTGAACCTATTACGGCAATTACCGCAACTGCCTTTTTTCTTGAAATTCCGAATTTTGTCTGGATTGCCTCAACCGGAGTTTCAAAAAGATTTACAAGAGAAGTCAGTCCCGCAAATGTAACTGCAAGGAAGAATATTATCATTACAATACGTCCTCCCGGCATCTGTGAAAATACATTCGGCAGGAATATGAACATAAGTCCGGGACCTCCTGTTGTAAGCTCCTGTCCTGCTGTTGCCATTGCAGGAATAATTGTAAGTCCCGCAACCAGTGCTGCAATCGTATCCCACAGCGCAACATTTCTGGCGCTGAATTTCACATCTACGTCCTTGCCAAGATATGAGCCGTAAACCAGAGTTCCCGAGCCTGCAAGGGATAATGAGAAAAACGCCTGTCCCAGTGCATAGACCCAAACCTTGCCGTCAAGAAGTATCGACCAGTCAGGGTGAGTCAGATATCTGTAGCCCTCCGATGCTCCCGGAAGTGTTGCTATGTAAACCGCCAGCCCTATGAACATAACAAAGAAAAGCGGCATCATTATCTTGTTTACTCTCTCTATTCCCGAAGCAATACCGAAAATCATTATGCCAAAAGTTATGGCAAGAGCCGCAATATGCCAGCCCACGCTTCCAAATGATGAAGCAGTCTGTCCGAAAGCAGCGCCGAAATCATCGACACTTGACATATTGATAGCCAAACCTGTAACTGAACCTATCAGGTATTTGATTATCCAGCCTACCACTACCGAATATCCTATTGCAAGGCAAAGGCTTGTTATAACGGGGATAAGCGAGAAAGCCTCTCCGAGCCTCCTGCCCTTTCCTGCTCTTTCCGTAGCCTTGCCGAAAGCTCCCATAGGACCTGCTCCCATGGCACGTCCAAAGGTCATCTCCTCAACAACGCCCGTAAAGCCTATGACTATTACACATATGAAATAGGGAATTAAAAACGCCGCGCCGCCAAGAGCCGAAAGCCTTGCCGGAAACAGCCATATATTTCCCATACCTACCGCAGAACCTATGCACGCAATTATAAAGCCGGTCCTGCTTTTAAATTTATCTCTCTCCATTTTCACTCTCCATATATTTTATTTTGCTTTGTAAAAGGCTTTATATCCTCTGTATGCCATATATACATCTGCCTTTGATACCATTTCATAAGGGGCGTGCATTGATATTACCGCAACGCCGCAGTCAATCGTATCTATGCCTCTGTTGGCTATAAACTGGGCAACTGTGCCGCCGCCGCCCTTGTCAACCTTACCCAGCTCTCCCATCTGCCAGATAACATTGTCATCATTAAAAATCTTTCTTATTCTGCCCACCATTTCAGCAGGTGCATCGGAAGTTCCCGACTTTCCTCTTGCGCCTGTATACTTTGTAAGCACGATGCCGCAGCCCAGCTTGGCCGAGTTGTTTACATCATATACATCTTTGTAGGTAGGGTCAAATGCCGCATCGACATCTGCCGACAGGCACATTGAATTATCTATAACATCATATACATTAACATCATTTGCCTCTGCCAGTCTTGCGAGGAAGTTTCTGAAAAAGTCGGCCTGCATACCTGTAACGCCCATTGAACCGATTTCTTCTTTGTCTGCCCATATGCACAGCGCTGTTTTTTCAGGCGCTTCTGTATCAAGCAGCGCTTTCATTGAAGTGTATGCGCATACCTTGTCGTCCTGTCCGTAAGCTGCAACAAGGCTCCTGTCAAATCCGGAGTCCCTTGCCTTTAATGCCGGTACCAGAGTAAGCTCCGCGCTCATCAGATCCTCTTCAGTTATATCGTACTTCTCATTGAGAAGCATAAGTATGTTCTCTTTGACAAGCTCTTTTTCCTCACCCTCTGCAGGAATTGTACCTGCAAAAGCATTGAGCTCTTCACCCTTTATGCCCTCACGAAGCTTTCTGTCCATCTGGTCTGCCGCAAGATGCGGAAGCAGGTCACTTATATAAAATACGGGGTCCTCATCGCTGTCGCCTATGGTAACGTCAATCTTCTCTCCTGTGCCGTTTATTATCACACCCGTAAGCATCAGCGGAATTGCAGTCCACTGATATTTTTTGACTCCGCCGTAATAGTGAGTCTTTAAAAGACATATATTGCTGTCCTCATACAGCGGGTGCGGTTTAAGGTCAAGCCTTGGGCTGTCAACGTGAGATACTATAATATTGATACCCTTTTCGATACCCTGTCTGCCTGCAATAAACGCCATTGTGACTTTGTTTCTGTAAATCACATAGTATTTACCGCCTGCCTTTAATTTCTCGCCGTTGTATCTGGTAAAGCCTGCCGCCTCCAGCTTTTTCTGCGCCTGCTCAGCGCACAGTCTCTCTGTCTTGCAGCTGTTAAGAAAGCTCTTGTAGCCCTCGCAAAAGCTCAGATCCCTCTTTGTATACATTCTTCGCCTTATATTTAAGTTCCATATTTCCTCCGTATTTAAAATTTATCTTTTATCTTTTCAGATATTATATTCATAGTTTCATCAAGACCCGATACGGCCTCCCATTCATCGAGTATATGATACCTTACAACATCATATATCCAGCTTCTGTAATAGTCCAGCGCCTCGCCAAGCCCCATATCCTGTTTTTTGAGCTGCTCAATATCACCTCTTGCAAACTCTGCCGTAATACCGCATCGTTTCTTCTCGCTTTCACCGTCAATGGTATATACAGCTATATCAAGCTTTGTTGCAAATGGTGCATCAGGCACCAGTCTAACCTTCTGCACTTTCCTGCTCCTTTCTGTTAAGCACTCTGATGTGAATTCCCTCCATCACATCAAAGCATTTCTCATTAAGCTCGCTGTCAAAGGAGCCTGTGCACAGATAATCAACGATAATCGGCACATCAGGCAGCGCAGTCTTGGCAATAACCGCATTTGCAAGCACGCATATATTTGACACAAGACCGACAAGCTCTATGCTCTCATATTCTCTGCCTCTGAGATAATCAAACAGCTCCGCAGAACCAAAGGTATTCTTGGTAAAGCACATATCATCAGGCTCTATCAGTTCACCTATGCAACCGTAAAGCTGCCAGCCGTCACTTCCCTCAAGACAGTGCATTACAGGAAGATTGCGACCCTCCTCTGTAGTCATATACGCCTCGCCGTGTGTATCAAAGGTAAATGCAATCTCATCTCCTCTGTTTCTGTAATCTGTTATTTTGTCTGCAATAGGCTTCTCAAATTTCTCAGCACCGTCAAAGCCTAGTGCTCCGTCTACAAAATCTTTCTGATAATCTACAACAATAAGCAGTTTTTTCATAATCACACCTCTAATCTATATATGTAAACCTTTTGACTGTGCCGCTTTCGGTACAAACGTCCTCGTCCCACATGGACAGCGGTCTGACCCAGACTTTCATATCACCGTAAAGCGCTCTGTAAACAGCCATAGGCTCTAATGTTTCCGAATGAACGGCAGTGCACAGAAGCTCGTACTCTCTGCCTTTATAATGCCTGTATTTACCCGGTTTCATACATAGACCTCCTCCTGCGCAGATATATCCATTATATACTGTACTGGCATATATTTCAAACATTCTTTATTAATTCAGCTTTCATTCCGTCAAAATATTAAAACACTCGGAGAGTTCTCCGAGTACAATCTGTTTTTTAAACAGTTCCGAGTGTGTTCCTGCCCTGTAAAGCATCAGAACCAGCACATCATCGCGAATTTCATAAATAAGCAACCAGTCAGATTCAATATGACATTACCTTTATATCTGCCTGTAAGGCTATGATCTCTAAACTTTGGCTCCAGTATGCCTCCACCGGCAAGAACATCAATCACCTCAAACAGCTTATCAAGGTTTCTGTTTTGTTTTTTGGCAAGCTTTAAATCTTTCTTGAACTGAGTCGTAAACTGAATGTCATATTTTATAACTCAAGCGCCGCCTTAAGTGACTCCATACTTGAATATCTCGGAGCGGAAGGGTCTTCGGCAAGCTTTCTGCCCTCTTCAATGGCAGCAGCCGTCACTTCGTCCGGCATCTCCAGTTTTAACTCAAAAGGTATGCCATGCTCTCTGATAGCAGTTCTCAGAAACATATTTACCGCAGTTGTCATAGTAATACCGAGTTCATTAAAAATCCGCTCAGCCTGTTCCTTAACTGATTTATCTGTTCTGATATTCAGATTTGTCGTTGTCATAAATAACACCTCCACCTAAATATAACATACTCAAAACTTCGGTTAATGTCAATACATTGTCATTATATATGTTCGATTTCATTCTATTATATTTCATCTCACCCTTTATTCTTATTGCCCCGCCGATGTTCTTGTGTTAAAATGTACTGACTTGAAAATCTATATAATATTTAGAGGTATACATAATGAGTAACAGACTGAAAGTAAATATTTTCGCATTCGTTACAGTCCTTTTGTGGGGCTCCGGATTTCCTTTCACAAGAGTAATCGGAGATCAGATTTCCTCATTTAATCTGGGACTTATCCGATGCGTGTTTGCCGCTGTGATACTCCTCATCATCGGAGCATTTACAGGCATGCGCAAGCCGTTTAACCTCAAGGACTGCGGCTGGTTCCTTATATCCGGCGCAACAGGCTATTCGGTGTATTTCATATTCTTTAATCTGGGACTTGAAACCCTCTCGTCTTCTGAGGGCAGCATCATATGTGCAACAGTTCCGATTATGACATCAATTGCCGTATACAAGCTCTACAAAGAAAAAATAAACGGCATCGGCTGGATAACCATAGTGACAGCTTTCGCAGGTGTTGTGCTTCTGCTGTTCTGGAACAACATATTCGGCACAGGCAGCGAGGCTTTCTCAATAGACATAGGTATTCTGTGGATGTTCCTGTGCGCGCTGGTATTTGCGGCATACAACGTACTTAACCGCATGCTCACAGAGAAAGGCTATACTGCTATGGAAATAGCAACATGGAGCGCTGTGTTTGGCGCAATTGAAATGCTGGGCTTTCTTCCGGGCACAATTCACGAGGTTGCAGCTGCTACAGCAGGCGCAAATATGGCTGCGATATATCTGGGAGTATTCCCAAGCGCTCTTGCATATTATCTGTGGAGCAAATCAATTTCTCTTACAGAGCGTACCAGCGAGGTTACAAACTACCTGTTTATAAACCCTCTGATTGCAACTGTAATAGCGCTGATACTGCTTCATGAGGTTCCCGATATGGGTACGTTTGTCGGAGGCATAGTGATAATTATAAGCGTTGTGGTTTTCAGTCTCAAAGGAAGCCCTGACAGCGATGCCGAGCTTTCGTCCGTATATGCCGACTCATACTCTCACATTCCTTCCGGCAAATAAAACAGCTGACAAAGGCTTTTCAGCAGGTACAGACACCTCTGAAAAGCCTTTAAATTTATTCTTTAATTGACCAGTCGATTTCCTCTATGCCGTTTGCTTTAAGAAATTCGTTGGTTTTTGAAAAATATTTACCGTCCCAGAAGCCCTTGTGCGCTCCCAGAGGGCTTGGATGAGCGCCCTCCAGCACAAGATGCGCGGGATTTGTTATCATTTTTTTCTTTGCTCTCGCATTGTTTCCCCACAGTATGAAAACCATAGGTTTTTCTCTTTCGTTGAGAAGCTCTATCACATGGTCTGTGAAAATCTCCCAGCCTCTGCCTGCATGCGACATAGGCTGACCCTCTCTTACGGTCAGAGTTGCATTGAGAAGCATCACTCCGTTTTCCGCCCAGGCGGTAAGACAGCCGTGTGACGGCGGCTTAATGCCTGTGTCGTTTTCCAGCTCCTTGTATATATTCACAAGTGATGGCGGTATTCTGACTCCCTTTTTAACCGAAAAGCAAAGACCATGAGCCTGGCCCGGCTGATGATAAGGGTCCTGTCCCAGTATAACCGCCTTTACGTCACTGTATGACGTATATTTAAGAGCATTGAATATATCATACATATTAGGATATATTCTTCTGGATTTATATTCGCTTATCAGAAACTGCCTCAGCTTCTGATAATACTCCTTGTCAAACTCTCCGTCTAATATTTTGTCCCATTCATTGCCTATATTAACCATAATATTTCCCCCGGTACATTCTATATATTCTTCCTGTCTGAATTTATAGTATACTACAAATCATATGGCTTTTCCATAGATATAATGTATAATAGATAGTGCGGGAGGTGATTTTAATTTGATATACATATCCGAAAACGCAGAAGAGCCACTTAAAAAATACCTTAATACATTAGACGAGGTTCATATCGTGCGCGCAACAGAGCTTGTTTATCCTCAGATTGCCTCACACGCCGACATATATATGTGCAGACTGGGTGATGAGGTAATTCACGCAGAGCCGCATGAAATCGGCTGCAGCTATCCCGGCGACATAGCATTTAACGCCGCCTGCACCGGCAGATATTTCATACACAACACAGCGCATACCGCAAAGCGCCTGCTGGATGCCGCAAGGGCAAAGGGAATGCACATAATTGACGTGAAG
>OLPR01002459.1_pt1 | contig 13583 bp, 8 predicted proteins | sample 1672761 | NCBI WGS metagenome assembly OLPR01 (sample SAMEA3136721, study PRJEB25190) | human gut metagenome | biome: human gut; feature: human-associated habitat; material: faeces | place: Austria | collected 2013 | reverse complement strand
GCCAGTCTTATCTGACATTGCCGACGGCGGCTTCCGTGGACGGTTTCTCGTCGTTTGGCGCATCGATTTCCTATCACAACTCCAAGCAGACATTCTCCTGCCCGGCTCCCAAGGTCATCATCGCCGACATCGACGTGATCGCCTCCGCCCCGAAGGCCATGACTGCCGCGGGGTACGCTGATCTGGCTGCCAAGGTTCCCGCCGGAGCCGAGTGGATGATCGCCGACCTTATGGGTACTGAGCCGATCAGGCCGGATGCCTGGCATGTTCTTCAGGATTGCCTGGATGATCTGCTGGCCGATCCAGATGGCGTGGCAAGAGGCGACAAGAAGGCTGTGGCGGATTTGTTCGAGGGCTTGACACTCAGCGGTATAGCCATGCAGGCCGCGCAGTCCAGCCGCCCGGCTTCCTGCTGCGACCACCTTTTCAGCCATATTCTTGACATGACCCACCACCGCTTCAACGGCAGACTCCAGTCGCACGGAGCCCAGGTTGCGATCGGCACGCTGACAATGTGCGCCGTGTTCGACGAGCTGTTCAAGATGGATCTGACGAAGATCGATGTGGACGCCTGCGTGAAGGCATGGCCTACGCTTGAGCAGGAGCAGAAGAGGGCGCTTGAAATCTTCAAGGATTTCCCTGCGCCGGAGCTTGGCTACACCGAGATCACCAAGAAATATGACGACGCCGAGACCGTCCGCGTCCAGCTGACGAGGATCAAGGAGAACTGGCCGGAGTTCAAGAAGAAGCTTCAGGGGCAGGTATATTCATTCTCCAGGATGCAGGATCTGCTGAGGAAGGCCGGAGCGCCGTACGATCCGTCGATGATCGGCGTGACCCGCGGGATGCTTAGGAATATGTTCCCGAAGGTACAGTTGATGCGTTTCCGCTTCAATGTGCTGGATCTCGCCAAGAGGGGAATGTTCTATGATCAGCTGGTTGATGCTGTTTTCGCTCCCGGAGCCGCATGGGATCTGACGAAGGAAGTAATGAGATAGGTTACTTATGACAGTACGTGGAACGGGTGTCCGAGGCTTTGCGAAAGGCCGTGCGTTCGTGGTCAGAGACTGCGGGCAGAGGAATCCGTTCGAGGACATACCGCCCGGCAGCGTCCTTGTCGCCGAGCGGTTGTCGCTGTCAGACTCCACACTGATAGATTTCCGAAATGTCGTCGGGCTTGCCGTCTGCGAGGAGGATGCCGACGGTCAGGTTTGTGTGTTGGCCAAGGGAATCGGTATCCCCGCCATCGTCGGTCTGGCCGGCTTCGTTCAGGAGGTCGTGACCGGTGACCGCCTCCTGATCTGGAACCTTGACGTGATGGTCAATCCTGATCTCGACACCGTTATCGCCTACGAGAAGGCCCGTTCCGAAGCCGATGCTCAGCTCAGCCTCAACCTTCCGTATTCGACGTATTTCTAAGGCCTTTTTAGTAGAGGAATCTTATTTCAGACACAGAAGCTCATCGGCGGAGGCCATCACGGCCTCGCGATGGGAGATGAAGATCACGGTGATGGCCTGCGGGTTGTCAGCGGAGGCTGGTGCGTTCCGGACATAGGAGCGAAGATTGGCGAGAAGCCTTGTCTCGGTCTCGGGATCCAGGGATGAGGTGGACTCGTCCAGAAGCAAGATCCCGCCACGGTGCAGCAATGCTCTGGCGATGGCTATGCGCTGGCACTGTCCCTCGCTCAGGCCTCCACCGGATTCTCCGCAGACAGTGTCCAGACCGTCCGGAAGATCAAACACAAAATCAGCCACGGCGGTGTGCAGGGCGGAACGCATGCCCTCCTCTGAAGCAGAGGCATCAGCAAGCAGGAGGTTGTCCCGTATGGTGCCGCTCATCAAGGAGTTACCCTGAGGAACATAGCGGAAATTGCCGCGCGCCGGCTTTCCTGCCGCGCAGGAGGAACCGGCATCGTAGACTGTCACTGTCCCGCTGTCAGGCTTCAATAGTCCGAGCATGAGACGAATGAGTGTACTCTTCCCGACTCCTGTGGGACCTGCCACGACGGTAAGGGTTCCAGGCCGGAAATCATAGGAGAAAGCGTCCAGGACGCGGGTGCCGTGTGAGCCGGGATATTCAAAGCTCACTCCTTCAAATCTGACTCCCGCCGCTCCGCGCGCCATCCATTTCGGACCATCCGTTTCAGCCGGAAGGCTCTCCAGCTCCATCAGCCTCTCGATGGAAGTCAACGCATGGATGAACGCCGGCAATTCCCTGGCGAGATCGGCCACCGGTCTCTGAACCTGACCGACCAACTGGAGAAAGGCTGTCATCATACCGAAACTGACAGTCCCGTTCTTGATGCCCAAGGCTCCCCACAGGAACGCCGCCGCATAGCCTCCCATGAATCCAAGCGACATGAACCCGCGGGCCACGGCATTGTAGTTGAGCCGACGTACAGTCTTGTCCTTCAAGCGGTTCTGAAGAGTGTCCAAAGCGCCTACAACCCTTGTTACACCTATCAGGGTCAAAGCTATCACACGGTTCTGGAGATTCTCCTGAATCAATTGCTGCACATCACTGTCCAATGCTCGGATGTCGGATGTCAAAGACCTGAGTTTGAAGAAGAAAAGCCTTGAGCCTATTACGGCCAGCACCATCAGGAACACCAGTACCCACAGCAGGCCGGGTGCCATCATCAGCATGTAGACTGACGCGGCGGCAAGTTGGCACACCGTCACAATTGATCCGGGAATATGGCTGCACAGCAAGTCGGTCACAACCCTTATGTCTTCTTCCAGACGGTTGACCGCATCTCCGCTGTTGAATCTTTCGCGACCTGTCCATTCACTTGAAATGACCTTTGAGAACAATTCGGCGCGCAGGGTGTTGTTGACTTTGAGCAGCCCCAATTTCTCACAATAGGAAGAGAACACGTTGCAAAGCAGCTGAACGGCCATGATGCCCATCATCAAGGCTATCCTGCCTGTCAGAGCGGCTTCTGACGCGCCGGTGACGACATCCACGATCTCCTTGCAGATCCAGACAAACGACAGGGAGGCCGCGATGCGGATGATCCCGAGAAGCACGCGGATCAACATCCATCTCCTTGCCGGGATGGACATCCGCTTCAGAGCCCCAAGGCAGCTTCCCAAACTTTTCACTTTTGTCTGATCTGTTTGTCAACAAGAGGTTCCGCTATGACTTGCGGGATTGGATCGCATGGACAACATTGATAAGGACGCTGCCCAGGATGCCTGCGAACAGGGATCCCATCAGCACGGCGACCTTACCCATGTCACGCAGTCGGGCCATGACCTCAGGAGTCTGGTCACCGAATGAGAGGGTGTCCACGAAGATCGACATCGTGAAGCCGATACCACCGAGACAGGCCACGGCGATCAGCATCGTCCAAGTGGCTTTGGCAGGCATCTCGCCGAAGCGAAGCTTGACGGCGATGAAGCTGGCGAGAGAGATGCCGAGCGGCTTTCCGAGGACAAGGCCAAGGAATATTCCCATGCTCACGCTGCCAAGAGCCTGATCGAAATGGAACACGTTGAAGTAGGACACGTCAGGAATCTCAACACCGGCGTTGGCAAGTGCGAAGATCGGCATGATCAGGAAGTTGACCCAAGGGCCGAGGGCGTGCTCAAGGCGGTAGCTCATGCCCATTGAGTCCCTTGAGATGGCCGACAGGCGTCTCAGGCAATGCCTTTGCGGACCGTTAGGGAACTCGGAGGAGGTGGATTCTATGCTGTTATATTCATTGAGCCTTCGGATGTACTGGCGGCGCTTTCTGTTGAAGTAGGCCTCGCTGAATCTCGGGGTCATCGGCACAAGGAACGCCATCACGACACCGGACATCGTGGAATGGATGCCGGCATAGTAGAACAACGACCAGATCGCGATGGCCGGGACAAGGTAGAACCAGCCGCGCTTCTCGCCTAACTTGTTCATCAGCAGCACTCCTGCTATCAGTACAAATGCGATGCTCAGCAGTCCGAGGTTGATGGTGCCGCCGTAGAACAAGGCCACGACAAGAATGGCTATCAAGTCGTCGGCGATGGCGAGCGCCGTCAGGAACACTTTCAGCGATACCGGCACACGGTCGCCCAGAATGGACAGGATGCCGACCGCGAAGGCGATGTCCGTGGCGGTAGGGATTCCCCAACCTGAAGCGGCGGCGGAACCGTGGTTGACGGCTGCGAAGATCAAGGCCGGAGCCACGACGCCACCGAACGCGGCGATCACCGGCATCATCGCTTTCTTCACACTGGACAGTTCTCCGTTCTTCATCTCCCGCCTGATCTCAAGGCCGACAGTGAAGAAGAAGACCGTCATCAGGATGTCGTTGATGAACTTCTCGACGGTCATTCCGTTAGGGAACAGAATGCTCTCTCCGCCAGGGCTTTGGAACCTTAGGGAGATGTCGGTCTCCAGAACGTTGTGGTAGAACTCTTTGGTGAATGGAAGGTTGGCCAGAAGCATCGCCACCACCACGCAGCAGAGCAGAAGCACTCCCTGCGCCCAAGGCTGCTTGGAAAACTGTTTCCTTCTATGGTCAAAGTTCCGGATGCCTTTTGTCCAGGTGTAGATCGGAATAAGTCTCATAGTGTGTTACTCTAATTATTAAAGCATTAAGGATAATCAATGATTTTTCGGGAATATTCCTCAGCGGTTATTCTCCGTAAAGGTACCTGTGCTGCTCCGGGGTCAGGGTGTCGATCGTTATGCCCCAGTCCTTCAGCTTTCTGAAGGCCACCTCGCGGTCGATTGACTCAGGGACGCTGTGAAGCATCTCACCCGGTACCCTCGCCAGTACCATCCTGTTGTCGGCCAAGTACTTGGCGCTGAGAGCCTGGATGGCGAACGACATGTCCATGATCTCGGCAGGATGGCCGTCTCCCGCGGCGAGGTTCACAAGCCTTCCTTCGGCGATGATGTAGATCCTGCGACCGCCAGGGAGGGTGTACTCCTGAATATTCTGCCTCGCAGGTTTCTCTCCCACAGCGAGTTCCTTAAGCTGGGCGACGTTCACCTCGCAGTCGAAATGCCCGGCGTTGCAGCAGATCGCTCCGTCCTTCATCGCAAGGAAATGCTCCTTGGTGATGACATCGTCGCAGCCGGTAACAGTCACGAATATGTCGCCTTCAGCGGCGGCCCGGGCCATGCCCATAACCTGGAATCCGTCCATCACGGCCTCCATCGCCTTGATAGGATCCACCTCTGTGACAATCACTTTCGCACCGAGTCCCTTGGCTCTCATCGCCACGCCCTTGCCGCACCATCCGTAGCCTGCGACCACGACATATTTCCCGGCCACGATCAGGTTGGTTGTCCTGTTGATGCCGTCCCAGACAGACTGGCCCGTGCCGTAGCGGTTGTCGAAGAAATGTTTGCAGGCCGCGTTGTTGACAAGCATCATCGGGAATCTCAGCCTCTTTTCACGGTTCATCGTCTCAAGCCGGAGGATCCCGGTGGTGGTCTCCTCGCAGCCGCCGATGATGTTCGGAATGAGATGTGGGTAGTCCTCGTGGATCATTGTCACAAGGTCTCCGCCATCGTCGATGATGATGTTAGGGCCGCATTCGAGAACCCGTCTGATGCCGTGCTCATATTCCTCGGGAGTCGCTCCGTGGACCGCGAAGACGTTCAGACCTTCGTGCGCGAGCGCCGCCGCGACGTCATCCTGGGTGGATAGAGGGTTGCTTCCCGTGACGTACATCTCGGCGCCGCCTTCGGAGAGAACCTCGCAGAGATGGGCCGTCTTGGCCTCCAGGTGCACGGAAAGGGCTACTTTCAGCCCTTTGAACGGCTTTGTCTCCTTAAATTCCTTCTCCAGACCTTCAAGCAGTGGCATGTGATGCCTTACCCATTCTATTTTCAGCTCTCCGCTTTCCCAGAGCTGAGGGTTGCGTATCTCACTCATCGGTGTCAAAAATCTATTGTTCCGCATCCATCTTTATGAGATGGACATACATTCTATTCAGTTTTAGGAACATTCATTGTTCCGTCCCGGCAAAGATAGCCATTTTATTCGTGGCTTTCGCCACTTCTTCCTTTCTTTCACCAAATTGCGGCCTAAAGATTTGCTCATCGTGGGAAGATAGCTTACTTTTGCGGTTGTTTGCCGGAAAATGAATATGACCGAGGCTTCGTCTGTGGTCTAAAGTTTGCGGCATACACCCTGCGCCAAAGCCATCTGAACATGGCGGAGCGCCGACTGGAGATTTTAATTTATTTAACTGAATATTATGGGACTTTTAGACGGAAAGGTAGCCCTCATCACGGGCGCCGCAAGAGGAATCGGTAAGGCAATCGCCATGAAGTTCGCTTCCGAGGGAGCTGACGTGGCTTTCACTGATCTTGTGATCAATGAAGCCGGAGAGCAGACCGTTAAGGACATCGAGGCTTTCGGCCACAAGGTAAGGGCCTACGCCTCCAACGCAGCCAATTTCGAGGAGACGCACAACGTCGTGAACCAGATTCTTGCGGATTTCGGAAGGATTGACATCCTTGTGAACAACGCCGGCATCACCAAGGACGGACTCATGCTCAGGATGACCGAGGCGCAGTGGGACGCTGTCCTCAACGTGAACCTTAAGTCAGCGTTCAACTTCATCCACGCCATCACTCCGATCATGGCCCGCCAGAGAGGAGGAAGCATCATCAACATGTCCTCTGTCGTGGGAGTCTCAGGCAATGCCGGCCAGTGCAACTACTCCGCATCCAAAGCCGGTCTCATCGGTCTGGCCAAATCCATTGCCAAGGAGATGGGCCCGCGCGGAATCAGAGCCAACTGCATCGCCCCTGGATTCATCATCTCGGACATGACCAACGCCCTTTCAGAGGAAGTGCGCGACGCCTGGGTAAAGCAGATCCCGCTTCGCCGCGGAGGCACACCTGAGGATGTGGCCAACGTGGCGGTGTTCCTTGCCAGCGACCTTTCGGGCTATGTCTCCGGGCAGGTTATCCACTGCTGCGGCGCGATGAACTGCTAACTCAATCCTGACCGAGGGTCTTGACGGGGTTGCGGGTTGCGGCGGTGTAGGTCTGGCCGAGGACGGACAGCAGGGAGATCAGGAATGACGCTGCAGACTTCATATTCCCCATTTGTGTAACTGCCGCCGGCAAAAGGATGCTCCGCCGTGATGTCAAGGTTTCTTTTTGATACCCAATCCGGCATCCTTCACTTGTGGCAAAGCTTTCAGCGTGACCTGGAGTGCCTCCTGCAGTCCAAATGATATTTAAACTTATATTTGAACTTATAAAGGGCCACTATTTTGCCTATTTGGTGATTATTTCATACCTTTACTCTGCAAAGGCAAGATAATCAACTTTATGACAGACAATAAAAAGGAAGTGGAGCGTGCAGAACTCCACCGAACCATCTGGGCAATAGCAGATGAGATGAGAGGCTCCGTGGATGGATGGGATTTCAAATCCTACATCTTGGGGATGCTCTTTTACAGATATATCTCTGAAAACATCACAACATACATAAACAAGGGTGAATGGGAGACAGGCAACAAGGACTTCAATTATGCTGACCTTAATGATGCACAGGCAGAAGGCATAAGGGAAGAAATGGTGAATGTCAAGGGGTTCTTCATACTTCCTTCACAACTGTTTGAGAACATCTGCAAGACTTGTGATGCTGACCCCAACCTGAATATGACACTTGAAGGTATCTTCTCCGCCATTGAAAACTCCGCAAAGGGAACTGCAAGTGAGGATGACTTCAAGGGGCTGTTTGCGGACCTCGATGTGAACAGCAACAAACTGGGCGCTACCGTCATCAAGAGAAATGAAAAACTTGTCAAACTCCTGAGAGGCATCGAGTCAATGAAATTGGGTGATTATCAAGACAATACCATTGACGCATTCGGTGACGCATACGAATACCTGATGGGAATGTATGCTTCAAATGCAGGAAAGAGCGGTGGCGAATATTACACCCCGCAGGAAGTAAGTGAGCTTTTGACAAAACTTGCCACAGTGGGCAAGAGTGAGGTCAATAAAGTATATGACCCAGCCTGCGGTTCAGGCTCATTGCTGCTGAAAGCCGCGAAGATATTGGGAAAGGACAATGTCCGCCAGGGCTTCTTCGGACAGGAAATCAACCTCACCACATATAACCTGTGCAGGATCAATATGTTCCTTCATGACATCGACTATGACAAATTTGACATAGCCTGTGAAGATACACTTCTTTCTCCACAGCATTGGGATGACGAGCCTTTTGAAGTAATTGTCTCAAACCCTCCTTATTCAACCAAGTGGAAAGGGGATGATGATATAACCCTTATCAATGATCCGAGATTTGCACCTGCTGGTGTGCTTGCACCGAAGTCCAAGGCTGACCTTGCATTCATTATGCACTCTCTTTCCTGGCTTGCAAGCAATGGCACAGCTGCCATAGTATGTTTCCCCGGCGTGATGTATAGAGGAGGAGCGGAGAAGAAGATAAGACAATACTTGATTGACAACAACTATGTAGATTGCATTATCCAACTCCCTGACAACCTTTTCTTTGGTACCAGTATTGCCACCTGTATTATGGTTTTGAAGAAAGCCAAGAAGGATAACTGCACTCTGTTCATAGATGCTACCAAGGAATGTGTCAAGGTCACCAATTCCAACAAACTCACAGAGGAGAACATCCAGCATATTCTGGACATCTTCACTGACAGGAAAGACGTGCAATATGTCAGCAAGCTTGTGGCCAATGATGAAATCGCAAAGAGTGAATACAACCTGTCGGTTTCGACGTACGTCGAGCAGGAGGATACCAGGGAGAAGGTGGATATCGTGAATCTCAATGCTGAACTTGCGGAGATCGTGTCACGTGAGAATGTGCTGCGGGCTGAGATTGACAAGATTATAAAGGAAATAGAAATATGAAAAAGCACTCACCCGTGGGCGAATGCTTTTTAAAATAAGTTTGACGAGCCCCTCAACCATTCATATGAAAATTTCCAATGCAAATGTAAGCAATTAAAAGGGAAAAGCAATACTTGGCAAAAGAAAATATGAGCAAGTTAGAAAGGTTAATACAGCAGTACTGTCCTGATGGGGTGGAGTATGTAAAGTTGGACTCGGTTGCCAATATCTGCCGAGGGACACGAGTTGTAAAAAGTCAGTTATCAGATAAAGGGTACCCTGTTTATCAAAACTGCTTAACCCCTATGGGATATTTTGAGCGTTCAAATTGTAATGCAGGAATTACATTCGTAATATGTGGTGGCGCAGCAGGAAATGTAGGTTACACAGACGTTGAATGTTGGGCGGCAGATGATTGCGAATTCATCATAGGCGGTCATCAAGTTATTAACAGATATATCTACTATTATTTGATGACCAAGCAGAACTATTTATTATCAAAAGTAAGAAAAGCTAGCATCCCAAGGTTAAGTCCCAGCATTATTAAAGATCTCGAAATTCCACTTCCGCCACTTCCTGTGCAGGAAGAGATTGTGAGGATTCTGGATGCGTTTACAGAACTGCAAGCAGAACTGCAAGCAGAACTGCAAGCAGAACTGCAAAAAAGAAAGCAACAATACAACTATTATCTTGATAACTTGTTGAATTTCAAGAATATAAATAGGGGGGGGTATCAAGCAGAAGTAAGATGGATGAAGATGAGTGAGGTATTCGAAATACGAAATGGCTATACTCCGTCAAAGGCGAAAAAGGAGTTCTGGGAAGGAGGAACTATCCCGTGGTTTAGAATGGAGGATATTCGACAGAATGGACGTATTCTCTCAGATTCGATACTACACATTACCCCCAAAGGGGTCAAAGGAAAGGGATTATTCAAGGCCAATTCCTTCATACTTGCTACAACTGCAACCATCGGCGAGCATGCTCTTATAATTGCTGATTCGCTTGCGAATCAGCAATTTACGAATCTTTCAATTCGTAAATCGCTTGAGAATGAGTTATCTGTAAAGTACGTGTACTATTACTTTTTTGTTATTGATGAATGGTGCAAGGCAAATACAAATGTCTCCAATTTTGCTTCTGTTGATATGTCGAAGTTCTATAATCTTCTTATCCCAATCCCATCAATAGCCGAGCAGCAGCGCATTGTCGCCATTCTCGACCGCTTCGACACCCTCACCACCGACCTCACCCAGGGTCTCCCTGCCGAGATTGAAAAGCGCAGACAACAATACGAATATTATAGAGATAAACTCCTGACCTTCAAAAGAAAAGGAGCATAACAAAACACGAGAAACATAATAATGGCACAATACAATATCATAGCTGAAAGCCAGGAATACACTGTGGTTGCAGAGTATGACCATGTGGCGACTCCTGCAGAAGGCTTCCAGAGTGAGGCTGATTTGGAGAAAGAGTTCATCAGGCTCCTTGGTGAACAGGGGTATGAATATCTCCCTATCCATACAGAAACTGACCTTATCTCCAACCTCAGGACCCAGCTGGAGAAACTCAACCACTATCATTTCTCAGATAATGAGTGGGAGCAGTTCTTCAATACCTGCATTGCCAACAAGAACGATGATATTGTAGCCAAGACAACCAAGATACAGGAAGACTATATCCAGGTTCTTAAAAGAGATACAGGTAAAAGCCAGAACATCAAACTCATTGACAAGGACAATATCCATAATAACACCCTCCAGGTCATAAACCAGTATGTCGAGGAAGGCGGAAACTACGACACGAGGTACGACGTGACAGTACTTGTCAACGGACTCCCACTCGTACACATTGAGCTGAAACGCAGGGGCGTACAGTTGAAAGAGGCCTTTAACCAGATAAACCGCTACCAGAGGGACAGTTTCTGGGCAGGATGCGGATTGTATGAGTATGTGCAAATATTTGTCATTTCAAATGGAACAAATACCAAATACTACTCGAACACCACCCGCGCCAATCACCTCAAAGAACAGGAGACAGGCGGCAGAAACAAGTCAAAGAAGACAAGCAATTCCTTTGAGTTCTCTTCTTTCTGGGCTGACAGCAACAACAAGGTCATCACAGACCTTCTGGACTTCACCAAGACATTCTTCTCAAAGCACACCCTACTGAGTATCCTTACCAAATACTGCGTCTTCACCAGTGAGAAGATGCTTATGGTGATGAGACCATACCAGATTGCAGCCACGGAAAGGATAATCCAGCGGATAAATGTTGCCAACAACTACAAGTTTTATGGCAGCATCAAGGGTGGTGGATACATCTGGCACACAACAGGTTCAGGTAAGACATTGACTTCATTCAAGACAGCCCAACTGGCTTCCAGGCTCCCTTACATAGACAAGGTTCTTTTCGTCGTGGACAGGAAAGACCTTGACTACCAGACCATGAAGGAGTATAACCGCTTTGAGGAAGGGGCTGCTGACGGGAACACTTCCACTGCAGTGCTTCAAAGACAATTGGAAAATAAGGATAAGAATGGTGGTTATCACGATTATAGGATTATAATCACCACCATCCAGAAGCTCTCCATCTTTGTGCAGAAGAACAAGAACCATCCTGTATTTCAGCAGAGGGTGGTGATAATCTTTGATGAGTGCCACAGGAGCAACTTCGGTGAGATGCACAGTGCCATTACCAAGAACTTCAAGAAATATAATCTGTTTGGTTTTACAGGCACTCCAATCTTTGCCCAGAATGCAGGTGCAGGTGGGGATATGAGACTGAAAACTACCCAGCAGGCATTTGGAGACAAACTCCATACATATACCATAGTGGATGCCATCAATGATGAGAATGTCCTTCCTTTCAGGATAGACTATGTGAATACCATCAAGGAGAAAGACAATATCAATGATGAACAGATTTCAGCCATAGACAGGGAGAAAGCTATGGCCTCTCCTGAAAGAATATCTCAGGTGGTGAAATACATCCTTGAGCACTTTGACCAGAAGACAAAGCGGAGTTCGTACTATTCTTTCCGTGTGCTGGATGATATTCATAAGGTGGCAAGTGCCAGAAAAGGGGTCAAGGTTTTTGAACACAAGACTGAACAGAAACTTGGTGGCTTCAATGCCATGTTCGCAGTGGCTTCCATTCCTATGGCCAAAGCATACTACAATGAGTTCAAAAGGCAGCAAGCTGATCTCCCGGAAGCACAGAGATTGAAGATAGCTACCATATACAGTTATGGTGCAAATGAGGAAGAAGTTGATGGGATACTTGGGGAGGAGAACCCTGAAAGCACAACTCAGCTTGACCAGCAGTCAAGGGACTTCCTTGAAGGGGCTATCCAGGACTATAATAAGATGTTCTCCACCAACTATGACACTTCAAGCGACAAGTTCCAGAACTATTATAAGGATCTGTCATTGAGGATGAAGAACAGACAGGTGGATCTGCTGATAGTGGTGAATATGTTCCTTACAGGCTTTGATGCCACCACCCTCAACACATTGTTTGTGGACAAGAACCTGAAACAGCACGGCCTGATACAGGCATTTTCCAGGACAAACAGAATACTGAACTCTGTCAAGACCTTTGGTAATATAGTCTGTTTCAGGGATCTCCAGCAGGCCACAGATGATGCCATCGCTCTCTTTGGAGACAAGGATGCAAGCAGTATTGTGGTGTTGAAAGACTTCCTGTCTTATTATGACGGATACGACACGGAAAAGGGGAAACACTGTTATGGTTATAAAGAACTTGTCGAGCAGATTCAAAATGAGTTCCCTGATGGGCAGCCAATCTTGGGTGAAGATGCGGAGAGACGGTTTGTGGCTTTGTTTGGAAGCCTGCTCAAATCCATCAACATCCTTTCCACTTTTGACCAGTTTGATGGACAGAAAATAATCACTGACAGGCAGTTGCAGGATTACCAGAGCAATTATCTCGATCTTCAGGAAAAGTGGAGAAGACGCAGACCCGGGGATAAAGAGAACATTAATGATGATCTTGTGTTTGAGACTGAGCTTATAAGGCAGGTGGAGATAAACATTGACTATATTCTCCTTCTTGTCCAGAAATATCACGACAGCAACTGCACAAACAAGGAGATACTTGTGAATATTTCCAAAGCCATAGGTTCAAGCATGCAGCTCAGGAGCAAGAAAGAACTCATCGAAAATTTCATTGGTAGTGTAAATGCGGATACTGATGTGGAAAAGAGTTGGAAAGACTTTGTCCAGCAGCGTAAAGATGAAGACCTGAAAGAAATCATAGAGAGTGAACATCTCAAGCCACAAGAGACAAAGTCATTCATTGACAACAGTTTCCGGGACGGTCAGGTGAGGACCACAGGAACAGACATTGACAAGATTCTTCCTCCTATGTCAAGGTTTGGTGGCGGAAACAGACAGGAAAAGAAGAAGTCCGTTATCGATAAGATACAGGCATTCTTCGAGAGGTACTTTGGGCTGTAGGACACAACATCAATCTCCTCGGTGAAACAGTGGGTATGGGGCTGGAAGTTCAGGAGAAAGAGGCCTAGGGAACTTTACCTACAAAGAAACTTCATCACTCCTGACCAAGGGTCTTGACCGGATTCTTGGTGGCGGCGGCGTAGGTCTGGCCGACAACGGAGATGAACGAAATCAGCAGCGAGATCAAGGCCGCAAGCGCAATAGCCCACCAAGGGAAGGAGATCTTGGTGTAGAACGCCTGTAGGTAATTTGTGATGCCCCACACGGCGAACGGA
>OLPR01002446.1_pt1 | contig 13620 bp, 8 predicted proteins | sample 1672761 | NCBI WGS metagenome assembly OLPR01 (sample SAMEA3136721, study PRJEB25190) | human gut metagenome | biome: human gut; feature: human-associated habitat; material: faeces | place: Austria | collected 2013 | reverse complement strand
AGGCGAGGCCGCTTACGGCAGAATTTTAAATCTCCTGTTCATGGCCGGCGCACTGGACATCCAGAGCGGCGAGATCGGCATATTAGTGGATGATAACGGGGTCGAATCCCCCGATGGGGGACTTGTCTGCGACGTGAACAGCGGCACTGCGACCATCAGCAACGGCATGGTGTATGGCCTCACCGTATTAGAGGGTGCAGCCGTCACCGTCAAGAACGGTTTCAATCACAGGGGTCGATGGTCTGTCGATTCCGGCGGCACGCTGAGTATTACGGGCGGTACCTTTAAAGACGTGCGGTTTGTTAACAGCGGAACCATCGCCATCAGCGGCGGCACGTTTGATACAATTACGAACAGCGATGCCAGCAGCACTATTCCGCTTATGCCGCTGCTGGCCAACGGCTATGCGTTCTACAAAGATAATGCAGTACAGGATTCCACGGCGAAAACTATGACCGATGTGACGGTCGGTGCGCATACTCACGTCCCCGATGAACACGGCAAGTGCGCGTGCGGTGCTTCTATTATTGCAAGCGTGAAGACCGCCGATGGCACGGAACGGACTTACGGTTCCTTTACCGATGCTTTGGCAGCGGCAGTCGAAAGCAATGACTCGACTTTGCAGCTGCTTTATGACATTGATCTTGGCGATACGAAATATGGCGTTTCGGTGGATTCCGGCAAATTCACCCTTGATTTGAACAGCAAAACGCTCAGCGGCAAGGTTGATTATCAGCTGCTTACTGTCAGCGGCACAGCGGATATCACCATCAAAAACGGCAAGCTCGTCAATACATTTAGCAATGATAGTCCGGCTATGAACAGAGGACTGGCAAACGCCATTCAAATCACCGGCGGAACAGCAGTCCTTGAAAATGTAGAAGTAACAAGTGGCTGTGGGGAAAATGGGGAGCATACGGATGCGGTTTGTCTTAGTGACGGCAATCTTACAGTAGCAAACGGTACTTTTACCGGTGCAATCCTTGTGATGCCTAAAACTGCCGATCAGCACCCTGTGCTAAAAATCACGAGTGCAACCCTGCATAACGGGATTGGCTACTTCATCTGGAATACCAGCAACCCCGATTATGATGGAGTGAAAGCCCTCTTTGCCGACGGCAGCTTACTGTTTGACAAAGATGGAAACTACATCGACATTACCAATGCAGACTATTGGCAAACCGACAGCAGTGAGGAAGAATCTTTCACTGCCACCATATTTGCATATGGCGAGGAATGTAGTGTCAAGCCCCACACCCATACCATTGTAAACGGCAAGTGCAGTGTGTGCGGCGAGGTTGAGGGCGATGGCTGCATCGCACATGCGGTTTGGTCTCCATATGCTGATTATCCACAATGGAGGACGACCCATATCAAAACTATGGACGAACTCCGAGAAAAGATAACGAGCCCCGGCACTAACTGGCTTGATTTTGACAACAATGCGACTGTTACATTTTTGTGCGATGTGACAGTGGATAAGACCTTTCTTATTGATAACTACTACACAAACATTATTATCGATTTAAATGGGCACACCTTGAGTGGGGCTCTGGATGGCCCCGTTATCACGGCAAACTTTGTGTCGGGAACCGGAACAATTGACTTCAAAAACGGAAAAATCGTAAATACCGGCAACGGCGAAGCAATCCGTCTCGCAAAAGGAAAAGTGACACTGGAAAATGTAGACGTCACCGGAGACCTAAGCCTCACTTATGATTTTGTTAACAGTCTAAGTTATATTCCCACCTTCCTCGGTGGCGGCAGCTTCACAAAGATTTGCACGGTAAATGACGCTGGCGGATGGCAAAAATTCCTTGAGGATATGCTGCCAAAGGGGTACTATTTTGCGGATATAACGAGTGGCAAGAGAGTTTCTCAGACGGTGCTCAATGCCGACAGTCCTCTGGAAAATGTCACTGTCAAGCCCTGCAATCATAAGGACGCGGACGGAAAGAGTACGTTTACATACAAGCCGGAAAGGCAGACATACTATTACTGCTCAATCTGCGGCAACATCTGCCCACACGAACACAGAACAGAACTCGCTGACGGAAGTCTGCACTGTGAGGACTGCAACCTGACACTGACCGCTGCCAGGAGGGATAGCAAGAATACAATAACGTATTACATTGATATGAGCGATGCGTTTGGAAACGCTTATCAGCCTATAATCTGGCCTCTGTGCGATCAGACGTGTACACAGGCTGCTATGACATACTATGGCAGTAATACCATCGACTTGAACGGCTTTACGGTGACAGCAAATAATTCTTCGGGGGTGCTGTTCGCACCTTATGTCAGCGCTTATAAAATGACCCTCCAAAACAGCGCCGAGAACCAAGGACATTATGTGTGTGAATATCTTCAGGTCTACAATGACGGAACGCTTGCTATCCCCGCTGAAAATAACAATCTCACCATTTCCGCGGTATTGATTAAGAGTGATGGAAACGCCAACCTTGCGGGCGGCAGTTTCGGCAAGATTTCCGTTGAGGGTGAAAAGACGCTTGCAGGCCTGCTGGTATCGGGCTATTATTTCGCGGACACCGCAAGCGGTGAGCCTGCTGCAATGTATGACGCAGACGGAACTGCTTTGACCGAGCTTACGAATGTCACTGTCCAACCATGCAGCCATGACACGGCAGTTTGCGGCTCTGACGGCGTATGGAAGTGCCTCTGCGGGCAGAATGTTTTTGTTGCCAGCGTGACGAAAGATGGTACACCGACTTATTACACAGACTTGCAAAACGCCTTTAGCGCCGCAGACGGCAACACGGTAAAACTGATGGCGAACGTGCGAGATGTCACGGTGAGCACCGATAAACCGTTCACCTTCGATCTGAACGGTTACAACGTCTATTCTCTGACCGTGAATAACAAAAGCACGATTAAGGACTCTGCCACAGTAAAGGGAAAAATCACTGAATGGCTGAAAGTTCCTTCCGGCATGACCGTCGGCGAACTGTTGGAGGACGGTTATGCCTTCAAGAAATCGAACGGTACGTGGTGCAGTGGAGTAGAACAGGCGGGACAGGCAGTGGGCAATGTCAGCATATGGCCGGTGCCTATTCGGAGTGTCACAGCGGCAAATCCGAGCGTTACCGTTGCGTATGGACAGACATCGGGGAGGACCCTAACAGCAACGGTTGTGCCGTTTGCTGAGGGAGGACCGTACACCTGCCAATGGTACAAGATCGGCGGTACGTCGCTGCCGCTGGACGGCGCGACCGACAGCACCTATCAGCTGCCTGTGGATCTCGCTGCCGGTACATACACTTACCGCTTGACAGCCACAGAGGACGGCTACGAAAAAAGCTGTGACTTCACCGTCACCGTTACGCCTGTCAGCATTGAGGGCGCAGCGGTGAACGTTCAAAGCTTGACCTATAACGGCGTTGCACAGAACCCGACGGCCACGGTCACATTGGGAGAAACGGTTCTGACGGGAAATAAGGATTATACCGTGATGACTACCGCGCAGACCAATGTGGGCAGCTATACGCTGACCGTTACCGGAAAGGGCAACTACACCGGCAAAATTGAAAACGTAAACTGGAAAATCGAACCGATGCAGCTTTACCGTTTTTGCGACATTGAACCTGTCACAAAAGTCTACGATGGCACGGCAGTGGCTCCGATTGCCAAAAGTGCATTGGCATTCCATGATGCCAATGCAAGGGGTGCATCTGTTACGCTGCCGGAGGATGCTTACGACATCACGAACGCCCGCTTCACCATGCGGCAGGGCGATGGAACTTATGTGGAATCGCCGGAGGCCGGTAACGGAAAATCCCTTTCCTTTACGGTAATGCTCAAGAGCGGCAATTATGTGTTCAAAGGCGGTACGGCCGATGTGATGGATTGTGACTATACGACCGATAAGGTAGACATGTTTACCATCATGCAGGATACTATCAGCCTGTCGGGCATCCAGTTTACGCAGTATGTTTTCAACGATCTGGCAAAGACCTACGAGATCAATTTGAAACAGTTTCTGGATACTATCCTTCCTGCGGACGGCGAGTACGGCAATATCGTATATGGTCAGCCGAGCGTCAGCATGGACTCCGCATACTATACCGTCGGCGGTGCAAACATCGAAAACGGCAAGCTGAGCCTGTCCATCAACAAGACCGCAAGCTCCAAGCAAGGTGATGAAATTGGCACGGTGACCGTCAAGGTCGAAACCACAAACTATCAGCCGTTCACGCTGACCATCCATGTCATCGCGCAGGACAAGTTCGCTCCCGTTATGGACGGCACAATCAGCGCAAGCGAGATTACCTATGGTCAGGCGCTGGCTGACAGTAAACTCACGGTCAACGGCACGATGCAAGACCCCACCACGGGCAACGCAGTCAACGGCACATTCGCATGGAAGAATGGCACAATCCAGCCAGCTGCAAATGACAGCTATGAAGCCGAATGGGTGTTCACCCCTGCCGAGGGCTACGAAGAATATGCAACTGCGACCGGAACTGTGACCATCAAGGTGAACAAGGCTACCCCCACCTTCACCGCTCCCACGGCGCAGGAAAATCTGACCTATACCGGACAGGAGCAGGCGCTGATTACTGCGGGCAGCGTGACGGACTATGGCACCATGCAGTACAGCCTGACCGAGAACGGCACATACAGCCAGAACATCCCTACCGGCACCGATGCCGGAGCATATACCGTGTGGTATCGGGTGATTGGCGATGCAAACCACAACGATACCGCACCCGCCAGCGTGGCGGTCAGCATTAGGCAGAAGCCGCTGACGATCACCGGGGTAACGGCTGCGTCCAAGCCCTATGATGGCACGACAGACGCGGGCATTACCAGCGTAACCTTCGACGGCGTGAACTTGAACCGAGGCACAGACTACACCGTGACCGCCAGCTTGGACGATGCCAGTGTGGGCAACGGCAAGAACATCACTGCCACAGTGACCTTGATGGAGCAGGCCGCGAAGAATTACGCCCTGGAGCAGAGCAGCTTCACCACGACTGGCAACATCACCAAGGCCGCTGCGCCTGACTTCACCAAGGAAACTACGCTTACCATTGTAAATGACTGCGAAAAGACCTACACTGTGACGCTCCCCGCCCTGCCCACGCTGGAAACGCCCAAAGAGTACGGTGCACCCACCTATGAGCTGGGCGACATCAAACTCAATGCCGGCTACTACACCAGCGGCGCGAAGGTGGAAAACGGCGAGCTGACCCTGCCCATTCAGAAAAATGACGTGGAAACCACCGGCTCTGTGGGTACTGCGACCGTAGTGATCAAGAGCGCAAACTATGAAGACATCACGCTGACCGTCAATGTCAATGCCACCAACAAGCTTGTCCCCACCGTGACGGCACCTACGGCAAACGCCCTGACCTACAACGGCGCAGAACAGGCGCTGGTTACAGCGGGCAAGACCACCGGCGGCACAATGCTCTACCGGCTTGGCGATTCTGAGTGGAGTGAGCAGATCCCCACAGCAAAAAATGCCGGGGAATACACTGTTTGGTATAAGGTTCAGGGAAACGCAGAGTACGCAGATGTGGCAGAACAAAGCTTGACTGTGACTGTAGCGAAAAAGGCAGTTACCGTTACGGCGCTTGATAAGAGCGCCTACACCGGCAGCACCGCGCCCGATCTGAGCAGCCCGGAAGCAGATAAGAATTACAAGGTGGAAGGTCTGCTTGGTGCAGACACCCTGAGCGGCACGGTAACATTGACTTACGCGCAGACACCGGATATGAGCAAACCCGGCAAAACTGCAATCAACATTGCGGGTACGCTGTCAAATGACAACTATGAGATCACCTATGTTTCTGGAACACTGACCGTTTCCGATCGGTCTTCCAGCGGCGGCGGTGGTTCCTCCTCTGACCGGGATACCTCCGGCGGCGGCACGGTCAAGACCGAAACCACCAAGAATAACGACGGCTCCGTCACCAAGACGGAAACCAAGAAGAACGGCACCAAGGTGGAGACCACCACCGGCAAGGATGGTTCCGTCACCCAGACCACGACCAATCCCAACGGCAGCTCCGTTACCGAGACCAAGGCCGCCGATGGCTCTACCGGCACGGTCAAGACCGACAAAAACGGCCAGACCACGGCGGAGACCACCCTCAGCAGCAAGGCCATCGAGACCGCCAAGCGCAACGGCGAGCCGGTGAAGGCCCCCGTGGAGGTCAAGGCCACCCGCGATTCCGACACCGCCCACACCGTCAAGGTGGAACTGCCCAAGGGCGCGGGGGAGACCAAGGTGGAGATCCCCGTTTCCAACGTAAAGCCCGGAACGGTGGCAGTCCTCGTCCACGCGGACGGCACCGAGGAGATCGTCAAAAACTCCCTGCCCACCGAGGACGGCATCCAGCTGACGGTTAACGGTGGCGCGACGGTCAAAATCGTTGATAATTCTAAGGATTTTGCCGACACCCAAAACCATTGGGCGAAGGACGCCATCGACTTTGTCAGCGCCCGGGGTCTGGTCAGCGGCATGAGCGGGACGACCTACGCCCCCGATGCCTCCACCACCCGCGCCCAGCTGTGGACGATCCTCGCCCGCCAGAACAACGCGGACTTGACCGGCGGCGCGACCTGGTTCGAGAACGCCCAGAACTGGGCCAAGGCCAAGGGCATTTCCGACGGCGCGAACCCCAACGCCGCCATCAACCGCGCCCAGATGGTAACGATGCTGTGGCGAGCCGTGGGCCAGCCTGTGGCGGGCAGTACGGCGAATTTCGCCGACGTTTCCGCTGACGCCTATTACGCAAGCGCCGTGGCTTGGGCCGTGGAGAACGGCATCACCACCGGCGTGGGCAACGGCAAGTTCGATCCCAACGCCACCTGCACCCGCGGCCAGATCGCGACCTTCCTGTATAGAGCGTTCAACAAGTAAACAGCGATTGGATAACAGGGCGGCGTGTCTACTGACACGCTGCTCTGCATTTGTTGATAGGAGTATCAATATGTTATTATCAGAACAGCGCCAGCGAAATAACGAACTGGCGAAAAAGTTCAAATGTACTGGAAGTCAGTGTTGACGAAGTCAAGACTCTGACTGAGAACAGGCCAACCTGATGTGATTTTTTGCGAAATGCTCCTGCACCCTCAGTGCCCTGAACTTGTTCTGCCACCTTTCGGAGGCTGTTGAAGTTCAGGGCATTTTGCTTTTCCAGGAGCTGGACAGCAACGTAGCTGTCGGTTCCGATGTGCGTCTTGGGCAGGTTTTTCGACCGCTGCAGAAGTCGGTCGTCGAATGGGATCAGAGTGTCAAGATCGTAGGTTTTGCCGCAAAGTTCACAGCTGAATTTGGGTTCTTTCATTGTAAAAGTAATGACTTCGTGCTACAATTAAAAAAATAAACTTATTGAATCGTTGGCCGGATGATATTATGAACTTAGCATCTGGAGCCCTATATCACTTATTGTAAAGTGGATGTAAATGATAGTGTGACATGGTATCATACAGGCAAGTAAAAACTCTGGACAGAGAGGAGCATCGCCCATGAAAAAGCTGAACATCCCCGTCGGCATCTCCGACTTTGCAAAAATCCGGGATCGAAAGTATTACTACGTCGATAAGACGAAGCTGATCTCCGATCTGCTGGAAGAGGAGACGGCGGAGGTGACTCTCATCACCCGCCCCCGCCGCTTCGGGAAGACCATGGCCATGAGCATGCTCTCTCACTTTTTTGACATCCGCAAGGATAGCAAGGCGATGTTTCAGGGCTTAAGAATCTCTGAGGATAGAGAACTGTGCGATGAGTGGATGAATCAGTGGCCAGTGCTATTCCTGACCTTCAAAGACGTAAATGGGTTGACGTTTGCGTCTGCCAAGGAGATGCTTCTCAATCGAATCGCAGAGATCTATAATGACCACAGTTACCTGCTGGAGGGACCGCAGGTCAGGGAAAATGACCGAAAAGTTTTTGAGCAGCTGGCAGATGAAGTCAGCGGAACCCCCACGGACGCAATGTTGAAAACATCGATCGCACTGCTGATGAAGCTGATGCGGGACTACTATGGTAAACCGGTGATCCTGCTGCTCGATGAGTATGACGTGCCTATTGCTAAGGCCAGTGCCAACGGGTATTATGCAGAGATGCTGGAAATTATCCGTGGAATGTTGAGTACAGCGCTGAAAGACAATGACGCGATGCGCTTTGCTGTCATTACAGGTTGCCTGCGCATCGCGAAAGAGAGCATCTTCACCGGCACTAACAATTTTGTGTCGGATACCATTTCTTCTGCACATCTGAACGAATACTTCGGTTTCACGCAGGAAGAGGTAGACCAAATCCTGATCGACGCAGACCAGACGGACCACGCTGAAGATGTGAAGGCTTGGTACGATGGCTATCACTTTGGAGAGTTGGACGTTTACTGCCCTTGGGACGTGATGAACTATCTGCGGGACCTGCGGAAAAATCCAAAGATAAAGCCTGCCAGTTATTGGCGGAACACCAGCGACAATGCGATTATTCGCTCCTTCATTGACTATGCCGGAGAGAATATCCATGAGAAAATGGAGACGCTGTTGGCTGGCGGCTATATCATCCAGAAAATCCGAGAGGATCTGACGTATGACTATCTCCATGCTTCGGAGGAAAATCTGTGGAGTGTTCTTTACTCGACCGGCTATCTGACCCAGGTGAGGGGAGAAGAACTGCCACCGGATACGGCCGCTTTGATGATTCCCAATGCAGAGATCCGGCAAATCTTTGAGACGACGGTGCAGGAGTGGTTTGATGACAGCGCCCGCAAAGAAAATCGAACCGCGTTGTTTGACGCCGTCTGGTCTGGGGATATAGAGACACTGACGGAAGAAATGAACGAGCTCTTACGCAAGACCATCAGTTACCATGACTACAAAGAGGACTTCTATCATGCGTTTCTGGCCGGCATTTTTGCCGGGGCGGGCTATTCCGTAGACTCGAATCGGGAGCGCGGAGAAGGCCGCAGTGACGTTGTAGTGCGCAATTCCAGTAAGGGGCGTGTGGCGCTGTTTGAGGCCAAGTATGCCAAAACGCTGGATGGTCTGGAGGCAAGCTGTGAGGCGGCTTTGCAGCAGATCGAGGACCGGCAGTATGCGAAAGATTTTGCAGATGACTATGATGACATCTTGTGCTATGGCATTGCATTTTATAAAAAGCGGTGCTTGGTCAAGAAAAATAACGAGAATCATGACTAGAAAGAAACGCGCTCTGATTTTGGCTCAGAGCGCGTTTTTAAGTACATCATACTTGCTGAAAAGTAGTTTAATAATACATCAATCTACTCGCTTCCCGCCGTAGCTCGGCGCGGAAATCCGGGTGAGCAATGGCGATGAGATTCTCAACGCGCTGGCGCACGGTTCTCTGGCGGAGTTTGGCAACGCCGTACTCTGTCACCACCAGGTCCGTCAGGTTCCGAGAAACGGAGACAATGGCCCCAGGGTCCAGCGTGGGGACGATGCGGGAGAGAGTGCCTTGTTTGGTGGTGGAGCTTTGGGCGAGGATGGCCCGGCCGCCTTTGGAATGGTAGGCGCCCCAGGCGAAGTCTGTGGCTCCACCGGTGCCGGAGTGCTGCTTGGGGCCGATGGACTCGGCACAGACCTGGCCGGTCAGATCGATCTGGAGGGAGGCATTGACGGACACCACGTTGTCATTCTTGGCAATGACGTAAGGATCATTGGTGTAGCGGCTGCGGCGGAGGCAGAGGCGGGGATGGTAGTCCACGAAGTCGTAGAGGAAGGCGTCTCCAGAGATGAAGGTCCCGACAGTAATGCCATTGTCGATGGCTTTATACCGGTTGGTTACGGCGCCACAATCGATAAGATGGGCCATAGAAGTCCCGATTTGTTCCGTGTGGATACCCAGATCATGCTTGTCCATAAGGTGGAAACCGATGGCATTGGGGATGCCGCCGAAGCCAAGCTGGATACAGTCGCCGTCCTGCATGAGCTCGGTGACGTAGCTTGCGATGGTTTCTTCCGTGGGACCGATGGGAGGGTCCTGGAGCTGATAGATGGGTTCATCTACCTCGTAGAGGACGTCTGCCATGGAGACAGGCAGGGCGCTCTCCCCCCAGACGGTAGGGGCCTGGGCGTTGACCTCAAAGATGATCTTATCAGCCCGGTAGAGATTTTCCAGGGTCATGATCAAATCACAGCTCAGGTGCACATACCCATGCTTGTCCATGGGGGAGACTTGGGCGATGAAGACGTTGGGCGGCAGACAGCGCCGCAGTTCCTGGCCGTAATTGTGCTGGTTGACGGGGAAGTAGGCGTAAAATTCTCTGCCTTGGGCAGCCACGGACCACTTGTCGAAAAAGAAGGTGTGGTGTCGGAATTTTCCGGCCAGGGATGCGTCTCGAGTCACGGGATAGTCATAGCGACTGATGGTGTTCCAGCAGTCTACACCCTGGGTCAGGCGGAGGGCGATGGTGTGCAGTTGGCTGAGAAAGGCTTTCGGCTCGCTGCCGTGGGTGGACCAGGTGAGACAGTCGCCGTCTTCGATAAGGTCCAGCGCATCCTGCAACGTTCCCAGCCGTTGGGCGTAAAGTTCCCGGGCAGGAATACCAGAAAATTCTCCGGCTAAGTATTTTTTGTGCCAAGCATTCATGGAGACGCCTCCTTTCATCCATCCGCTGGGAGAATGGGGTCGATGACCTTCATGTAATGCAGACAGGTCAGGACGATCTCACCCTGCTGGTTGGTCATGACGCACTCACCTGTGGTTTTTCGGCGGGCTTCGTTGACCTCTGTGATGCGGTAAGTGGCGGTGATGGTGTCGCCGAAAAAGACGGGATTTAAGAATTTTACCTGGTCATAGCCCATGGCCAAGATATCATGGCCGCTGTCCACCCCTGCCATACCGCTGACTGTGGAGCACAGGCTGAACGTCAGGCAGCCGTGGACCAGGCGGGTTTTATACGGCATGCGTTTGCAGTACTCTTCGTTGACGTGAGCAGGGAAGAGGTCGCCAATGATCCCGGCGAAGAGATAGACGTCGCTTTCTGCAAAGGTTTTGGTCAGAGTATATTCTTTCCCGATTTCAAAGTGCAGTGTTGCCATAGACTCAGCCTCCTTATCGCACAGGGCTTGCGTTGTTTTGGGTTGCAGTGTCTTCTTTTTTCTGCTAGTATTTTATCATGAAAGATGAAAAGATACATCGGAAAATATCGCTAGATTCTGGTGAAATATCACAAAAGAGGTTGCGTATGCAAGTAACGGAAATTCAGACTGACCACACCCTCATGGCCCTGGACCTGAGCAGTACACCGGAGTATCCCATCCGGTTTTACCTGGACATCATGGACCAGTTCGACCGGGCGGGGATTCATTGGCATTGGCACCCGGAGCTGGAGTTCAACGTCATCACCCGGGGGACCATAGAGTACGCTGTGGAGAACGAGCACTATACGCTCTCCGCCGGGCAGGGGATCTTGAAAAACGCGAATCTGCTCCACATGGCCCAGCCCGCTCCGGAGACGCCGGACGCAGAGATGTTTTCGATTATTATGGACCCGCTGTTCATTGCGCCGCCCCAAAGTCTGCTCTATTGGAAATATGTTGCGCCGCTCCTTGGAAGCCGGGGGCTGAGTGTCCTGAAGCTGGATCCGGCGGTCGGCTGGCAACGGGAGATCGTGGCGGTCTTACAGCGTGCCTATCACTTGAGCCAGAGAGAGAAGGGGAGCAGCGAGCTTCGTATTCACCGATGCATGTCCCGGATGTGGGAAATTTTATATGAACACCAGGATGACCTGCCCCGACATCACTTGACGACCACCCAGCGAATCAACCAAGTCCGGCTCAAGCAAATGATCGCCTATCTGCAAGCCAACTTTTCCCAAAAGCTTACTCTGGCGGAGATCGCAGCGGCGGCTAACGTCAGCAGCAATACCTGTCTTAACTGCTTCCGGCAGGTGCTGGGCATCTCGCCTATGGAATTTCTGACGACTTACCGCTTGGAGCAGGCCCGCCACCTGCTGCTGACCACAGACTGGCCTGTGGCGCAGGTGGGGGAGCGGTGCGGCTTCCCAGACCCCAGCTATTTTGGCAAGCTCTTTCGACAGAAAATGGGGAAGACGCCAGGGCAATGCCGGAGAGGGATACACGGAGAAAGCGATTGAAAGAAGAAAAAGATGGATATAAAAAAATATTATGCAAAATCGAAACCACACATTTGCTGTGCTTGCTGACTACTTCTTATCCCCGTATTTTCCCTCTCTACCCATACTACAATCCGAACAGGGTGTTTTGGCCAGATTTCGGAGGATTTTTTCAAAAAACATCAATCTTATCCGTAACTTTTCTTTGAACACTTTGCCGGATGCCTTGTGTTTTTTCGGATATTTATATATAATGTATCGTGTTGAGTATTATCCATGCGGAGGTGCGGGATGAACGGGATCAAGGGCTATATCTCCATTCGGGAGGCGTCCTACCGTTGGGGCGTGTCAGAGCAGCGGGTCAACCAGTATTGCGCCGAGGGACGGATCCCCGGCGCGTCTCGGTTCGGGCGCTCATGGGCAATCCCGGAGAACGCGGAAAAGCCGTCCGACCCGCGCTTTCAGGAACAGCGCCGCGATTCCGGCAGGGCAAGCACCTGACGGATACCCCTCTGCATTTTAGCATCCGCAAAAAGGAAGTGAACGCTATGACCTGCGACGAGAGCTTGTACCGCCAATATCTGAGCGGCGATGACGCGGGGCTGGAGGCCCTGATGAAAAAATACGGCGATCCCCTGACCCTGTATATTGACGGCTATCTGCACGACGTTCACGAGGCGGAGGAGCTGATGCTGGACGTTTTCGCCGATCTGTTCACGAAAAAGCCCCGCATCCGGGACGGCGGCTTCAAGGCGTATCTCTATAAGGCGGCGAGGCACATGGCGCTGCGCCATAAGAGCAAGCGAAAGCCCCTGTTCAGCCTCGATGCGCTGACCGGCGAGCCGGACGGACGGCTGCTGGCGGAGGAGGTTATACAGACCGAGGAGCGAAACCGCATCCTGCACTTCTGCATGGATGAAATGAACCCGGACTATCGGGAAGTCCTCTATCTCACCTATTTCGAGGATATGAGCTACGCACAGGCGGCGGAGGTCACGGGAAAAACGGTGAAGCAGATCACCAACATGGTGTATCGCGGAAAAGAGAGCCTGCGAAGGCTCTTGGAACGGGAGGGAATCACAAATGCGGAGTCATGAGGAACGGGTCGCGGAGACAAAGCGGCGCATTGCCAAAATTGAGCGGGAGAAACGGCTGCGGCGCAATACGATCACCATGGCTTCCGCCGTGGCGGCGTGCTTTGCGCTGCTCATCGGCGCGTCCTTCGCCATGCCCGGTATTGCAGCAAGCATCCAGACCGGCGACTACTCCGGCTTTGAAACGGCGGCAAGCATCTTTCATGGCGCCGCCGCCTTGGGATACATCGTCATCGGACTTTTGGCGTTTTTACTTGGCGTGTGCGTGACCGTTCTGTGCTTCCGGCTGCGGCAGATGAGCCGGGAGGACGATCAGAACAACGAAAGCGAGGGGATTCATGGAGCTGATTGAGAACCTGCTGCAACTGCTGGTCACATTTGTTGGCGCGCTGCTTTCCGGCATCGCCTACCGCAAAAGCCACCGTCAGGCTTACTTTCTGCTG
>OLPR01002441.1_pt1 | contig 13650 bp, 12 predicted proteins | sample 1672761 | NCBI WGS metagenome assembly OLPR01 (sample SAMEA3136721, study PRJEB25190) | human gut metagenome | biome: human gut; feature: human-associated habitat; material: faeces | place: Austria | collected 2013 | reverse complement strand
TTGTATCTAGCAACTCAGTAGATTCATCTATTTTTAAATTAAATTCTGTACACATGTTTCATTACCTCACTTACAGGTAAATTGTACAAGTCTATTTGACATTAATGATGTCTATATCCTGTTTTATTAAATGTGTCTTTTGGTAAAAGAAATACAAACTTTAAGAATCAAATAGAACATATTATAGAAAAATTAGATAAAGAAAGCTATCAATGCCAAGAGATTGTAAGAAGACCTACTAAGACAGTTGATTTACCACTAATTTCTTTAGCTACATCTTTAGGAAAAGAATTTGTGAAGTATTGTAGAGATAATGTAGGTCTAGTTTTGAATCCTTGTCTAAAGAGTGATGTTGTGAAGAATCTTCAAAATATCAATGTCATTAAAGATGGAGATGGGCTTTATTATTATGTTGGTAAAAGGAAAGGTATGAAGTTTGATTTAAATACAGCTTGTCATATTCGTAAAATGATTCTATTGGAAGGAGATTTTGATGAAGCCTTTAACAATTTTATTTTAGAACAACTAAGAGTCGATTTTGTTCGAAATGAAGAGTATACTGTGTTGCCATTTATAAGAAAATATATAAATGAATTTAATAAATTAAAAAGGTATTAAATCTATAAGGTCGATATTCGTATTGAATATTGATCTTTTTTTATGTGCACTCATAAAATGGGATACTAGTCTCATGTTTCTGAATGTCTTGAAGATTCGATTTAGAATGAAGGCGTAATCAAGGAGGCGAGAAATTTGATGTGAAGGATACTTCTTCAAATTACTGGGGAATTAGTCTCATAAAAATTTTTTGATTCAGATATCGCGATATGATTTAGCCGTGAAAACGACGTGGAGGAAAGAAAGGATGAGGTTATGGAGTATTAAAGTATTGATGGCTTTGAAAATTGCCAGTCTATTCAAAAAAGATATTCTGTGTCATCTAGTAGTATTGATGACTTCTTTGTTAGCTAATTAATTTTAAATTTTATTTTATACGAAAAGGAGGAAAAGATTATGAGTATAAATAAATGTAGAATTGCAGGTATTGTAGCTGAAGAACCAAAAATTTGTAAGGATGTATTTTACAAAGAGGGTTTAGAAATTGTATTGGATATTGATCGATATGATATCCCTAAGTTTGAACGAATTAAATGTGTGATTATTGATAAAAATTTAATCACAAGAGCACAAGATTCCATTGGTGTTGGTGATTATGTAATGGCAACAGGACGACTTGCTTGTTTTGAATATGTAAGAACGCAAGCTATGAAGTGTCCACATTGTGGTGAAGTGAGTACGCGTTCAAGACGTGCAAAACGCACTGATATTATCCTAGATGATTTTGAGGTTTCACCTGGATCCTTATTTCCAGATTCAGTAGGAATAAATTCCATTTCTATAAGTGGAGTTATTCCAAATCCAATTAAGTCAAATTTAAATCATACATGGTTCTCAGTAGCTAATAATCGTCCTAAAGCAGCACAAGAGATTTTAAAAGATTTGATTATAGAAAAGGTTAAATCAGGAACTGAACGTTTGAATTTAGTTTATGTGCATGGATTTAATAAAATCGCAGAAACTATCAATAATTCTATACATGTAAAAGATCGAGTTATTGTATCTGGATATATAAGTGAACATCTTGAACGTGATAAGATTCCATTTCGTTGTAAATATTGTGGTGAGTATTCGGATCAGTATTTTGAATATCCAATTTATGTAGTTATCGCAAAAAGTGTAACACAAGATGTGGGTTATATCCCAAGTTCAAATGAAAATTTGGTAAATCAATTGAATGAAGTTAGGAAAGTCGAGGTAAAATAGTATGAAAAAAACTAACGAAAAAGTATTGATGAGTGTAGTTGCAGGAATGACTGCTTTACAAGGTATAAGTTCAACTATGATGAATATTAGCGCAACAACAAGTCATGTTGCGAATATTAATCAAACAATGACTAAATCAGATGAATTTGAATCTAAACTTCATGATGCAAAGAATATTATGGATGAAAAGAAGATTGATTTCGATTCAGCAAAAGGTGCTTATAGTGTTGCTTCTAAACAACTTGAAATCGTGCAAGCTGCTTATGATGCTCGTGATGCTTCTGTGAAACAAAATTACCAAGCAACTTATGATGCAATTATGAATGAACTACAACCTATTCTTAATGAAATCGAATCTTTAGAAACACAAATCAACGATTCTAAGAAGAACTTGGAAGAGCAATGTGCTTTGAATGAAAAAGCTTCTGTAGACTTAGAACAAGCTCAAAAAGATTTGGATGCAAAGAAGACTGAGTTGGCAGAACTTCAAAACAAGCTTGCTTCTTTAAAAGATGTTGCAGATTTAACAACAGCATTAGAAACCGCAAAATCTGAACAGGAAACTGCAAAATCAGTCTTGACTTCTGCTCAAGAAAAGGCAGATACTGCTAACACTGAATTAACGAATGCAATCGCTGATGCAGAAGCAAAAAAGGCAGCTGTTGAAGAAGCTTCGGTTGCATATAATAATGCTGTAGCTGACGTTACTGCAAAAACAAATATCGTTGTAGAAAAACAAGCTATCGTGGATCAGTTTGAAGACGAGAACGGTATTGAAAATGCAAAAGCAGAGTTAGAAACTGCTCAAACTGATTTAGTAGTAGCTCAAAAAAATGTAACGTCGTTACAAGAAGCAATGACACAAGCTCAAACAGCTTATGATACTGCTGTTAACGTTCAACAAACTGCACAAACAAATTACGAATTAGCTGTTGGAGAATTAGAAACGGTAAAAACAAACTTGGTAAATGCACAGGAGTCGTTAAACAAAGCTCAAACTGACTACGAAGCAAATCAAAAAGAAATTGAAGCCAAGAACAATGAAATCTCAGCTTTAAATGCACAGATTGCAAATGCTCAAAGTGAAGTTGATAGAGCTCAGGATGATTACGACAAAGCCTTGAACGACTACAACAGCACTTCTAGTCCTTTGGAACAGGCAAAGAAGAATCTTGCTGATTTTGAGTCTAAGTACGCTACAGAGTTGAATCGTTTAACAGCTGGAAGCCAGGGATACTTTGAATCCCTTGGCTGCTATGATATTCTAAAAGAGATTTTCAATGTGAACAACGCTTTTCCAAGTCGAGGTGAATTGGCTTCTTATACACATATGGGACAGGCTGGAGATGCAACAAGCCTAGAAAATATGCAGGCTAGTATTGCCTACTTAAAAGAGTACGACATGCTTCGTAAACAGAACGGCTTGTCTACACCAAAAGTAAGCATGGTTGCTATGGCTATTGCTCAGGTCAATGCAAACTATGCACAGGCAGAAGGCAATCACTCCGGCGTGTATGGATATTCTGAAAATCTTGCATGGGGATATGGAGAAGCTGGAACAGGTGCAAGTCCATTTAGAGGCTGGTACGACTACGAAAAGAAACAGTATGAGGCTGGAAATCACAAGTTCTCCGAAGTTGGACACTATTTGAACATCGTGAATCCAGATGACGAAACAACTGGTTTTGCATTGCAAAAGGTAAACGGTGTCTACGCTCAGGAGTTTGGATATTTCGAAGAGAAAGATATTGTAATGTCTATCGATGAATTTGAAACATCTTTCAACGACTACTACAACAATTTGAAATCTGTTGATACTCAGCATAAAGCGTTAAAAGACGCTGTAAACAATGCAAATGGAACCACTACAAAAGATGACACTGCATTGAAAAATGCAGTAGCATTGTTAAAATCTAAAAAGGATGTTTTAACTGGATTGCAAAATAAACTTACTCAGGTAAACAATGCAAAAGCAACTTTAGAAGCAAATGCAACAGTGATGAATAATACTGTTACAGAAGCTAAGAATGCTGTTCAAAATGCAGAAAACACAGTCAATCAGAAAAAGGCAGATGTGACAAATGCTGAGCAAAAGTTGTCTGAAGCAAAAACAAATGTAGAAGCTAAAGAAACTGCAAAGGCTGAAGCTGAAAAGAAACTTGCAGATGCAAAAGCCAATGTTAATAGTATTCAAGCTCGAATTGACACATTAAATGACAATATCGCAAACTGGGATGCAAACAAGGCAAAGGCTCGCAAAGAATTACAGGCTGCTCAAGAAAACTTGAAAACAGCTAATAACGTAAAAACTGAAGCTAAAAAAGCTTTTGAAAAAGCAAATGAAGATGTTGCAAAAGCTGAAGCTGTTCGTGATGAAGCTCAAATCAAAGCAGATCAAGCTTGTGAAGAACTTGAAAAAGCCACTGCTGATTTCGAAGCTAAATCGGAAGCAACAGATAAAGCACAAAAGGCTGTAGATGACTACAACACAAGTGTAGAAACTGTAAAAAATGCTCAAGCTGAAATGAAGATTATTGGTAATCAAATTGATGCTTTGAAAGCTGTAAAAGAATCAACAAATGAAAAAATCAGCTCTTTAAAAGAACAAATCAAAGCGTTGAACGAAACTTTAACAGAAAAGAAAGCCGATGCATTACCATATGAACAGGCTCGAACTGTATTGAATGATGTAATGGCTCAAGGCTCTAAAGCTGACTTGACTTCTGTTGAAAATGAAAATCTTCATGCATTCTTATCTCAACTTGGAACTACAGTTGATGAACGAGATGTAGTTCAAAAATCTTTAGAAAAAGCTAAAAACAACTATGTTGAAAAATACAACTTGTATTTAGATGCAAAAGAAGCGTTCTTGAAAGCTGAATCGGATTACAATGAAGTGCTTAGTCAATTGAATGCATTCTTATTCGAGCAGAATAAAGAAACTATTCCTGCTAAAAAAGAAGAAGCTAAAACGGATTCTGTGAATACAGGTGTATCTACAAATGTTGAAGCTTCTGTCACAACTGCAGGACTTGCGTTAGCGGGTATTGTTCTTACTGAAACAAAACGTCGTAAGAAGTAATTTAAATCAAAAAGATGTATCTTTATGCCATGTAAAGTTATAAAAGCTTTATATGGCATTTTTGAATGTTTTAATAAAATGATGGCGAATTGAATATATAATTACTATTTAAGATACAATACAATGAAACTGTAAAAAGCGTATAAAGCTTTGAAGCGAGATTGTAAATGATGCAAGATTATAAAACGGAGATGATTAAGGAAGTAGTAATTCGATGGTTGTTTTGTTTTGGAATATCAATTATTTTTTTAATTGGCAGTTAGCCCACATATAGAAATGGGATTTGCGTTAGGATTTACTTCATTTTTGTATTTTATAACAGAATTTAAATTTTATGCAATTTAAGTCCATTTTTGTTGATATGCGTTCCAATTGGATTGGCACAAGAGAATTGTGGTTTATCTAGAAACTTATTACTATATTTCTTTGGAATTATGCCCACATTAGAAATTTAATCAGTTTCTGATTGAATCTTTTCTTGTGCAATAAAAATATAGTGACATTAAAAAAGGTATCATGTTATGTGAATTAAAGATGTGTTAGTAGGATTCATAACTCATTATTCAAGAGTGTACAACATTGGATATGGTAAAACAAAGAGTATATAGGAGACAAAATTTATGCTGACTAGAATGGAATTTAAATTCAGTGAAGAAAAATGTAAAAAGTACGGAGTCACGTTGAATGCGTGCTATAAAACCATTGAGAAGCTGATGGCAGAATATGATATCCATCAATATGGATTAGGAGTATATGTAGCACCTTTAAAAAAAGCGTTTACTCCTTTTGGGGCGTTTATGTATGATTTGCCTCAATGTGAATGGTTTGTAAAAACCATCGAATCATGGTATTGGTTCGATAGCAATGAATATAGAAACTATAATGATCCACAATACAACTGTTTAATGCAGTCAATGGTGAAAAAATGGATGAAATAAATGAAGCAATGAGAAGAAAAGCTGTTAAAAATGAAGGAACTTATTATGGTAAAGGTATTTGTTGATAAAGTCGATGGAGATATTGTTTTTACACATTATTTGGATGAAAATGACAAGAACAGGAAATATACACTAGTATTTAATGTCCGAACAGGAGAAATTCTTGAGCATTCAAAAGGATTGGAAGTTTGTACATTCTTTTCTAGACATGCAAAATAAGTCATATATTTTACGTGGAAAGAAACAGGAAAAATTCCAAAAGTGTTAGAATCTGAATGAATGAAAAAAAGGTGGCAAATGCTATGTTAACAAGAATGGAATTTAACAAAGAAAATAAAATATAATGAATCTAAGGAGGTATAAATATGATTCAAGACATTAATATACTTTACCATGGAACTGGTGCAACATTTGAAAATCCTGATTTAGATAACAGTCGGGAGGATGTTGATTTTGGAGTTGGCTTCTATACAACTCAAAATAAAGAAATGGCAAAAAAATGGGCATCATCCAAAAGAAAATCTACAATTAATACATATTCATTTAATAGAATTGGTGATTTAAAAATCTATACATTTAAGCTTGATGAAGAATGGCTTGATTTTGTTACAAACAACAGATTAGGGATTGATAGTCAAAAAAAATATGATAAATATGATATTTTAATCGGTCCAACAGCAGAGAACAAGGTATTTGATACAGTTAATGAATATATAAAAGGTACATACACAAAAAAAGAAGCTATACAATATATTAATGTAGCTAGTTTTGATCAACAAATTGTTTTTAAAACAGAAAAAGCAATTCAATCCTTAAAATTTATAAAAAGAGAACTATTAGAGCCTGATGAAAAAGCTTTCATCAAACTGCAAGTAAATAAAGACAGAAAAAGTGCATTAGATAAACTAGATCGTCTCAAAAAAAGAAATTCGAAGAAAAGCTATAAAAATGAAGGAGAATCAAAATGATTATCAAAAACACAGAAGCAGGAAGAATTGTACAACGGGTAGCAGCAACGATGGCTATAGAAGATATGTATGTGAGTAAAGAATTTATTGAAAAGCTTTTAAAAGTGAGTAATGGAGAAATGACATCTGAAGAGCTTCGAAAAGAGGTCCTAAAAGAATATGCACAAGAATAAATTAAAAAATTATATTAAACCAAAACATACATATGATGAAGAAGAAAGATGAAGGAAATTAGTACGGTAAAAATTATTGTCGATAAAATAGATGGTCATATTGTTTATTTAAGATACTTTGAAGAAATGGACGAAAATAGAATGGAAACTCTTGTATTCGATTTAGATTCATATAAAACCATCAAACATTCTAAAGGAATCGATGTATCTACATTCTATTCTAGACATGCAAAACAAAAAGTTTACACTACATGGGAAGAAACAGGCGAAGTCCCTAAAGTTCTTGTAGCTGCTTGGATGTGAAAAAGAGGTTGCAAATGCTATGTTAACAAGAATGGAATTTAAATTCAGTGAAGAAAAATGTAAAAAGTACGGAGTCACGTTGAATGCGTGCTATAAAACCATTGAGAAGCTGATGGCAGAATATGATATCCATCAATATGGATTAGGAGTATATGTAGCACCTTTAAAAAAAGCGTTTACTCCTTTTAGTTTCCTTGCTAGTGATTTACCTGAGTCTGACTGGTTTGTCAATACAATCGAGTCTTGGTACTGGTTTGACAGTAACGAAGAAAGGGATTATGACAATCCAGATTATGATTGTCTTCTTGTTAAAGGAATAAAAAAATGAGTTCAACAATAAATAATCATGAAAAAAAGGAAGGTTTTAGTTCAATGTCATTAAGTTAAGTGAAATTTAAAAGTCTTGCCTATAAATAAAATGCTTTATATGACATTTTTTTACGTTTAAATTAAGTGATGGCGAATTGACTATATAAATGGATCGTATGATGCAATACAATAAAACTGTAAAAAGCGTACAGAGCTTAGAAGGAGATTGTATATGACAGATGATAAAATGGCAATGATTTTGGAAGTGGTAATTCGTTGGTTAATTTGTTTTGGGATTTCAATTGTTGTTGAAATGGCGGTAGGTGTAAAATTTGATATGGGATTTGCTCTTGGATGTACCTCGTTTCTATATTTCGCAATAAAATTTAAGAGTCTTTCAATTTTTGGCGTATTTGCAATTGTATGTATTCCAATCGGCTTAGCACTTGAAAATAGTGGCTTATCTACAAATTTATTACTGTATTTCTTTGGAATTCTTCCAGTTTTAGAAATTGGATGTTGCTTATTATTTGGCTAAAGCTAAAGAGATTTGATCAGTTTCTGATTGAATCTTTTTTTATTTTTTTTTGAATGATGGCGAATTGCATGATGAATAAAACACGATTTTGGAAGATGATATACATGACAAGAACGAGAAATGAAGGGTTTTTATCCATCAAGAAAGTAGAGGAAGATAAAATGAATAAAATGACAATTCGAAAAAAGGCAATGTTACTTGTAGCGGCTGGTATGGCAATGCAATCTATGGGACTTACTGCATATGCAAAAGAAATCACTGAACCAACAGATTTCACGAGTACTGTAAAACAAACACAAAGTAAAGAAGATGTATTGGCAGATGCTATTTTACAAGCACAGGATGCAGTGAAATCTAAAAAGGCATTACTACTTGAAGCTAAGGCTGAATTGGATAAAGTTCAACCAAAATATGATGCTACAAAACAAGCATATGAACAAGCTTCTTATAAGTATAATCAAATGGAATCAAGTGTAAATTCTGCTGTGTTGGATACGATGAAGTCAAATCTACAAGATATTAAAAATAAGAAAAAGGATTTAGATCAAGTAGCTTTGGAAAAGACAAGTGCTGAAAAGGCTAAAAAGGAAGCAGAAGATACTTACAACAAGGCAGTTTCTGATTTAGAAAAGGCACAAAAGAGTTATGATGAAGCAGTCAAGAATGTAAGTGATAGTTCTTTTAAAGAAGATGTAGAAAAGGCTAAACAAGCTATTGAAGATGCAAAAAATGCTGTCATGCAAGCACAAACAGAATTGGATGATGCAATGATACATCAGGAAGAATTAAGTGCTCAGGTTTCTAAGTGTGAAGCAGCATTGAGTGATGCTCAAAATAAATTACAAGAATCATTAGATGCGAAAGCAAATGCTGAAAATACATTAACTTCTTTACAACAACAATTGTCTGAAGCGAATGGAAAAGATAACTCTGAACAGATTCAAGCTATTCAAACTGAAATTCAAAATTTAGAATTGGAATTAAATAACTATAACTCTATGATTGAATCTATGAATGGTGAAGTAGCTACACTTCAATCTTCATTATCAAAGACACAATCGGATTTAGATGTTGCCAAATCAAAGGTTGAAGAAGCAAAATCAAATTATGATACAAAAGTAGAGGAACAAAATAAAGCGCAAGCAGAAATGGATGCGATGGAAGAACAGGCAACATTAAAGGATGGTGAAATCACAAAACTTCAAGAAGCAGTCGAATTGGCTAGAACGAAATTTGAAGAGGCTAAAGCAAAGTTTGATGCAGAATCAAGTCAATTGAATGATAAAAAAGCAGCGGTAGAAGCAGCACAAAAGAAACTAGAATCTTTAAATGATGCATATCAAGATGCTTTGAATCAATGGAATCAAGGATCTTATGGATATTTTAAATCTATTCATGCAGAATATCCTTTATATATGATGGAAGATGAAAATCTTATAAATAAGGATAATTTGTATGAATGTAAACTGGGTGCAGACACAGATCCAACAAATTTAGATAACATGATTGCAACGATTGATTATATTAAGCAGTGTAATGCACTTCGTAAACAAAATGGTTTGAATGAATTAAAGGTGGATTTAAGCTTAGTGGTCATTGCACAAATTGATGCATCTGGAAATATTGCTCAATTAGAACACAATTCGAAATGGACTCATTTAGGTTTATATAATTGTGGAGAGAATATCGCATATGGATCAAAACATTATAATCCATTTAAAGGATGGTATGATTCTGAATATAAGTTGTATCAAGATGCGATTGCTTCAGGTAAGTATCCAAATCTAGAAAACATGACAAGCATGGAAGTATATAGTACATGGCCTGATTTATGGGAAAAGATTGGGCATTACTACAATATTTTGGATGAAAGATATAACTATACAGGTTTCGCATTAGGGCAAACAGTAAAAGTGAATCCTGGTTGTAATGATTACTCTCAAACATTTGGCTTTACTGGATCTGATTATACTATGACAGTGGATGAATATGAAAAATCATTAACGTCTTATGTGAATGGACTTAAGGATGTATTCAAACAACACGAACAAGCTTTAGAAGAATATACAAAGGCAAATGAAGAGTTGTTAAAAGCACAAAAGGAGATGGCAACATATAAAACTGTAGAAGAAGCTCAACAAACATATTTAAAAGCTCTTGATGATTTGAGTAATGGACAAGCAGAATTTAATACGTTTATGAATGGATATTTGGCGCAACAAAAGAACTTGGAACAGGCAAAAGCAAATGTACAAACTGCACTAGATGCGATTGACTTGGTAAAATCACAACAAGAGGCTATTGAAAATCAGATCCATGATTTAAATAGTTCTATTTCAAATAAAATGGATGCGTTAAGTGCAACTAAAGAATCAGCAGCACAAGCACAAAAATCAATTCAGGATAAAGAAGCAGAGATTCAAAAATTAAATCAATCAAAACTAGATGTAGATAAAATTAAGGCTAACATTTCAAAACAAGAATCTATTGTCAAAGATAAAACAGATGCATGGCAATTGGCATTAAATGAAGTTGATAACAGGCAATCAGAACTAGAAAGTGCAGAGAAGGATTTAAATAATCAATTGGTTGTTGTTGATGAAAAGAAAGGAGTTTTAAAAGATAAAGAAATAGAGTTCAATAAAAGGGAAGAGGATTATCAAAACTTATTAAAACTAAATCAAAATGTGAATGATGCATTTGCAAATTTAGAAAATGCTAAGAAGGCTGTAGTCAAGGCTGAAACAAAGAAAACAGACTTAGTAGCTAAAGTTAAAATATTAGAGAAATCTTTAGATCAATTGACAATGGAATATACTAAGTTAAATTCAGAAAAGGATAAAGTGGATACAATAGTCGCTTGCTACAACAATTTAAAAGAGAAGAAATTGGATACAGAAGTTTTAACTATTGATGGTTATGAATCTATTTGTACATTATTAAAACAATATAAAGCAGCATTATTAGATTTGAATGAAAAAGAACAGGCTTATCAAGAAGTAAAACATAAATTCGATGTTTTGAATACTACATATCAAAATGCGAAAGCAGATTATGATCAAGCACTCATTCAAGAAACAAATGCGAAAAAGGATTTGAAAAAACATTTAGAAGAAAGCAACAAAGAAGTTGAGAAAAAACAAAATGATACACAACAATCTAGTTCAGTAAATACAGGTGTAGAAACGGCAATTGCGGGATTTGGTATGACAACAGTATTAGGTGCTGCTGGTGCTGTGGTTGCGACTCGTAAACTATCTCGCAAAGAAAAACATGCAAATAAATGAGAAAGGGTAACTATGACAAACAAGTATAAAGATGATGTAGATGAAAATGGGTATCCATTAGATAAAGGGTATTTAGAAGTTGGACTTCCAAGTATGCTTCAAGAGTCGATTGATAAAATGAAGATCACAAATCAATTGATTAAAGAAGGTAAACAATGTTTAGACTGGGATTGCGACTGGTGTTTGTTAAACAGTAATATTAACATATTTGAAGTGGAAGGTATTATATCCAGTGAACAAGCGTGGTATCTTCGAGAAAAATATTTAGGAATGAGAAAAGAAGATAATATAGGATGATAAACAAAAAAATAGGATTTCTCGAATGTGAGGAATCCTATTTAACTGGGTGATTATCAAAAATTTTTTCTTTTAATTCTTTAATCAGTTTAATAACTTGATTTTCCCTATCTTTGTTAATTTTTACTTTTATCTTAATATCTTTAGCTATATATGGATCATTTCTTTTCTTTTTAATTTTCTCTTTTAGATTCTCAATATTATCATTATCATTAGCATTTTTGTTGATATACTGAATATTACCAAGTTCGGATGTGGCATATTCTTTTGGGAAAGCATATTTAAATAAAGGATAATCTTGATCTGGATCTTCTAAATACCACTCGGATAGTTTTAGAAAGAAAACGCGGATAACTGTTTCAGTGATTTCAAATAATTTCGCAATATCATCGCCATTTAAATCCTGCATAGACTTAGATCGAATGGTTTTAAAATTTAAAACGTTATCTTTATCTTTTGAAAACTCAACTAAAGAGTCATAAATGTTAATGATTTCAGTCGCACCACTTCCTTTATTTGATCGAGTATATTTTTTATATTCTTCAAATAAATCTTCATATGCATCAGGAGTAAAGTTGTTTTCAGGATTATTATTGTAATAGCGAACATCTTTAAATGTTGAGTCTTCTACAATCTTCTGAAAATTCATACTTTCCATAATGGCATAGGAATAATTAAAAAAGCTATTTAACATCCACAGTAAATCTTTAGTATCTGATTTAGACGTCTTAGGCTTTTCTTCAAAGTTCTTAGTCTTTTTAGGATCAAAGTACTTATTTTTCCTTAGAATATTATATACTCTTCGAGTATAAGGCTCACGACCTTTTAATGTAACTTTCTGTAAATATTGCTTAAAGTCATTTGTAGTCTTTTGATATTTGGATTTCTGATTTGTTATTGCTTCACGCTCTTCTTTACAGGTTTTACCAGACTTCAAAGTTAGTGTTGAATCACAGAATTTTCGGTTAGGAGAAGTTTTAAGAAAAAACATGTGACAATGAGAACATTGTTCGATAGGGTGCTTTGAAAATAGAAGATATGATTCAATGGCCGGTTTAAATAAATCAATAATGTTGTGTATATTTAAGTTATAGTATAGAATATTTTTTCTTTTGAATATTTGATTGTTAATAGACTGAGATAAAAAACCACCAATTTCAGTGGAAAAATTTGCTATAGTTTCATAATTATCAGGTAGAATTATTGTTTGACAATTTTTGAGTGCTCTTTCTCTAATGTTTGCTATTCCTATTGTAGACTCGGATGAGTCTACAGAAGCGATTTTGTTGGCTAATAGAATGAAGAATTGTTGAATGACTAAAAATTCTAAAGGCATATTTGCGCTAAAAATTATATCTATTTGGCTATAAATTATATCCATTTGATTTAAATGTTCTTTAAGAAATTTTTTATCTATAGTTTTAGAAAATCCATCATGGTTTGAAATGTCGTATAAAATTTTGCATAGATATTTTAAATCATTATTCCAAAACCATGAAGAATCACAATCTTTAGCTTCTATTTTATAAGTGACGGAACTTACATATTTTTCGAATGAATAGTCTGCAGAATTAAATAAATCTTTATAATTTGATACTTCTATATGTAGTGATTGATATAAATGTAATATACCGTAAATCCTAAATAATAAATAAATGGATTCATCCAAGTTCATACTATCAGGAATGTCATCAATATATAGGGATGATTTATAGATTGAACTTTAATTAAATAATTTAATAGAGTTTCATAATACTTGTCTTTTTTTGAGGGAATACAAGTTTCAATTTCCTTTATAAAGTAGGTTAGAACCCAAAAATATGGATGCTTATTCGTGAAATCTAATAATTCATAATAGTCATCTTCAAATATATCATTTAACTTTTTAGATTTAGACACATTTAATAAATTAGGATATAACGCTAAAATCA
>OLPR01002440.1_pt1 | contig 13653 bp, 10 predicted proteins | sample 1672761 | NCBI WGS metagenome assembly OLPR01 (sample SAMEA3136721, study PRJEB25190) | human gut metagenome | biome: human gut; feature: human-associated habitat; material: faeces | place: Austria | collected 2013 | reverse complement strand
TCGCAGCGAACGAAATTGCCGGCTTCGGCGTCCTTCATAAAGGCGTCGGTGAACGACGCATCGCGGTCGTACACGGCGACGCGGAAGCCGTGTTCCTCAAAATTTCTGGCGAGGTTGCTGCCCATGACGGCAAGCCCCATTACGCCGATATCGCAAAGCTGCATCGAAATTCCTCCTTACTCTTCCTTCCGTTCTTCGTCCGTCGATTCGGAAATAATATAGCGCGGACGCGCCTTTGTCTCCAGATAAATCTTCCCGATGTATTCGCCGACGACGCCGAGGGACAAAAGCTGAATGCCGCCCAAAAAGCAGACGATCGCCACGACGGACGCCCAGCCCGCGACGGCGGCGTGCATCGCGTGGCAGACGATCGCCCAGATGATGCCCGCGAAGCTCGCGAGCGTCACAAAAAAACCGAATGTCGTGACGAGGCGCAGCGGGCGCGTGGAAAGGCTCGTGATCCCGTCCAGCGCGAGGGCGAGCATTTTTTTCAGCGGATAGTGGCTCTTGCCCGCAAGGCGCTCGTGCCGCTCGTAGGCAACGCTCGTGCTTTTGAAGCCCACGAGCGGAACCATGCCGCGCAAAAAGAGGTTCACCTCTTTAAAGTTGGCGAATTCGTTCAACGCGCGCGCGGACATCAGCCGATAATCCGCATGATTATACACCGTCTCCGCGCCCATCGCGTTCATGAGCTTATAGAACGTCTGCGCGGTGGTGCGCTTGAAAAACGTGTCGGTCTTGCGCGTGCTGCGCACGCCGTAGACGATCTGGCAGCCGTCCAAATAGGCGCGCACCATGTCGTCCATGGCGTCGATGTCGTCCTGCCCGTCGCAGTCGATGCTGATTGATATGTCGCAGCTGTCCTTCGCCTCCATCAGCCCCGCGAAAACGGCGTTCTGATGCCCGCGGTTGCGGCTCTGCCGAATGCCCAGATAGTGCTCGTCCTGCGCCGCCAGATCGCAAATGATGCGCCATGTGCCGTCGCGGCTGCCGTCGTCCACGAACAGCACGCGGCTGTCCGGGCTGATCTTGCCCCTGCCGCTCAATTCCCTGATCTCGTCAAGAAACAGGCCGCTCGTCCTGGGCAGCACCTCCTCCTCGTTGTAGCAGGGCACGACGATATAGAGAACCGGTTGCTTCATCATGGGTTTCACCTCACAAATCCGTATTATTTATTCATTCCATTCAGCGCATATGCGTATGTCGCAATTTTGTAACAACTGTCACATTTTTCGTCTAGACGAAATTTTGGAAATTTTTGGATCAGTTACGCACTTGCGTTAATTTTGTGATCAGGCTGCTTCAGCGCTCCTCGAAGCGCAGCGTGGCGGTCATTCCGTTCCCGCCCGCCGTCGTTTCGGGAAAAAGATTGCGCGCCAGATCGATAAATTCCTCGGGATCGTTCAGCGACGGGCTGTAATGCGTCAGCCACATCGCCCTGGGCCGCGCCTCCCGCGCCAGCGCCGCCGCCTCTTCAAAGGTCATGTGCATATTCTCGATCGCCTTGTCCTGCTTGGCCGGATCGCCGTACATGCCCTCGCAGATGAACAGGTCGGCGTTTTTCGCGTTTTCGGCGATCGCGGGCACGGGGCGGCTGTCGGTGCAGTAGGTCACCTTCAGCCCCGCGCGCGCAGGGCCGAGCACATCGGCGGGATAGTAGGTCTTTTCGCCGTCGGTCACCGTCTCGCCCTGTTGGAGTTTCTTCCAATGTATACGCGGTATCGCCGCCGCCCGCGCGGGATCGAATTTTCCCGCGCGCGGAATCTCCAGCGCATAGCCGTAGCAGGGCATCCCATGCGACACGCGGAACGCCCTGAGCGTACAGCCGTTCCACTCAAGCGCTTCCTCCGCGCCGGAAACCACCCTGAACTCGATCGGGAACGGCACCTCCGGCGCAATCGAGCGCAGCGCCGCCACCGTCTCGGGCAATCGCGCCGGGCCGATCATGGTCAGCGGCTCCGTGCGCCCGGAATGGCCCATCGAGAGCAGCAGCCCCGGCAGGCCGCCGATGTGGTCGGCGTGCAGATGCGTGATCGCGATCGTGTCGATGGCCTTCATGCCCCAGCCCTTTTCACGGATGGCGATCTGCGTGCCCTCGCCGCAATCGATGAGCAGGCTTCTGCCGTTATAGCGCAGCATGAGCGCCGTCAGCCAGCGGCCGGGCAGGGGCATCATGCCACCGCACCCCAGCAGGCAAACGTCCAGCATCGCTCTTTCCTCCCCTCATTCGAACCACGTCATGTCGGAATTGACGTAATCGCCGATGTCATGCATCTGCGCGACGATGTATTCGCCCCATGTCGAGCCGGTCGTCTCGTTGAACGCCGCAACGAACTGCTCAATCGACGCGATGCGCCCCGCATTCCCGCTCACATAGCGCCCCAGCGCCTCAAGGAATGTCTCGCGGCCAACCATCGCGCGCAGCTCGTGCATCACGGCCATGCCGCGATCGATCACCACCAGCTCGTATTCGCCGTAGTCGGTGAAGCGGCTGGCATGGCTGTCCACCACAAGCCCGCCCGGCAGCGTGATTTGCAGCGCGTCGAGCACCTCGGCGTTGAGCCGCTTCAGATAGCCGTTATAGCCCTCGCGCTCCTCATAGTACAATAGCGAAAAGTAGTGCGACAGCGTGTCGTTCATCCACGGCTCGTTTTCCGGATTGCTGCCCACCTTGCCGCCGAACCACTGCCGCGCGCACAGCACGCTCAGTTCCTCCTCCAGCGCGCCCCGCTTCGTCAGTCCGCACAGCTCGGACGGCACGAATATCACGCCCGAGCGGCTCATGCCGTGCAGAAGATCGGTTTCCACAACGTCCAGCGTCTCATACGGATAGCCGCCCAGCCACCGCTCGTAGATTTCGACGATGCGCGCGGCGTATTCCGCCATGGCGTTCGCCGTGAGAGCCGTGCTGGCCAGCGCGCGGACGGTCACGCCGGATTCGGTCGTCCTGACACGCTCGTTCATGCGGCGGCTGAAGGCCAGCGCCAGATCCCGCGCGCCCGCCGCCTCGATCGTCCATGTCACGCGGCCGTTCTCCGCCGTTTTGCCGGTGATCACGCCGCTCGAGGCCACGTCCCAGCCCGCGTCCAGCGTGAGCGAGAGCGCATAGTCGGCGGGGTCGCTCATCGCCGGATCAGCCGCAGCGCCCCAGCTGTTGAGCACAAAGCCGTCCATGGCCTGATCGTAAACCGCCGCCGTGGGATAAAAGCTGATCAGCCGGTAGCCCATCTCCTCATAGCCCAGCGCCCAGCGGTTGTCGCTCAATACAAGCGTAAACTCAAATTCGATCACAGCGCTTTCGCCGTCCTCCAGCGAACAGGCGACGCGCAGAAACTGCTCGTAATCGCCGCTGACCGCCCAGTCCGCCGCCGCGCCGTTCACGCTCACGTTTATAAAATCGACGCCCCCCGGGGCATAGCCGGCCGGAAAGGCGTCGTTCCATTCGTCGTCGTCCACAGGCACGGCGTTTTCGCGCCTGAGCAGGTTCGCCCAGAGGTTGAACATCACATGATCCAGCGCCCTGCCCGCCGTGTTCGTGTAGGTCAGCTTCTCACGCACGCGCGCCGTGCCCGCCGTGAGGTTGGCCGTGACCGCCATCTCGTAGCGGTTCACGGCTTCCTCCTCGGCAAAGGCCTCGAAGATCGGCAGCACGGAGACCAGCGTGCCCGCGATCAGCAATATCGCCAGCACGACAGCCAGAACGCGCACCCATTTTTTCCTGCGTTCACGGTCGGTTTTGCGCATGATTTTCCTCCTCTATGAGATACGCGTTCAGCACGCGCTCCATTTCCTCCAGGGACTGCGTTTTGTTGACGGCCTCCCTCAGCCGCGCGCAGCCGGGCGTTCCCTGCATCGTCCAGGCGACGTGCTTGCGCATTTCCTTCGCCGCCTGCGCCTCGCCGACATAATCGGCCTGCATCCGCGCGTGCCGCAGCGCCATTTCGACGCGCTCGCGCACAGTGGGCCTTTCGAACGGCTCTCCCCTTTCCGCGGCGAGAATTTCGCGGAACAGCCAGGGATTGCCCTGCGCCCCGCGTCCAATCGCCACGCCGTCGCAGCCGGTTTCTCGCTTCATGGCGAAATAGTCCTCCGCGCTGCGCACATCGCCGTTGCCGATCACGGGAATGCTCACCGCCGCCTTGACCCGCGCGATGATCTCGCGGTCGGCGCGCCCGGCATACATCTGATCGCGCGTGCGGCCGTGTACGGTGATCGCCGCGGCCCCCGCCTGCTCGGCGCGTTTGGCCAGCTCGACGGCGCTCATGTGCTCACTGTCCCAGCCCGCGCGCATCTTGACCGTCACGGGCAGATTTGTCGCCTTCACCACGGCGGCGATGATCCTCTCGGCCAGCTCGGGCTCCTTCATCAGCGCCGAGCCTTCGCCGTTCGAGACGATCTTCGGCGCGGGGCAGCCCATGTTGATGTCGATAAAGTCAAATCCGCGGTCGGACAGCCTTTCCGCCGCCGCGCTCATGAACTGCGGCTCCCGTCCGAAGAGCTGCAAGCCCAGTATGCCCTCGCTTTTATCGTGCGCCAGCAGGTTGTCCATCGCGCGCGTGCCCTTCGGCGCGTACATAAAGCCCTTGGCCGAGAGCATTTCGCTCACCGCCCATGCCGCGCCCATCTCAAAGCACAGCCGGCGCATGGGCATATCGGTCACGCCGGCCATGGGCGCCAGTCCCGCGCCCTGCGGAAATTCAATGCCGCCGATTCTCATTGCGGCGCGGGCGAGGCCGGCGCAGGCTCCGCCGTCGGCTCCTCGATGATCAGCTGCGTCTGGATCAGCTTGTCGATCTTCCAGCTGCCCTCATGACGCACCAGCTTTACGGTATAGCGGCCGCCGTACCAGGCGGGCGGCGTGGCAGAGAGCGTGCCGTCCTTCACCAGATCGGATTTTTCCTTGAGCACGCTGCCGCTGATCTTGGGCACGCGCTCGACGATGGTCGCCGTGGCGCTGTTCTCCCACGGCCACGCCCACACCCATTCCAGCGAGAGCTTGTAGTTGAAATCGGTGATGTTGTAGTCGATATAGGGCGAGGCGTCGCTCAGGCCGATGTTGAGCGTCTCGTCGCTCAGCAGAAAATCGTTGGTAAAGTAGTTGGTCAGCTCGTCGGCGTTCTGGCGCGTCAGTATGACCGAGGTGCGCGCCGTCATGCCGTCGTTGAGCAGGATATAGATATTGGCCGTGTTCATCGCCAGATAGAACGCCAGAATCAGCAGCGCCACAACGATGCTGAGGAGCACCATCCGGCTGGCCACGAACGAAAGGAATCTCCGAATATATTTCACGTTTTTACGCTCCGTTTCCCGACCTTCAGGCCGTTTGAATGAGCATTTTTGCGATTAGGCGCGCGTTTGCCGCAGATTCCCCCGAGGGCTTTTCGCGGCAAACGCCTCCCACGGCTTCACCCGCCGCGCTTCCCGGGGGCGCTTGGCGTTCCAGCGGATTTCAGGCGCGCTCCATGGCGCCGCGATGCAGCTCCGGCGGAAAAAGCGCCGCATTGTCATCCGGGAATTTGCGGACGCGCTCTAGTCATTGCGCCATTTGAAGGCGTAGCTGCCCGATTCCAGCTCGAGCATCACATCGTCCTCCGACTGCCAGGCACGCACGACGCCCGCGCTGTCGCTGAGCCGCTTCTCGCCGTCGGTCACCTGGCACAGCTCGGCCTGCTCCAGCACCGCCACCGCCGTCGCGCCGCAGGGGATGTTGCAGTTGACAATGCGCAGCCCGTCGTCCTCGACGCGCCATTCGCAGCTCACGCGGCCATAGGGCGTTTTCTGCCAGGCGGACACGACAGCCCCTCGATGGGGCGCGGATGAATAATCAGCTTGCGATAGCCCGGCTCGGTCAGGTCGATGCCGGCCAGCGCGCGGATCAGCCATTCGCCGATCGCACCGTAGGCATAGTGATTGAAGGAGTTCATGTCCTTCGACCAGAAGCTGCCGTCGGGCTTCACGCCGTCCCAGTGCTCCCACATGGTGGTCGCGCCGCGGGTGACCGGATACAGCCAGGAGGGATAGTCGCTCTTGAGCAGCAGCCGTCCCGCCGCCTCGTGCGCGCCGCCCTCGGTGAGCGCCAGGCACAGATAGGGCGTACCGACAAAGCCGGTGGTCAGATGGCCGCCGTTTTCCTCAATCAGCGCAACCAGCTCGCGCACCATGCGCGGCCTGTCCTGCTCCTCCGCCAGATCGAAATGCAGCGTGAGCGCATAGGCGGTCTGCGTGCGCACGGCCAGCCGGCCGCCCGGCGTGATGAACTCGCGCCGATAGGCCCTGACGATGCGTCTCCTGAGCGCGCGCAGCTCAACCGCGTCCTTCTCATAGCCCAGCACCTCCGCCGCGCGCTGCGTCAGATACGTCGAGTGCGCATAGAACGCCGTGGCGATGAGCGTCTTGTCGGTCGCGCCGGTATAGCTGCCCTCGTGCGCGTCCAGCCCCAACCAGTCGCCGAACTGCGAGCCGTGCGCCCACAGGTCGTTTTCGCTCTGCGATTCGATGTATTTGAGCCAGCGCCGCATGGAGGGATAGGCGTTCTCCAGCACGCGCCTGTCGTCATAGCACTGATAGAGCGTCCAGGGCACGATGGTGGCCGCGTCGCCCCAGGCCGCGCCGCCGTAGGCGTCGCCATTGAGCACCTGCGGCACGACGAACGGCACCGCGCCGTCCTCGCGCTGATCAAACGCAAGATCCTTCAGCCATTCGGACAGCATGAGCGCGCTGTCCATGTTGATGCACGCCGTGCGGCAGAAGGCCTGACAGTCGCCCGTCCAGCCCAGCCGCTCGTCGCGCTGCGGGCAGTCGGTGGGCACGTCCACGAAGTTGCCCCGCTGTCCCCACTGGATGTTGTGGAAGAGCTGATTGACGCGCTCGTCCGAGCAGCCGAAGCCCGAGGTCACCGCGATGTCCGAGCTGATGACCACGCCCGCGAAATCGCGCACGTCGATCTCGCACGGCCAGTTTTCCAAACGCACATAGCGGAAGCCGAAGAATGTAAGCTGCGGCTCGAAGGTTTCCCAGCCGCGGCCCGAGAGCGTATAGCCGATTTCCGCCTTGGCGATGCGATAGTTTTCGTTATAGAAGTTGCCGTCCTTATCCAGCACCTCGCCGTGACTGATCACAACGCGCGTGCCCGCCGGACCTTTTACGCGGAAGCGCAGCCAGCCGACCATGTTCTGCCCCAGATCGAGCACCTTTTCGCCGCGCGGCGTGGTGATGAGCGCAATCGGCGTGATGATCGACTGCCGCCGCACGGGGTAATCCAGCTGCGCGGCCAGCTTATAGTTCAGCCGGCGCAGCACAGCCGCGTCCTGCCAGAGGGAATCGTCAAAGCCGGCGTCGTCCCAGCCGGGCGTTTCCATGCGCGCGTCGTACTCAATGCCCATGTAGTAATCGGCGTGCCGGATGGGCGTTTCGGGGAGCGCCTTCCAGCGCTCGTCGGTGACGATCGTCTCCTCGCCGCCGTCCTCAAAGCGCACCCACAGCTCGGCCAGCAGCGCCAGCTTTTCGCCAAAGACGTTGCGGTTGTCCTTGTAGGCCAGGTATCCGCGATACCAGCCGTCGCCCAGCGTGGCGGCAATCGCGTTTTTGCCCGGCCGGAGCAGCGCGGTCACGTCCCATGTCTGATATTGAACGCAGCGGTCGTAATCCGTCCAGCCGGGGCAGAGCAGATCGCTGCTCGCATCCTTGCCGTTCAGACGCATGACGTATACGCCCAGCGCCGTGGCGTACAGGCGTGCGCTCTTTATTTTGCGACCGCCCAGATCAAACTCGCGGCGAAAGCGCGGCGCGCTCTGCATCTTCGAAATGTCGCCTTTGTCGGGGATGCTGATCCACTGCGCTGAAAAGGCGCGGTTCATCATGCCGGTTTCAAAGGAGGAAAGCGCGCTGAACTCGCCGTCGCGGCCCTTCTTGTCCCAGATGCGCACGCGCCATGTATAGCGGGTGCGCGGCTGGAGCGCCGGCCCGTCGTAGGGCACGAGCAGACTGTCGCGCTTATTCACGCGGCCAGTGTCCCACAACGGCGCATTTTCGCCCTCCCTGAACACCTGGATCTGATAGCCGCCCTGGATCATCCTTTCCTCGGACACGCACTGCCAGCTGAAGCGCGGCCTTTCCAAATCCAGTCCAATGGGATCGACCTTGTATTCACACGTCAAATTGACCGCCTGCGGCATAGCACACGCCTCCGTTAATTATTCATGCCGTCCAGTATGGAGAGCATCTCGTTGACCATATCCTCGTCGTTCATGCGGAACTTGATCACCACGCGGCGGGACGCGTCCATGTTGACCGTGCCGTCGTCGTTGTAAATGGGATCGCTGTAGGAGCGGCCGTTGACCGTCACGATCTGCTGGAGCCGTTCCTTGGCCGCGCCCGATATGCCGGTAAATTCGCTGCTGAGGATGTATCTCAGCACGGCGTAGGCGCGATCCTGAGAGAGCTGCATATTGGTCAGGAACGAGCCGTCGGTATCGGTATGGCCTTCAATGATGATCTGGCTGACATACTGGGAGTAGTTGTCGCTCATCAAAACGTCCAGATAGGCGGGAATGAAGCTGTTCAAAAACGCCTTGCCCACATCCTTGAGCGTGGAGCGGTTCACGTCGAACATCATCTCCGTGCTGAACACGATGGCGCCCGAATCGTCGACGCCCGCGCCGCTGATGTTGGAATTGGCCAGCGCGCGCACCAGTTCCTCGATGATGGCGCTCTTCACGCCCACCAGCTTGTCCAGCTGCGCCTGCTGCGCGTCCAGCTGCTCCTTCTGGGTCTGCTGGGCGGCCAGCGCCTCGTCCAGGCTCACGCGGGCGCTGCTCAGCTCGCTTTCCTGCGCGGCGAGCTTCTCCTGAAGGGCGTTGAGCGTGTCCTCCTGGAGCAGCAGCTTGGCCTTCTGATTGAGCAGCTCCTGCTCGGTTTCGGTCAGCTTGAGCGACTGGCTGTTCAGCTCGGCCTCCTTGTCGTCCAGCGCCTGCTGCGCGAGGGCCAGCGCGTTTTCCTTGTCCTCAAGCTCCTGCTGGGAGAGCGTCAGCTGGGACGATTTTTCATCCAGCAGGCCGCTCTGGCGGAGCAGTTCGGCAGTCTTGACCTCGAGCATATCGTAATACTGATACACGGCGTAGAACAGCACCAGCACGAATATCAGCATGAGCGCGCTCATGAGGTCGGAAAAGCTGATCCACAGGGAACCGCCGTCGCCGCCGCGATTTTTGCCGCCGCGCCTGCGCATCACTGACCACCTCCGCGGCCCGCGCGGCGCATGCCGTCCTCAAGCAGGCGCTGCATATGCTCCATATAGCGGGTGAGCTGGCGCAGCTGATCCTCATAGGCATTGGCCGTGTCGGTCATGATGGCCGGCATATCCTTCACAGAGGCGCTGATGCTGTTGATGATGCCGGTCAGCTTGTCGATGATGTCCTGCATATTCGCGTCGAACATCCCGAAGGCGTGCTGAAGCTCGCCGTTGACGCCCTTGCTGAACGCCTTGTGCGCGTTGAGCAGATTCTCGCCGCTGGCCTTCAGCTCCTCGGACACCTTGTGCAGCGCGTTGGTGGAAATGTTGGTGTTGTCCACATAGGCCTTCGTGAACGCGTCCATGCGCGTCTGGAAGGAGTTGACCTCGCGCATGAAATCGGTCTGCATCTGGCCGATCTGGGCGATGTAGTTGGCCTGCTGGCGCGCCACCGCCTCCATGCTCTTGACGTTGTCGGCCGCCGCGCCGAAGCCGTCCTCAACCGACTGCTGCGCCGCGCTCAATCGGGCGATATAGCCGTCGAACTTGACGATCAGCGATTCGGACATCTGCTGGATCTGCACAATATCGCGCGAGACGCGGCCAAGGCCGTTGATCGTGGCCTCGACGCTCTCCCGCATTTCCTTCTGCTGGCGGCAGGTTTCGCCCAGAGCGTTCGAAAGCTCCTGGAAGCGCCCCTGAAGCGCGTCGTCCATGTGATCGACGAACTTGTTCACGATCGCGTCCACGCCGCGCACCTGCTCGCGCGAGGAAACGGTGATGAAGCTGTCCAGGCTCTGCTGGAGCGGCTGAAGCGCCATTTCAAAGGCCGCGCCGATGCGGTCGGTCATGCTGCTGGTGATGTCCTTGGCCAGCTCGTGGATCATGGCCGTCTGTTCCTGCTGATAGATGGTGATCTGCGTGATCGGATCGACCGTCACCATGTGCGCCTGCTGCTGCATCGCGTCATAAAAGCGCTTCAGATATTTGCGGGTGGAGCCTTGCGTCAGGCGCACGAGCAGTGAAAACGTGACCGAGAGGATCACGCCCACGATCGACGTGGAGAACGCGTATCTCATGCCGTTCATCAGCACGCGGATGGCGTCCATCGTCGCGCCCGAGCTGTCCAGATTGAAATCGGACAGGCCCATGATGATGCCGATCAGCGTGCCCAGGAAGCCCAGCGACACCAGCATACCGGGCACGGCGTCGCCGAAGGACGCAAAGCCGGGATCATAGATCGCGGTGTCCTCGTTGATATAATCGTCCAGCGGGCTGGCGTTGTGATATTCGTCGTCCGCAAACAGGCGGCTGTTCAGAAATTCCGTCCACTGCGCCGTCAGCGGGCCTTTGCCCAGAAAGCGCTTGTCCTGCCAGGCGTCCTTGCTCTCTTCGTTTTTGATCTTGCGGATGCCGCGCCGCAGCTGATTGCGGCTCTTGATCACCGGATAGATGCACTTGAGCAATCCGACGACAAAGAGCACAACCATGGCGATGTACACCAGGCTGTTCGCCAGGTTTCTGGCCAGCTGATCCATGATGTTGGCCCAGACTTCATTAAACAACTGCATCAGTCCCTTCAATGTTCTTTATTGACAGCTTCTTTTGGATGACGTGTCCCTTTCGAAATAAGACGTTCGAAAGGAGCCTGCGGTTCACCGAACAAGCCGGCTACACCAATGCTGTTTTATTATAGCACGATCCTGTTAACAGCACAACGCCCGTCTCCGTCAACTTTTTGGCGCAGCCGTAAACATAAAAGCGAATCGGGCCGTCAAAGCCCGATCCGCATATGTTTTATTGGAAAAGCGCTTTAGTCTCTGGGCGCGTCGCCGCAGTCCGGCACCTCGATGGGCAGGCTGTCTTTAAGGATCGATTCGTGCGCCAGAAGGCCGGGGATGGTGTAGCGCGCCGCGTCCCACGCGCTGACGGTGGGAATCTTCTCATAGAACACGGCGGTGCAGAAGTCGTCCACCAGCAGCTGATGCGAGGCCATGTGCCCGTTGGGCAGCCCCTTGAACGACTCGGGCAGCGCGGCGACGCGCGCGTCCTGCACGGGCGAGAACAGATCCCACTGCCAGCCGTGATTGGCCACCTTCGCCTTGAAGTCCGCATCATTGCGGTGCTCCTCCATGACGCGGGGATTGACCAGCGCGCTCACATCCTGAAAATCCACGCCCTCCCTGGTCAGGTGGGTCAGGATATGCTGGGCGTTGCTGAACTGATAGGCGCCCTTCGTGCCGTAAAAGCCGTTGATGTAGGAGCTGGGCGCCTTATAGCCGATGCGCCGGCACTCGTTGATGCGCGCCGTGCCGCCGTTGGAGAGCTTCATCAGCGAAAAGCCGTCGGAAATCACATTGTCCCACTGATTGACGCCCTTCTCGAAGATCCCGTCGTGCTCCTGATCCTCATAGCCCATCGCCACAACCTTCGTGACATGCGCGCTCACCGCGTGCAGCACCATGGCCGTCGAGTGGGTGGGATAGTAGAACGGCGGCACGCCCGCGCTCCTCTTATCCGCGCGGAACCATTCCGAAAAGTGCGAAATGTCGTGATGATACTGCGCCTCGGCATAAACAAACTTGCCCATCTCGCCGCTCTCGTAGCGCTCCTTGCAGAACATCGAGCAGGGATAGTAGATGCACGTCTCGCCCATCATGTAGGTCAGGCCGGTCTTTTTGACCAGTGCGACGATCTCCTGACATTCCTCGACGCGGCTGGCCATGGGCACGGCGGAATAGACGTGCTTGCCGGCAAGCAGCGCCTGCTTGACCAGCGGGCCGTGCAGATGGCGCTGCGCGAAGATCGCCACGGCGTTGACGGCGGGGCTTTTGAGCGCCTCTTCGAACGAATCGATGATCTCCACGCCGAATTTCGCGCTGTATTTTTCCGCGCGCTCGCGCAGAAGATCGCACACATAGACCTTTTCAACCAGCGGATGCGCCTTGAACAGCGGCACGAAATTGGCCGCGAACTCGCCGCAGCCGACAAAGCAGACTCTGAGTTTTCCGCTCATTTTCACAATTCCTCCGTCCTCATTGATGACCTGCCTTGATTATATCAGCCGGTCGTGCTACAATCAATCAATAAAGCAAAGATCAGGCATAACAAAACAAACGGAAGTGATCGCATTGCTCGTCTCTCAGCTCAATCCCTACATCCGCTATATGGACAGGCGCACCTGCTCCGTAAGCTATAAATCGCCCATCATGGCCTATGATTACCGCCTCTTCGCCGTCTGCGAGGGAAGCTGCCGCCTTGAGATCGACGGCAAAGCGCTTACACTAAACAAAGATGCGCTGATCGTTTTCCCGCCCAGAACGCCCTATCGCTTCTTCTTTTCAGAGAGCGCGCCCGCCGTCTTATACGACATAAACTTCGATCTGGGCTTCTCCCGCGCCGGAGAAAGGAGCATCCATCCCGAGGAAATCTCCCGCTTCAATCCGGCCAAAATGCCCTTTCCGCCTGACGACGCGCTCTTTGTCCATCCGCTGCTCGTCGAAAACGCGCCCGAGCTGTGCCGCCGGACGGGCGACGTGCTCGCCGAGCGCGAAAAGGGCGGCCCCTACCGCGACGAGCTGTGCGCGGCCCTGCTCAAGGCGCTGCTCGTTCAGGCTCTGACGCACACGCAGAGCGAGCCCGCCGCGCCGCCCGAAAGGCTGATCGAATCGGTCGGCCGCTATCTGGACGCGCACTGCCGCGAAAAGATCACGCTCGAGCAGCTGGGGCGCGCATTCGGCTATCATCCGTTCTATCTGAACCGGCTCTTCCGCGAACGCACCGGCACAACGCTGCACCGCCGCCAGATGGAATGCCGCATGAACCGCGCCCGCTCCATGCTGGCCTCGACCGGCCTGAGCGTGCGCGAGATCGCCGATTCGCTGGGCTTTTCCTCTCCCGCCTATTTTTCCGAGCTGTTCAAGGCCATGCAGGGCATGACCCCCGGCGCGTACCGAAGCGACCGGCGCCGCGAAAAAAGCTGATACGTCCGCGCGTCTCCTCCCCGAAACGGGCATATACATAGAACCACAGCCCCGTATTCAAGGAGGACAAGCCCATGCGCCGCAATCCGTTCCATATCGTCCCCGCACCGATGCTCAACCGCCCCGCAGCGTCTCATTCACTGCGCGGCGTTCCCGATTTTCCATCCGCTTCCCGCCGCGCTATAGCTCTACCCATGTTCCCGCTCGCCGCACAGCGCGCCCCCCAAACGCCCTCTCGCGCCGCAGAACCAGGCTGTTCCAAAAATTCCGGGGATTGCCCGCCCCTGCAAAAGACGCTTCTGATCCTGCACGGACGCGCCGTTAAGCGAAAATGGACGTGCGCGCCATCGCTCTTCTTTGACAAACAGAAGAGCGCATTGCATCCGGCAACGCGCCCCCTTTGCGAACAAACGCCGACCCTCCCCCGCCCCAAGCACGCGC
>OLPR01002438.1_pt1 | contig 13656 bp, 13 predicted proteins | sample 1672761 | NCBI WGS metagenome assembly OLPR01 (sample SAMEA3136721, study PRJEB25190) | human gut metagenome | biome: human gut; feature: human-associated habitat; material: faeces | place: Austria | collected 2013 | reverse complement strand
GAAATGAAAAAAATCCAAGCATGGCTTGGACACAGTACAATAACGATTACCGCAGACACCTATACACATCTTGATATGTCAGGTAAAGTTACGAGCGCGGAGAAAATCGCAACCTCGCTGGAAATGCTTGCAACATAAATCAATGCCCGAAATGTGATTACAAGGACAAAGAAAAAGGAGCCGAAAAGTCACATTTTTCGGCTCCGGTGGCGGAGGGTGTGGGATTCGAACCCACGTGACGTTGCCGTCAAACAGTTTTCAAGACTGCCTCGTTATGACCGCTTCGATAACCCTCCGTATATCAAAACTGCAGAAAACAGTAGATAACGGGTAAATATTGAACTATGATAATTGCGAGAAAACTGCGAGATGACCTTCTCGCAAGGTATACGGAGATGCGCCGAAAACCCAATGGAATCAAGGCTTTCCAAACCATGTCGGTGACAGAGACAGGAGTTTTTCAAGACCGCCTCGTTATGACCGCTTCGATATCCCTGCGTATTCTGTTTTGCCGCGCGGCTTATTTCGCGCAATCGGCCTCGGAAAGCGGCGGCGCGGTACGCCCGATCCGGCACTTTCGTAACTCAAAGTATATCACAGATTCCGTGCGTTGTCAAGGATTTTTTGCCCGCCCGCGTGCTGCCGCCGCTGCGGCGGTTTTCGCTTCCCGATTGAGCGGATGGGAGATTTCCGTGAAGCCTGCGCGGGGCAGAGAGGTCGGATTTTTCGTGCCGTCTCACGCGCTCGCCGTGCCGCCGCGTGAAAAATCCCCCCTGCCGCGCAGCAGGGGGGATTCCTGATAAATTATTTTTGTCTTTTCACTGTCTACCTGACAGGGTGCACATCACGCCTTGAATAACGCTTCATTTTTTCAATAAAAAATTTTGGGGGGAATTTTTGTTTTCGTGCAACCTGCGGCGAAAAAATCCGTCTATATAGGTGAAGGGAGATATATCCCGCCTGCGTTAAATTTACCGTTCGGCGCGCGGGCGGCGGATCGGACATTTGCCGGGCGGCAAAAGATACATTATTTATTCGGCGTGTCCCGGATACACGAAAGGAGAACTCAAATGAAAAAGATCACAGCAATTCTCACGGCGGCGATTCTGCTTGCGGCAATGCTTGCCGCGTGCGCAGACCCGTCAAAGGCGGGCGCGAAAAGCGCCGGAGCGGTTACGGATACACAGACCGAGACCGGACTCGGGAGCGACACCGAGCCTCTCGAGATTCCGACGCAGACCGAGGCAGCGCCGGACAGCACTACGGCGGAGCAGCCGGAAACTCCCCCGGAGGAGCCGGAGGACACGACCCCGGTACCGGAGCGCGGCGTAACGCTCAACACCGATCTTCTCGGCGAATACAAGATGACGTATGCCGAGCTGACGGCGAAGCACGGTAAGCTGATCTATTTTTACACACCTGACGGAGGTACTTTTTACAGGTTCGAAAACGGGTATGGAGATTATTTTATTCGTATGCCCGATTGGGATCCGAGCAAAATGAAAATTGATCCTGAGGGAGGTTTTAAGTATTTTCCCGTGACTGCAAGCGAGACAGGCGAAGAAAGCCTGTGTCGGGGAATCCGTGGTATTTCCCCCGATAAAATGTTTATCGGAGACTACGAGACGTTGGGTATAGAGGAGATTTCAAAGCTTGATGGGCTTCACTATCTGGGAACGGGGAAAGACGGCATAGTTACTCCGAGGGCATACGCTTCAACCTTTACTTATGATGGGTGGAACAATGAGAAGGTGGAGATTCATATATACCATGAAAAAAAGAACATGATCGACCTTACATCGGAATGCCGTATCTACATTCATCCGATGGACATTGATGAGGAAGAAGGACGTCCGCGTTGAGTACCCGCACGGAAGCGGTAGTATAAAAAACAGAGTGCGAAAGGAGAACTCAAATGAAAAAGATCACAGCAATTCTCACGGCGGCGATTCTGCTTGCGGCAATGCTTGCCGCGTGCGCAGACCCGTCAAAGGCGGGCGCGAAAAGCGCCGGAGCGGTTACGGATACACAGACCGAGACCGGACTCGGGAGCGACACCGAGCCTCTCGAGATTCCGACGCAGACCGAGGCAGCGCCGGACAGCACTACGGCGGAGCAGCCGGAAACTCCCCCGGAGGAGCCGGAGGACACGACCCCGGTACCGGAGCGCGGCGTAACGCTCAACACCGATCTTCTCGGCGAATACAAGATGACGTATGCCGAGCTGACGGCGAAGCACGGTAAGATGACCAGGTTTGCTGCCTTTGAAGGCGGGTCTCATTACAAATTTGAAAACGGTTATGGGTATTATTGGATTTACTATCCCGAATGGCCTTCAAGCGAGAGTAAGATTGATCCGGAGGGAGGATTTGAGTACTACATTATAGATGATGAGACAAAAAGACTATGCCGGGGTATTTCCCGTATTTCACCCGAAAAAATGTTTATCGGAGACTACGAGACGTTGAGCATAGAAGAGATCTCGAAGCTTGATGGGATTCACTATCTGGAAACGGGGAAAGACGGCATAGTTACTCCGAGGGCATACTGTTCAATTTTTACTTACGATGGGTGGAACAATGATAATGTGAAGATTTATATATACCATGAAAAAAAGAATATGATCGATCTTACATCGGAATGCGAAATTTCTATTTTACTGTATCAAGTTGAAGAAGAAGAAGGTCGTCCACATTAACTACCTGCACGGAAGCGGCAGTATAGTAGTATAAAAAACAGAGTGCGAAAGGAGAACTCAAATGAAAAGAATAAAAAAGATTACCTCGATTTTACTGTCAGCGCTTATGCTTATGTCGTTTGCCGTCGGAGTGTCCGCAGCATCGGAAGCGGCTGCTTCTTCTCATCACCACGGAGCTCTTTATACTTTCGACGACGAAACAATGATGATATACGGGGTATACGACGGCAACAGGGTGGAATACCTGATATCCGACATCGAAACATTTTCCGGAGACGGTGCGCGGGTGTTTTCGGATGATCGGGAGATATTCGAAGGCAGAATAGAGGAGGGCATGACGGTACGGGTGTATCATTCGGGAGAGCTGTTCGGAACATATACCGTGGCGCGGTTGCTTGAGAGAACGCAGAGCTCCGAGCCGTCGAATGTTTCGGACATTACTTCTCCGGATACTCCGGATGCCGGAATACTCGGTGTAAGCCCCTTTTCAAACTCTTACGGATTCATTTTGCCGATGCAGGCGCACCGCGAATGCCTTGAGTTTTCCTCACAGCGTTCGGTATGTCGTATATCTTAGTGACAAAGTAAAGCATGAAATGTCCGAACCGGAATTTCATGTTACGCAAAATTGTCGGAATTGATCGGATTTAGGAGGTTTTTCGATGAAAAAAATAATTATCTTATTTCTGTCGACAGTGTTGATATTGACTTCTCTTTCGTCATGTGCTTCGTTTTTTGATTACTTCGGTGTCCTTGAAAATGCCGGGACCGAATACAGCAAGGAAAGTGAAGTGCCGACATCTTCAAATGATTATGCGTTCAAAATGGATATTGAATCATATCTGCAGTATTTTGTGAGTTATTTTCATGGGCCGTATCAGCGCGGTGACGATGTTTCGGAAAACAATATTTTGTACCTGAGTCTTCTCTTTTGCTTCTGCAATAAAGATAAATTGGATTTCGTCAAAACAGATGAGGAAAAGCTTTTTATGAGAATTCCGGGAAAAGAGCTTGAACGTATCGCCGGGAATCTGCTCCCGAATCCCGGTGATCTTTCGCCGTACCGTTCATCAATGGAAGGCGGAGCTGATTTCTATTCCGCGGAAACCGACACGTACATTGTCAGCTATGCTCGGGGTTACTGGAACGGGGATTTGTATTATCTTGACTTCGATGAAAATGAAAAAGTAAAAAAGCCGCAAATCAGCGAAACCGATACGGAATTAATTGCAACGGTAGAAACATACTACGGGCCCGACTTGGGCGCACATGAAAATATCAGAAAAATGGAGTACAGATTCGACAAGGTGATTGACGACGAGTTCTTATTCTACCGCCTGTCGGGTATAAAGAAAATATCATGAAAAAGATCCTTTGCACTTTTCTGTTGCTTTTGTTTATACTAACTTCCTGCAACAGTTTGTACATCAGCAACGGCTCTGCGGAAATCGACAATTCAGCCGAAACTTCTGATAACTTGACGACAGCACCGGGTGAAACATCTCCTGTAAGCGGCGAAACAACTACGCGAATCAAAATTGAATTTTATCCGAATCCGTGGACAGTTTCGGCATATTCAACACTCAATGAAGATCAGAAAATGGCGTATGACGCTATCGGAGACGCACTTTGCAAGGCGTTGGACGGCTCATTTTCGGTCGGTGAAACATATAATCTTGAGCGAAGGATATCGTGGTATGATTTCATGCTTGCTTACAAAATAATTGCGGGAAATTATACTGCCTTGGAAGAAATACTGACGAATTTCTTTTCGCGGGACAGTTTAGGAACGCAGGAATATACAGACGGGATTTTCTTTTTCGACGACAGTTTTGTAAACGGTTTTGTCAATGAGGGATATCCCGAGCTGTGCAAAGCCGCCGACGGTATTTTGAACAGCCTCACATATGACGGAACCGAGAGCGGAAAGGCATTTGCGATTGCAAAATGGTTTGTTGACAATGTGATATCTCCGTCTGACTATAAAGACCGGAGCTCGGACAGTTGGCTTGTAAGCGCCGCCGGACCGATTTTGAAGAAAGAGGCTGTTTGTGACGGTTATTCAAAAGCATATGACTTTTTATGCAAGAAAGCCGGGCTTGAAACGATTTATGTCACCTCATTTGAGCAGATGCATGCCTGGAACATGATCTGCATCGACAATGCATGGTATCACATTGATACCACATGGATGAGCAGTAAGGATTACCGTGAGTTTTTTATGATGTGTGACAAAGAGTGTTACATGGAGCACGGTGAAGCCGAATACTATTATATCCCCGGAACATTGGAAAATATAATCCCGGAAGCAACGCATTGCTCTTCATACGGGTGTTTGAGCTTCGATGCTGCCGACGGCGCGTTTGACTATCTTTCAAAAAACAAACCGCCTGACAGAACCACGTTTTACTTTTCGTCTGCCGATGAAAAAAACAAATTCATGACATATGACAAGAGGTATATCCGTTTTTCTGACAGCTATCTTTCGGTCAGTCCTTTTTGTGAAAATATTCTTTCCGTGTCCTATAAATGATGACTGTAACCCCCGCCCGCCGTTTTGAAACGGCGGGCTCTTCGTTTTGGTGAAAAAATCCCGTCGGGCATGATGAAAATTCACAAAAACCGTTGACAAATTCACAGTTTTCGTGTTAAAATTATGTGAATTTAACAGAACGGAGGGACGCACTTGACTAAACTGCGCCGGGAAGCGATAAGAGAGCTTCTCAAAATCAAACCGTTTCTGTCTTACGAAGAGCTTGGCGCGCTTTTCCCCGATGTCTCCGAAATGACGCTGCGCCGCGATATCGAATACTTCGAGAATTCGGGCGAGGCGATAAAGGTACGCGGCGGGGCGCGCTCCGCGAGGTTCATCACCTCATCGACCGACGAGGCGATGAGCGCGCGCATGAATTCGAACGTGCTCCCGAAGGAGCGCATCGCGCAGTGCGCGGCGCAGCTTCTCGAGACCGACCGATCGATATTCCTCGATTCGGGTTCGACCGTGCAGAGTATGGCGTCCTTCGTTCCCGCGGGACGCTTCACCTTCACCACGACGAATCCGGCGCTTGCGCTCGAGCTGTGCCGCAGCGGTCAGAGCACCGTGAACATCGTCGGCGGACGTCTCGACCGCGATTATCAGTCGGTTTCGGGGCTTCAGGCGATGAGGTATCTTGCCGATGTGAACATCGATGCCGCGTTCCTGTCGCCGTCGGGGCTGTCGGCGCGATCCGGCTTCACCGGAGGGAATTACGCAGAATGCGAGCTGAAGCGTTATGTGGCGGAGAAGGCGAGTCGGGTCATCATGCTGATGGATTCATCGAAGATAGAGCGCAGTCTGCCGTACACCTTCTGCACGCTTGCGGGGGTGAGCGTACTCATCACCGACCGACCGCTTTCGGCGGAGCTCGGCGAGCAGGCGCAGTCTCACGGCGTGCGCGTGATATGCACGGATGTGCGGTAAGCGGTAAAACGGTTTATAAATAATCCGAAAGGAAGAGAATAAATGGCAACAGCAGTAATAATGCCCCGTCAGGGACAAAGCGTTGAAAACTGTATCATTACCTCCTGGAACAAGAAGAAGGGGGATCGGGTCGAGGCGGGAGAGATTCTTTTCTCCTACGAGACCGACAAGTCGGCATTTGACGAGCCGTCTCCGGTATCGGGAACGGTGCTCGAGATAATGTACGGCGAGGGAGACGTCGTGGACTGCCTTGAGAATGTGTGCGTGATCGGCGAGGAGGGCGAGGATATTTCCTCCGTTGTCGGAGGCGCATCATCTGCATCAGCCGCAGAGGCGAAGCCCGAGACCGCCGAGGCGGTCGGAGAAAAGGCGGATGCGAAGGCGGTCGTCGGAACGGAAGCCGCACGGAGCGGAAACCGCGTATTCATTTCGCCGAGGGCGAAGAATCTTGCGCTTTCCACCGGAGCCGACATGTCGAAGGTCACGGCGAGCGGACCTCACGGACGCATAATCGAGCGCGACATCGACCGCGTTCTCGACGCGGGAGAGCGTGCGGGAACGGCGGCGGTAGAGGCATTCCTGCGCGGCGAAGAGCTGCCCCGCGCGGAGGCAGCCGAGGTATCACCGAAGGCGGAGGCACCGGCTGTGTCGGCGGCTGCGGCGGAATACACGGATAAGCCGCTGTCGGGAGTGCGCCGCGCGATCTCGAGAACGATGCACGCATCGCTGTCGGAGATGGCTCAGCTCACGCTGAACGCATCGTTCGACGCGACCGAGATGATGAGCTGGCGCGCGTCGCTGAAGGCGAACGGCGAGGCTCTCGGGCTCGGAAAGATAACGATAAACGATATTGTACTGTTCGCGGTATCCCGTGTGCTCATGCAGCATCCGGAGGTAAACTCGGCGATGATCGGTGATTCGATCCGCACATACGCTCATGCGAATATCGGTCACGCGGTCGATACCGAGCGCGGACTTCTCGTACCGACGCTGTTCGGTGCGGATAAGATGACGCTTGCCGAGCTTTCGGCAGCGGCAAAGGCAGCGGCGGCGAAGGCGCGCGAGGGTGCGCTCACGCCGGATGAGATGTCGGGCGGCTCGTTCACCGTGACGAATCTCGGTTCTCTCGGAATCGAAAGCTTCACGCCCGTTATCAATCCTCCGCAGGTTGCGATCCTCGGCGTATGTGCGGCGGTGAACCGTCTCCGCGACGACGGAAGCGTATATCCCGCGATGGGGCTGTCGCTCACGTTCGATCACCGCGCGCTCGACGGCGCGCCGGCGGCGCGTTTCCTGCACGATCTGTGCACGGCGCTTGAAAACTTCGGACTTCTTCTTGCGAAATAGCGGGCAGTGCCCGCAGCCAGCCTGTGAAGCACACCGAAATTTCACGGTTTGTCTTTCGGGAGAAAGCCTTACTCCAAATCCCCTTTAGTTTGAAAGGTTTTGGAGGTTTAAGGAACCTTTTCTCAAAAGGTTCCTTAGTCCGTTCCCCTTCCGTTCCCCGTACCACAAATAAAGAAAGGATGCCTTATCCAAGGCACGGTACAACATATGAAATACGATCTTGCCGTAATCGGCGGAGGTCCCGGCGGATACAATGCCGCCGAGCGCGCCGCCCACGGCGGAATGAAAGTGATCCTCTTCGAGGAGCGCGCCCTCGGAGGCGTTTGCCTGAACGAGGGCTGCATTCCCACGAAAACTCTTCTCAATTCCGCGAAGCTTTACCTCGGCGCGCTCCATTCGGAGGCGTTCGGTGTAACCGTATCCGGCGCGTCGATCGACCATGCAAAGGTCGTTGACCGCAAGGACAAAGTCGTGCGCACGCTCGTTTCGGGTGTCGCCGCGAAGATGAAGGGCGCGGGTGTTACGGTCGTTTCCGCGCGCGCGTCGATCGCCGGAAAGAGCGCCGACGGATATTCCGTCACCGCGCTCGGCGAGACCTACACCGCGGAAAAGCTTCTCATCTGCACGGGAAGCGAAGCGGTGATCCCGCCGGTGGCGGGGCTGCGCGAGGCTTACGAAAACGGACTTTGCGTGACCAACCGCGAGGTTCTCGAGCTGTGCGAGGTTCCGAAAAAGCTTGTCGTAATCGGCGGCGGCGTTATCGGACTTGAGACCGCATCGTATTTTGCGGCAGTCGGCAGCGATGTCACCGTTGTCGAGATGCTTCCGAAGATCGCGGGACCGACGGATGCGGACATTTCGCGCATCCTTCAGAGGAATCTCGAGAAGGCGGGAATCAAATTCCTTCTCTCGGCGAAGGTCACATCGGTATCCGGAAAGAAAAACGGCGGAAGCGTCACGGTGGACGTCGGCGGAAAGAGCGAGACTCTGGCGGCGGATACGGTGCTTGTGAGCACGGGACGCCGCGCGCGCACCGAGGGGCTCGGACTTGAGAACGTCGGAATTCACACGGAGCGCGGAGCTGTCGTTACCGACGAATCGTGCCGCACGAACGTGCCCGGAATCTGGGCGGCGGGCGACGTGAACGGCAGGCTGATGCTTGCGCACACCGCGTACCGCGAGGGCGAGGTCGCCGTGAACGTCATGATCGGAAAGCCCGACCGTGTCGATTACCGTTCGATCCCGTCCGTGATCTACACGAAGCCCGAGGTCGCGTCCGTCGGTGAGAGCGTCGAGAGCGCCGCGAAGCAGGGGATCAAGGCAAGCGAGCACACAGTTACGCTGAAGTACAGCGGACGCTATATCGCCGAGACAGAGGGCGGCGACGGCATAGTGAAGATCGTTATCGACGATGCTCACCGCACGATCCTCGGAGTACACATGATCGGCTCGTATGCGTCGGAGATCATCTACGGCGCCGCGGGATATGTCGCGGAGAGAAAGCGCGTCGAGGACGTGAGAAAGATCGTGTTCCCGCATCCGACGGTGTGCGAGGTCATCCGCGAAGGCATGTTCATGATCTGAACGCAAAGCCCCGCGCAGCCGGGGGTGCACATAAAGAATAAATAATTATAAGGAGATAAAGCAATGCCGAAAAGTCAGTATGTAGATCCCGGGAAGGTCTTTGAGCGCGGGTTCGCCGAATTCACTCCGATCCCGCTTTGTCAGTACAACAAGACCCTCAAGGAAGAGAAAGCAATTTACACCAAGGAGGATTTCCTCCGCATTTACCGCGATATGCGCATCATCCGCGAATTCGAGACGATGCTCAACGAGATCAAGGTAAAGAGCGTCTACAACGGCGTCGAGTACCACAACCCCGGTCCCGCTCACCTTTCGATCGGTCAGGAGGCGTCCGCGGTCGGTCAGGCGTACTGCCTCGATATCAACGATTTCACGTTCGGCTCCCACCGCAGCCACGGCGAAATTCTCGCAAAGGGTCTTTCCTCGATCGAGAAGCTCGACGACGGAGAGCTTTACGACATAATGAAGGAATTCCTTGACGGCGTGACGCTTCGCGCGGTCGAGGGAAGTGAGGATAAGAAGGGCGACGTGAAGGATCTTGCGATCAACTTCCTTCTCTACGGCGCACTTGCGGAGATCTTCGCGCGCACCACGGGCTTCAACCGCGGTCTCGGCGGATCGATGCACGCATTCTTTATCCCGTTCGGAATCCTGCCGAACAACGCGATCGTCGGCGGCGCGGCTCCCGTTGCGCTCGGTGCGGCTCTCTACAAGAGAAGCTGCCACAAGAAGGGCATAGTTATTGCAAACTCCGGCGACGGCGCGCTCGGACGCGGCCCCGTCATGGAATCGATGAACTTCGCATCGATGGAGCAGATCAGAAAGCTCTGGGGCATGGACGGCAAGTACGACGATTCCGGCATGCCGATCCTCTTCAACGTATTCAACAACTTCTACGGAATGGGCGGTCAGACTCAGGGCGAAACGATGGGCTTCGGTATCCCCGCACGCCTCGGTGCCGGCTTCAACACCGAGCAGATGCACGCGGAGCGCGTGAACGGCTACGATCCGCTTGCCGTGATCGACGCGACCGAGAGAAAGAAGAAGATCCTCGTTGACGGCGACGGCCCCGCGCTCCTCGAGGTCATGACGTACCGCGTGAGCGGACATTCCCCGTCCGATTCCTCCACCTACCGCACGCAGGAGGAGATCGATGCATGGAAGGAAGCGTGCCCGATCGCCGCTTACAGAGCGAAGATGGTAAAGGGCAAGATCGCCTCCGAGGCGGAGTTCGACGCTATCGATGAAGAGATCGTAAAGCGCATGACCCGCATCTGCCGCATGGCGACCGACGATTCGATCTCGCCCCGCATGGATCTCTCCAAGGAGCCCGACATCATCTCATCGATCATGTTCTCGAATCAGCATGTAAGGAGCATGGACGAGAGCCGCGAGCCCGAGGTTCTCATGCCGAAGGAGGAGAATCCCCGCCTGAAGCAGCTTGCGGCGAAGAGCCGCTTCGCATTCGACGAGAACGGCAAGGAGATTCCGAAGATCAAGGTTCTCGGACTCCGCGACGCGCTCTTTGAGTCGATACTCGATAAATTCTACGAGGATCCCACGCTCATCGCCTACGGCGAGGACAACCGCGATTGGGGCGGCGCGTTCGCCGTTTACCGCGGACTTACCGAGGCTCTGCCGTATCACCGCTTCTTCAACGCGCCCATTTCCGAATCCGCGATCGTCGGCTCGTCCGTAGGATATGCCGTCGCGGGCGGACGTGCGATCGTCGAGCTTATGTACGCCGACTTCATCGGCTGCGCGGGAGACGAGATATTCAATCAGCTTTCCAAGTGGCAGGCGATGTCCGCAGGCATACTTAAGATGCCCGTTATCGTCCGCGTATCCGTCGGCTCCAAGTACGGCGCTCAGCATTCGCAGGACTGGACCGCGCTCTGCGCGCACATCCCCGGACTGAAGGTGTTCTTCCCGGCTACTCCCTACGATGCGAAGGGGCTCATGAACGCGGCGCTCAACGGCACCGACCCCGTTATCTTCTTCGAGAGCCAGAGAATCTACGATATCGGAGAGAAATTCCACGAGGGCGGCGTTCCCACGGAATACTACGAGGTAACGCCCGGCGAGCCCGACATCAAGCGCGAAGGCTCGGATGTCACGATCCTTACGATCGGCGCGGTGCTCTACCGTGCGCTTGACGCAGCAAAGACGCTTTCCGAAAAATACGGCATCGAGGCTGAGGTCATCGACGCGCGCTCGATCGTTCCGTTCAACTACGAAAAGGTTCTCGAGAGCGTAAAGAAGACCGGAAGGATCATCATCGTCGGAGACGCGGTGGACCGCAACTCCGTAATGCGCGATATGGCATCGAACATCGCCGAGATGGCGTTCGATTACCTCGACGCGCCGCCGGTCGTATTCGGTTCGCGCAACTGGATCACTCCCGCATATGAGTTTGAAAAATACTTCTTCCCGCAGGCAGACGGCATAATCGACGTTATATCCGAGAAGCTTCTCCCGATCGAGGGACGTGTCTGCGAGATCAACGAGACCGAGCTTGAGCACATCGAGCGCTCAAAGGCGGGACTCTGATAGGATAATTCCGAAGATGAACCGTCTTCGGTAAACGCTGCGCGGGCTGCCTCCGAAGGGGCAGCCCGCGTTGAGTAAAGAAAGGAGGGGCGGCGGTGAAAGACGAAACGAAACGCACCGCCGGCGCAGACGGTGCGGACGAAAAAGAAAAATCCGACGGCAGGGACGGCGGAATCGGCAGGGACGGCGCGGACGGCGGCGAGCTTTTGTCTGCCCGTGCAAGGGTGATCGCGGCGACCGAGGGCGAAACGGCTACCGAGGAGACCGAAGCCCCGCGCCGGCGCCTTCGCGATTTTCTGTACAGACACCGCGCGCTGTTAATCATATGCACGGCTGCTGTGCTGCTTGTGCTGCTTTCGCTGAAGATTTTCTTCTCGGGCGGCGCGCTCGCCGATGTCAGCATGATATACGCGGGTCCCGTCCCGCTTTACTCCGACACGGGCGGCGCGATAGTCTCCGCGATCCGTTCGGTTCACGGCGGAGAGGGCGCGGAGGAGATATACCTCGCGGATGTGCTGTGGTATTCGCCGGAGGACGAGGAGGCTCTCGGAGATGCGTATTCGGTGGATGCGGCGGAGAACGCGCGCGCGCTGATGGAATTTCGCGAGGAGATGACCTCGGGAGAATGCGTGCTCATGCTTCTCAGCCCGCAGCTCTACCGCGAGGTCGGAGAAGGGCTTCTTCCGCTGTCGGAGGTGTTCGGCGCGGACGCGGCGCGGATCTCGGCGGACGGCTATTCGGTAAGGCTCGGCGACACGGATTTTTATTCGTACTTCACGGCGGCGAAGGTGCTGCCCGAGGATACTCTCATATGCATGAGGGATGTGTCGAAGATGAAGATCTACGGCGAGGGCAAGGGCGCGGAGGCGGACGAAAAATGCCGCAGCGTGTTCCGGGACATCGTGAATTTCGTCGATCCGACACCGACCGAAAGCACGGCATCAGACGACACGGCGGACTGAGCGCGGACGCGAAAATGCGGGATGCGGCGTCCGGCGGACGCGGGGCACCGATGCTCGGACGGACTCTGCCGGGGATATCGCCGGATCGTTGGGCGCGCGTGATTTGGGAAAAACTACGGCGGGTGTGATTTCTAAAAAACGTGCCGGTCGTGCGTATCGGAAAGCGGCGGTCGCTTACGCTGCGATGCGCCGATGACAGCCGTCGGTATTGAAAAATGAAGAGGGGGAACGCTCCGGGCGTTCCCCCTGTTTGTATTATGCGGAAGTTTGAGCGGCTGCCGCCCGTGCTCCCGGTGCGACTTGATACTCTTTCTGCCGCGGCGCCGGTCGCGCGGCGCACAATTCGGCGCTGACGATATATACCGTGAAACGTGGCTGTGGCTCAAACAGCGCAGCTGCGAAAACCTTGTAAACAAAAGGCTCATTGAAGCCTACGCTCAGGCTTTCGCCCGATACATTCAGTGCGAGGAAGCAATAAGCAATTACGGCTTGCTCGGCAAGCACCCCACAACGGGCGGCGTTATAGCTTCGCCGTTCGTGCAGATGTCGCAACAGTTTCAGAAATCAGCTAATCTCGTCTGGTATGAGATTTACGACATTGTCAAAGAGAACTGCACCGAGCCTGTCGGCGATGACTTAAACGACACTATGGAGAAATTGCTCCGTTCAAGGAAAGGATAACGTTATGTCAAAGGATACCATAGATTTTTTCAGAGAACTGAAAAACAACCGCCCCAATCTTACGGTTCAGCAGTACAAAACCATCAAAGGACAAGCGGTCAAGGGCAATGTCATGGACGCCCGAAAAGGATTGCACAAGGTTTTGAAAAGGAGAAACGTCAGATGAATACGACTACCGAAATGCAGCTTGTTCCGATTGACAAACTGATACCATACGTCAACAACGCCCGGACGCACTCTGCGGAACAGCTGAACAAGCTGCGTTCCTCGCTGCGTGAGTTCGGGTTTATCAATCCCGTAATCATCGACAGGGATTTCAATGTAATAGCGGGTCACGGCAGAATCCTTGCAGCAAAGGCAGAGGGCATAACTGA
>OLPR01002437.1_pt1 | contig 13666 bp, 15 predicted proteins | sample 1672761 | NCBI WGS metagenome assembly OLPR01 (sample SAMEA3136721, study PRJEB25190) | human gut metagenome | biome: human gut; feature: human-associated habitat; material: faeces | place: Austria | collected 2013 | reverse complement strand
GGGGCCCTGTGCAGCTGGGCTTTGCCCGCAGCGTGGACCCCATCGTGCCGCAGGAGGTGACCATCACCCGCGTCTCCATCACCACGGAGGAAGACGCGGCCAAGAAGGGCACGGAAATGGGCCGCAAGCATATCGTTCCCTATGGCCTGTATCGGGCGGAGGGCTTTGTGTCCGCCAATCTGGCCCGCAAGACCACCGGCTTTACGGAAGAAGACCTGGCCCTTCTGTGGAAAGCCATTCTGAACATGTTTGAGAACGATCATTCCGCCGCCCGGGGCAAGATGGCCGTTCGGAAGCTGATCGTTTTCCGGCACGACAGCGAGCTGGGCGAAGCCCCCGCGTGGAAGCTGTTCAAGCTGGTGAAGGTGCAGCGCAAGGAGGGCGTTACCGCGCCCCGCAGCATCGATGACTATACCATCGAGGTGCAGGAGGACGCGCTTCCGCAGGGCGTGACCTGTGAACAGATGGGGTAATCCCCCCAAACCGGGAGGCAAACGAAGCCACCCTTTCCGCTTTGCAGCATTTCGCCTTCTGCCGCCGCCAATGGGGATTGATCTTTTTGGAGCGGCAGTGGGCGGAGAATGCCCGCACGGCGGAGGGGCATGTCTTTCATGAGACCGCTCATCACGGCCCGGAAAGCGAAGCGAGGGGCGACCTGCTGATCCTGCGGGGACTGCGGGTCGCCTCCCCGACGCTTCGTCTTGGCGGCGTCTGCGATGTGGTGGAGTTTCACCGCTCCCCGTCGGGCGTATCGCTGGCGGGCCGGGAGGGGCTGTGGCTGCCCTATCCTGTAGAGTACAAAAAGGGCTCCGATCAAACAAAGGAATCGGATGAGGTGCAGCTCTGCGGACAGGCGCTCTGTCTGGAAGAGATGCTGTGCTGTCAAATTCCAGAAGGAAGCCTTTTCTATGGCGAGACCCGCCGCAGAACCAGAGTGGCTTTTGACGGGACGCTCAGGCAGCGAACCCTTGACTTGCTTCACGAACTGTTGGGGTACATGGATCGCGGCTACACGCCCGGCGCAAAGCTTCACAAGGGCTGCAACGCCTGTTCCCTACGGGATATTTGCCTGCCGAAACTGAGCCGCGCTCCGTCCGTCGCCGATTACGTTCATGCCAGAGCAGGGGAGGAAGAACCATGCGAAAACTCCTGAACACGCTGTTTGTCACGTCGGAGGAAGCATACCTTGCGTTGGAAACGGAAAACGTGGCGGTATACATCGGCGAGGAAAAGAAAGCACAGTATCCCCTGCTGGTGCTGGAAAGCATCATCAGCTTTTCCTACAAGGGAGCCAGTCCGGCCCTGATGGGGGCCTGCGCCCGGCAGGGGATTCAGCTGACCTTCCTGACCCCGCGCGGACGATTTCTGGCCCGGGTCTGCGGACAGGAACAGGGAAACGTCCTGCTGCGCAAGGAACAGTATCGCCTGTCGGACAAGCTGGAAAAGAGCTGCCATATTGCTCGGAATTTCATTTTCGGCAAGGTCTACAATCAACGCTGGGTGCTGGAACGAACCCTTCGGGATCATCGGATGCGGGTAGATGCAGCTAAACTGGAAAGCGCTTCGCAGGCGCTGGCCGGTCTGCTGCCTGCCATTGAAACGCAGACAGACCTGGACGCCCTGCGCGGCTTGGAAGGGGAGGCTTCCGTCCGGTACTTCCACGTTTTTGACGAAATGGTTCTCAACCAAAAAGCGGATTTTCTCTTTGATGGTAGGAACCGCCGTCCGCCCACCGACAACATGAACGCACTGCTTTCCTTTGCTTATGTGCTGCTTTCCAACGACTGCGCTTCGGCGCTGGAAAGCGTAGGCTTGGACTCCTACGTGGGTTTTATGCACCGGGATCGGCCCGGCCGTACCTCGCTGGCGCTGGATCTGATGGAAGAACTTCGCGCTCCCATGGCGGACCGCCTGTGTATTACGCTGGTCAACAACCGTGTACTGCAGGACAAACACTTCGAGCGTCAGGAAAGCGGCGCTGTTTTTCTGGGCGAGGACGGTCGAAAGCTCTTCCTTTCCGCGTGGCAAAACAAAAAGAAAGAAGAGATCACGCACCCCTATTTGAAAGAAAAAATGGCTTGGGGACTGGTTCCCTATGTGCAGTCGCTGCTGCTGGCCCGCTGTCTGCGCGGCGATCTGGACGGCTATCCGCCCTTTTTGTGGAAGTAAGGAGGGAAAATGTATGCTGGTGCTGATCACCTACGACGTTTCCACCGCCGATTCGGCAGGAAAGCGCCGGCTGCGGCAGGTGGCGAAAAAGTGCGTCGCCCACGGCCAACGAGTCCAAAATTCCGTCTTCGAGTGCAATCTGGACGCGGCTCAATACAAGCTGCTTCAGGCTCAGCTCCGCCAGCTGATCGACCCGGCTCAGGACAGCCTTCGCTTCTACAATCTCGGAAATCGTTACGAAACGAAGGTAGAGCATGTAGGCGCAAAGGCTTCTTATGACGCCGAAGGGGTTTTGATGATCTAATTCTTCAATGGTTGGTGCGATACGGGAGCTCCCACGGTTTTCCTGTACGGTTCGCACCGAAAAAACGGTTTGTTTCTTTTCTCTAAAAAGTTTTTTGTCAGCAGGAAGAACCTCTTTGCTGGCGAAAAGATACAATGTTGTGCAGATGCGCCAGTTTTTCTCTTCGAAAAGTTGTGTGCGTTTGCTGTCTCTCCCCATGCGGGGAGAGTGGATTGAAATCTCATACCGCAGCCCCGCGCCTTTGTAGGCTTCGTCTCTCCCCATGCGGGGAGAGTGGATTGAAATGGATTAGCGCCACGCAGGCGGTTTAATTTTATCGGTCTCTCCCCATGCGGGGAGAGTGGATTGAAATTATACCATTTTATACCATATTCCATCGCAAAAAGGTCTCTCCCCATGCGGGGAGAGTGGATTGAAATGATCTTTCGGTAAAACAGTTCTCTTTCCTCGGGCGAGGGTCTCTCCCCATGCGGGGAGAGTGGATTGAAATGAGCAAGTACTTGTCGTCGAGGGTGGGGTTGCAGTCTCTCCCCATGCGGGGAGAGTGGATTGAAATCCCACGGCCAGCTTGTACACCCGGCAGGGCTCCGTCTCTCCCCATGCGGGGAGAGTGGATTGAAATATACCAGTCACCCGTGACCTCCCACGCGTCGGAGTCTCTCCCCATGCGGGGAGAGTGGATTGAAATGTGAGCATCCGCGTCATGGGGTATCCGCAGCGGGTCTCTCCCCATGCGGGGAGAGTGGATTGAAATTGGACCATGAACGAGGCGACCAAACTCAAGCTGAGTCTCTCCCCATGCGGGGAGAGTGGATTGAAATCTCCGGAGTGAGCTTGGCGTAGCGAGCCTTTGCGTCTCTCCCCATGCGGGGAGAGTGGATTGAAATGTCAAATATTATACCAAAAAAATTTACCTGAGTCGTCTCTCCCCATGCGGGGAGAGTGGATTGAAATCATTTCTTTGTCCCCTTTCCGCCAGCGTCACGCGTCTCTCCCCATGCGGGGAGAGTGGATTGAAATGTTGTACGATAATCTTATTCACCAGCATATCAATGTCTCTCCCCATGCGGGGAGAGTGGATTGAAATCTCACTCAGGATAAGCTGGCGACCCTGCAGGCTGGTCTCTCCCCATGCGGGGAGAGTGGATTGAAATCTCCGCCGCTGTGGGGGAGTCCATCCAGACCGTGTCTCTCCCCATGCGGGGAGAGTGGATTGAAATTGGGTGCGCGCGGTTGTGGCAATCGGCGCACAGGTCTCTCCCCATGCGGGGAGAGTGGATTGAAATGGTATCTCCCGCCGGTGGTTGGAGACCGGCGAGGGGGTCTCTCCCCATGCGGGGAGAGTGGATTGAAATGCGCGGAATCGGTACGACAGCGCCGTCTACAAGGGTCTCTCCCCATGCGGGGAGAGTGGATTGAAATCTTGGCGCGGCGGATCGTCCAGCGGTGGCCTCAGTCTCTCCCCATGCGGGGAGAGTGGATTGAAATCCGGTAGGACTTGGCGAAGGAATCGCCGTAGTCGTCTCTCCCCATGCGGGGAGAGTGGATTGAAATCATGCAGTCCATCCGCATGGGGCGCGTGGAGGAAGTCTCTCCCCATGCGGGGAGAGTGGATTGAAATTCCGTAGCCGCCGATGATCTGGTTGTCCGGGATGGTCTCTCCCCATGCGGGGAGAGTGGATTGAAATCAACACGGCGGGCAGCACCGCGCTTAGGCTCTTGGTCTCTCCCCATGCGGGGAGAGTGGATTGAAATAGCTCCGCTGACGGTTCCGCGAGGGAAAACGCCGTCTCTCCCCATGCGGGGAGAGTGGATTGAAATAAAACATTGTTATGTAAGTTTTTTATGCGTTTCGTCTCTCCCCATGCGGGGAGAGTGGATTGAAATCGCGTAAAGGGACGAACCTCTTTTAGGTCAACGAGTCTCTCCCCATGCGGGGAGAGTGGATTGAAATTGCTTTGCTTCTTTTCGGCGCTGATCGGAAACATGTCTCTCCCCATGCGGGGAGAGTGGATTGAAATAGCATCCATCTGTGCCCTTCCATTTTGCGTTCCGTCTCTCCCCGTGCGGGGAGAGTGGATTGAAATATGAATATTCCTGCTTTTCTGCCGAAAAACTCGCGTCTCTCCCCATGCGGGGAGAGTGGATTGAAATCATCTGGTTCCGCATGGATCAACGCGGCCACTTGCTGTCTCTCCCCATGCGGGGAGAGTGGATTGAAATATCACGGGATTGAAATTGTGCCCAGGACGGGGCTGTCTCTCCCCATGCGGGGAGAGTGGATTGAAATTGCAAGGTCGCAGACCCAAGCGCTGTTGTACCTCGGTCTCTCCCCATGCGGGGAGAGTGGATTGAAATAATAGCCAGACCGGCCAGACCGATTTCGCGGAGGTCTCTCCCCATGCGGGGAGAGTGGATTGAAATGGCGAAGTGCTCTGCGTGAACTGTGCCAAAGATGAGTCTCTCCCCATGCGGGGAGAGTGGATTGAAATTTTTCCAAAAATACCTTCATATGTTCGCACAAAACGTCTCTCCCCATGCGGGGAGAGTGGATTGAAATGGCATCCCCCTCCCCGTCCATTTTCGCGCCGCATGTCTCTCCCCATGCGGGGAGAGTGGATTGAAATCGAAGGCCGCCTCCACGTCGAACCACGCCTGTAGGTCTCTCCCCATGCGGGGAGAGTGGATTGAAATTTTTGTGGCATTTGTCTGCCGTAGGCTTTGCACCGTCTCTCCCCATGCGGGGAGAGTGGATTGAAATCTGTTGGATAGCAGGGCGTTAAAGGACGAGCGGTGTCTCTCCCCATGCGGGGAGAGTGGATTGAAATATGGCTGACGGTGGTAATTCGCACAAACTCGCTGGTCTCTCCCCATGCGGGGAGAGTGGATTGAAATGGGGTCATCGGCATCATCGGGACCATCGGGCATGTCTCTCCCCATGCGGGGAGAGTGGATTGAAATGCCGGGAGTATAGGCAGGATTGCCACCGCCATCGGGTCTCTCCCCATGCGGGGAGAGTGGATTGAAATAAAAGTCGCGGCAAGCAACATATCATCAGTAACACGTCTCTCCCCATGCGGGGAGAGTGGATTGAAATGTCCTGAGCGATGCGGGCATAGGTGGAGGCCAGCGCGTCTCTCCCCATGCGGGGAGAGTGGATTGAAATAGAATGCCAATGTTACGACTGACATGGCTGAGTTGTCTCTCCCCATGCGGGGAGAGTGGATTGAAATCTGGATCACCTGCAATGCCTGATCGGTGCTGCCGGTCTCTCCCCATGCGGGGAGAGTGGATTGAAATGGTGGTGGCGGCGGCTACACAACGACCAAGACAGTCTCTCCCCATGCGGGGAGAGTGGATTGAAATAACCATTCTGGGAATGTGTCCGGAGTGTAAATCGTCTCTCCCCATGCGGGGAGAGTGGATTGAAATACTTCACCCCGCCGAGCGGGCGAAAAAGGAAGTAACGTCTCTCCCCGCTCGGGGAGAGTGGATTGAAATCTTGCTATGGCTGTGACCGGTGCCCGCGATCTGGGGTCTGGGAGAGTAGATTGAAATATCAACAAGTGTTCTTTCTGCAATAGACGCATAAGGTCTCTGGTGATACGGAAGTTTTTTTGCTTTTTCCATACTCCCATTTTGACAGGAAGGGTCGATTTTCTCGAAAACAGAAAAGCTCATTTCCATGACAATTTTGCTGATTGCAAATGGTGCTCCACTACGCCCCGCCAGTGCCGCACCGTTCTTCCCACCGTGTCACGACTGATCCCCAGATCGGCGGCGATCCCCTCATAGGGTTGTCGGTCGTACATCGACCGCATCATGATTTCCCGCGCTTGCGAGCCGAAAACGTATTCGTCTATGGCATTGGTCAGGTCTGTTTTGGAATGGCTCATGTTTTCATCCTTCTTTCAAAAAAACTTGCAAATGATGCCTGTTTGTGGGATAATGCAGTCACTAAAGGGGAAAGAAAATGAAAAAAGGAAATCAGTATTGGATTTTGTTGGCTTCATTTTGGGGATTCTGTTTTTGGTTTGGGCTTTCAGGGTATATTCTTCCTTTTCGCCGTATCGGGCGCCTGATGAAACAAAATTCTATTATCTTCAATCGGGGAATAATTACCGTCTCATGGCATTAGATACGGATTCTACCCTGTGGGATTATCAAACGTACTATGACCCGCAAGCGCAGGCCATGGCCGCATCCAGAGCTTGCTTTCTCCTGTCCGGCGAGACCGGGCGGCATTTGTTTGGCTCTTATTATTTGCTCGGGGATTCCTGGTTTTCCGTCCGAAAAGCTCCCTATGATACAAAGCCCTATTATTTGAATTTAACCTTTGTTGATTATCGGTCTTTCAACGTTACGAATCCAAGTTATTTTTCAGACGGCCAGAAATTTACCGATGATATTTATCTTTCCGATGAATATTTCATTCGGCAAGATGAAATTTTTCAGAGAATCGAAGCTGACGAAATACCGAAAGAGCTAGTCCTTCCTTTAATCAAGTTAGAATAGCTTCACCGGGTTACGCGATTTGCTTCATTTCGCGTTATTGCTGCCATAGCTTTGTGAAACTGCCGGGGAAAATCGCTCGGTATGCAGTATATTGAAAATAGAAGCAAAAGTTCTTTACCGGAAAATTCTTTTTAAGTTTTACACTGCTTCATCTATATAAAAATTCCGCCGGAAGTCTCCCTCTGGCGGAATCTTTTTTGCAACTTACCGCGCAAGCCGATAAATCGCCAGCGCGTCTTCTTCGTGAATGGGGTAGTAGTTGCCCAGATGGCCGCCGCCCATCGTAACGGCCCGGTGGGCCATGCGGTCGAAGTTTTCTTCGCCGATGCCGCTTTCGTGCAGGGTGGTGGGCAGTCCCAGAGAACGATAGAAGCGTTCCAGCAGGGCAATGCCTTCCGAAGCAATGGCTTCGTCCGTGCCGAGATCCTCCGGGACGTCAAAGACCCGAACGGCAAACTGGCGCAGCTTGGAGACGCAGCCCTTGGAGAGAACGTATTTCATCCATGCGGGGAAAACGATGGCCAGACCCGCACCGTGGGCGATGTCATAAAGGGCGCTCAGCTCGTGCTCCAAACGGTGACTGGCCCAGTCGGTGACGCGGCCTGTACCCAGCAGACCGTTGTGCGCCAACGCGGCCGCCCACATGATCTCGGCCCGAGCATCGTAATTCTCCGGCTGCTTCAATGCGATAGGGGCGTTATGGATGACGGTTTTCAGCGCGCCTTCGGTCATGCGGTCGATCAGCTCCACGTGCTGCGTGTTGGTGAAATAGCGCTCCATCATGTGCGCCATGATGTCCACCGCGCCGCAGGCCGTCTGGAAAGGGGGCAGGGAGTAGGTGTACTCCGGGTTGAGAATGGAAAATTTGGGGTAGTTGAGCGGCGTGTTGCGGCCCCGTTTGCACAGGTCGCTTTCCCGGGTGATGACGCTGGAATCACTCATTTCACTGCCCGCAGCGGGGATCGTGACGATAACGCCCAGCGGCAGGACGCGGTCGTTTTTGCACGTGCCGTCGAACAGATCCCATGGGTCGCCATCGTAGCAGGCGGCGTTGGCAATGGCCTTGGCCGTGTCGATGACGCTGCCGCCGCCTACGGCCAGCACCAGCTGAATTTGCTGCTCTTTGCAGAGGACCGCACCTTCCTGAACCAGTCCCAGCCGGGGATTGGGCTTTACGCCGGAAATTTCCCAGACGCGGCAGCTCTGTTCGTTCAGCACCTCCATGACCTTGTCGTAAAGGCCGATCCGCTTGATGCTGCCACCGCCGTAGACCAGCAGCACCCGGTCGCCGTAATGGCGCACTTCCTCGTCCAGATGGGAAAGAGAATCTCGGCCAAAATAAATTTTTGTCGGAATTTGCAGCGAAAAATCAATCATGAAAAGGCTCCTTTCGCACTTTCACTTTTCGTGGGGCAGAAGACCCAGCTACGCTATTGTAACATTTTTTGAAAGCCGTGAAAAGCCCGGTTGATGAAGAATGGACGATGCGGCGGGCCAAGCGCCAAATTCCTGCCAAGCCTTGTAAAAACCGCACTTTCGTTTTGACAGGGATAGGGAAAAATGGTATACTCCCTTCGTCTACCACTGGGATATAGCCGTACTTTTGAAGGAGGATTCACTGTGGATATTCTGGGACTGCTGAAGGAGCTTTTTTCCGGCGTGCTGTACCTGTTCACGGCGGAGGGACTGAAAACGCTGGTGATGTTCGTCATTTCCGGCGTGCTGATCTATCTGGCGATCAAAAAGGACTATGAACCCGCCCTGCTGCTGCCTATCGGCTTTGGCGCGATTTTGGCCAATCTTCCGCCGGTGATCGATCAGGTCACGGGCAGCGCCACGGCCAGTGTGCTGGGCTCGGAGGGCTTTCTGACGGTACTGTTCAACGCGGGCATCAAAAATGAACTGTTCCCGGTGCTGATTTTTATCGCCGTTGGCGCGATGATCGACTTTTCGCCCCTTTTGAAGGATCCCAGCATGATTTTCTTCGGCGCGGCGGCGCAGTTCGGCATTTTCGCCACGTTCCTGCTTTCGCTGGTGCTGATCCCCATCGTTCTGCCCCAGACGGCGGGCAATGACAGCCTGATCCTGCGCCTTGCTTCGGCCATCGGCATCATCGGCGCGGCGGACGGCCCCACCACACTGTACGTGGCGAATCACTTCAATCTGGCGGATTACATGGCTCCCATCAGCGTGGCGGCGTATAGCTATATGTCGCTGGTGCCCGTGATCCAGCCCCCGGTCATCCGTGCCCTGACCTCGAAGGAAGAACGCATGATCCGCATGACCTACACCGAAGAACGGGCCTCCAAGCTGGCGTTGATCCTGTTCCCCGTGATCGTGACGGTGGTGGCGGGCGTGGTGGTGCCCATGAGCGCGCCGCTGGTGGGCAGCCTGATGTTCGGCAACCTGATCCGCGAGTGCGGCGTGCTGGAACGGCTGAGCAAGACCGCTCAGAACGAGCTGGCCAATCTGGTGACCATTCTGCTGGGTCTGGCCATCGGCTCCACCATGGTGGCCCAGAACTTCCTGCGGATGGATACCCTGCTGATTCTGGCGCTGGGCCTGTTCGCCTTCGTGTTCGACACGGCGGGCGGCGTGCTGTTCGCCAAGTTTCTGAACCTGTTCCGCAAGAATAAGGTCAACCCCATGATCGGTGCGGCGGGCATTTCCGCGTTCCCCATGAGCGCCCGGGTCATCCAGAAAATGGCCAAGGAGGAGGATCCCTACAACTTCATCCTGATGCAGTCCATCAGCGCCAACGTGTCCGGCCAGCTGGGCTCCATCGTGGCGGGCGGCATGGTCATTACGCTGGTGGGCATGATGCTGGGCAATGTGTGGTAAGCGCTGAAAGCGGGAGGAATGAAACGATGAAATCTCTGTTTATGTTGAGCGCGGCGGAAAGCGCCGCCGGAAATCTGGCTTCTCTGCCGCTGATGACCAAGGGACTTTTGACGACCGTCATCGGCCTTTTGGGCGTGTTTCTGGTGCTGGGGCTGTTTTTCCTGACGATCAAGCTGATGCAGCATATCAAAACCAAGGACGAAAAGTAAAACAGAAGGTGAAAGCGTGTATACGGAAAAAGAACTTCAGGCCGTTTCTCAGATGAAGAAGAAACGGTGGTGGATCGCTCTGATCCCGATGGTCGCAGCGCTGGCGGCAGCCATCGTGATTTTCGTTTACGGTCAGGTCAACCGCAGCGATACCCTGTGGAGGTGGACGGCGGCGCTGACGGTGTTGGGCGGCGTGTATTTCCTGTTCTACTACGGTCTGTGCGTCCGTCCGGTAAGCTTGTACGAGCGCCACGTGCGGAATATGATCCATGGCCGCAAGCATGAAAATACGGGGCTGCTGAAGGAACTGGGTGAACAGGTCTGCGAAAAGAACGGCATCGAGTGCCGCCCGGTGATGATCAACATCGGTGAAAAAGACGACGGCAAGGATGATCGCCTGTATTATTTTGACTTAAAGAAGGAATGGCCCAACGATCTGCCGCTTGGCAGCCGTGTGACCATCGTCAGCAACGACATGATGGTGGCGGACGTAAGGGTTGCCTGAACAAAGGAAAAGAAAAGCGACGCGGAGATTTTTTCCGCGTCGCTTTTCTATTGCTGATTTTGATAAACGATCACCAGCAGCGTTCCTTCCCGGACGCTGATCCGGGGATGGTCGGCGGCGTAATGGTTGCTGACGCCCAGCGGAATATCGCAGGTAAGCGCCGCGTCGTGCAGGGGGTATTGAAGCCCTTCGAGGGTAATGCCCCGGGCTTCGTTCCCATGGCAGAAAACGCTGACCAGCGTATTGCACGGGCGAAGGGGCAGCTCCATCGTTTCGTTGTGCAGGGCAAACACATCGTAGCTCGGATCGGTCAGGCAAATGCGCGCCCCCTGCTTGGCATAGCGGGCCATGGTCTGCAAATTGGCCATAAAATGATCGGGCCGTCCGCCGCCGCAGCCGTACAGGGCAAAGGAACGATAGCCCCGGTTCCAGCCTTCCTCCAGCGCCAGCGCCGTGTCGGTGTCGTCTTTTTCCACCGGGTAGCGCAGCAGCTTTGTTTTCGCCGGCAGAGAGGGGAGAACGCCCAGCGAATCCAGATCGCCCAACAAAAAATCAGGCGTAAGCCTGCTTTGCCGAAGCCAGTCGTAACCGCCGTCCGCAGCGATCAGCAGGTCGCCTTCGGCAGGTGCAAGGCCGCGGGACGTAAAATCTCCCGCACCGACGATATAACAGGTCTTCATGGCTTCGGCTCCCTTCGTTCTTGGGTCGCCCCATTGTAGCACGAAAAAAGAGGATTGACAAATGATAGCATCCTTTGTATAATAACGCCGTGCTCATCCCAAGAGCGCAGGGGTGCTGGCCGAACAGGGCTGGCTGAGATCGGGCGAAGCCCGGGACCCTCGAACCTGATCCGGGTAATGCCGGCGTAGGAATCAATGAAATCCGCGTTTCTTGATGGCTCACGCTGCATGCTGGCAGGGTGGGCATTTTCATTTTCACTGCGTTCTGCGCGGGAAACGGAGGAAGAAACCATGGATTCCAAAAACATTCGCCGGTTGGTGGAGTGCGCCATTCTGGTGGCCGTGGGTACGGTACTGAGCCTGTTCGAGTTCAAGGGCGCATGGGCGTTGGGCGGTGGCATCACCTTCTGCAGTATGCTGCCTCTGGTCATGATCGCTCATCGTCACGGCACCAAGTGGGGCGTGGGCTCCGCGCTGCTGTACAGCCTGATCCAGCTGCTGCTGGGCATGAGCAACGTTCAGTATGCGCCTGACGCGCTGACCGCCGTCGGCATTATCCTGCTGGACTATGTGGTGGCCTACACCGTCATTGGCTTCTCTGCCTGCTTCAACGGCGTGATCAAGAACCGCTGCGTGTCCATTGTGGTGGGCATTGTGTTCACCTTTGCCCTGCGGCTGCTGTGCCACTTCCTCAGCGGCGTGCTGATCTGGGAAGTACTGTGGCCCAACAGCCTCGGCTGGGCTCCCGCCGTGTGGTCCATCGCTTACAACGGTTCCTACATGGTGCCGGAAATGGTCATCACCAGCATCGTGGCCGCTCTGAGCTATAAGCCCCTGAAGCGCTACTGGCTGGGCGAAGACCTGAAGTCCACCAAAGCAGCCTGACGTCCAACTGACTGGACAAAAAATGTCCCTCCACACATTTGTGTTTAGGGAGCCTCCAACTCCGCAGCGCCGCCCGTCTGGTACACGGGCGGCGCTGTCTTGTATCGCTGTGGAAAACGTGCCGCAACATCCTGCGGTTGTGCCCCTTCGAAAGAAAATGATATAATAAGGCAGCGCCCGATCGAACCGGGCTACTACCAAAGCCGTTTTCGGCTGACGAAGGAGCACGAAATGGACTATCCTTTTTTTGCCTATCTGGATCGGTTGAAGCTGATCCGCCGCTGGGGCCTGATGCGGAATACTGAGTCGGAAAACGATATGGAGCACAGTATGCAGACGGCAATGATCGCCCACGGGCTGGCCATGCTGGGCCGGGAGCGTTTTGGCCGTCAGGTGGACCCGGAGCGGGTAACAGTCATTGCCTTATATCATGACGCCAGCGAGGCCATCACCGGCGACCTGCCCACGCCCATCAAATATAAGAATCCCGCCATTCAGGATGCTTATCAGGAGATCGAGTTCACCGCCCGTCAGCAGCTGTTGGATATGCTGCCGGAGGATATGAAGCGCGGCTTCGCGCCTTATCTGCAGCCGGACGAGACAAGCGTGGAGTGGAAGCTGGTGAAGGCCGCCGACCGTATCAGCGCCTATTTGAAATGCGTCACAGAGGAAAAGCTGGGCAACCGGGAATTTCTGCAGGCCAAGGAAACCATCTGGAAGAGCCTGCAAAAGAGCGATCTGCCGGAAGTCGAGGCCTTCCTCAAACTGTTTGTGAACAGCTTTACCATGTCGTTGGACGATTTGAGCCACGTGTGAATGGCAGCAGGCGGCCTTTCAAAGATGGGGGAGTACGATGCCCCGCTGCTTGCGTCGCAGTTATAAAAGTCGCGAATGTTTTCCGCCCCTGTGAAAAAAGCCCTTCCAGCATTTCGCCGGAAGGGCTTCTTGCAATCAATCCATTTTTACGGATTCAGGCGGTTGGGGCCCCGGAAGATGAACATGGCCTCCTTGATGGTCAGGCCCAGCAGCAGCATGGTCAGACGGTCTACACCCAGACCGAAGCCGCCGTGGGGCGGGCAGCCGTACTTGAAGAACTCCAGATAGAATTTCACGTCCTCGGTCAGGCCCTTTTCGTCGGCCTGGGCCTTCAGCTGCTCGTAGCGATGCTCACGCTGCGCGCCGGTGGTGATCTCCACGCCGCGCCAGATCAGGTCGTAGCCCATGGGCACGCCATTTTCGTCCCGCATGTGGTAGAAGGCGCGCTTCTCGGCACTGTAATCGGTGATGAAGAGGAACTCGTGGTCGTAATGCTTCTTCACCCAATCGTAGCTCAGACGCTCGGCCTCGGTGGTCAGGTCGCCCTTTTCGGATTCGGGCACGGTGTAGCCGTATTCTTTTTCCAACGCGTCGTACAGGTCGGCCAGCTTGACCACGGGGAAGGGCGTGGTGGGCACGATGACCTCCGGGCCGAACTCCCGCTGGATGTCCTCGCCGTAGGCTTCCTTCACGGCCTTGAGGGCGTAGGTCAGCAGTTCTTCTTCCATCTTCATCACGTCGC
>OLPR01002432.1_pt1 | contig 13681 bp, 7 predicted proteins | sample 1672761 | NCBI WGS metagenome assembly OLPR01 (sample SAMEA3136721, study PRJEB25190) | human gut metagenome | biome: human gut; feature: human-associated habitat; material: faeces | place: Austria | collected 2013 | reverse complement strand
GCAGGTATGATGCCCGGTGAGAAAGCCAAGAATTTCAAAGGCACAATGCTTGCGCTCTGGAAATATGTAAAAGACTTTAAATGGCATATAACAGCAGTGTTCATATTTGCAGTAGGAAGCACAGTATTTACAATTGTTTCTCCCAAAATACTGGGAAAGGCGACAGATAAGGTTGTAGAGGGACTGATGTCCGGAATGGGCATAGATTTTGATACGCTTCTTGATATTATCATATTTTTATGCGCAATATATGCGGCAAGCTCACTGCTTTCATTTTTGCAGGGCTATGTGATGTCGGGAGTATCCCAGAGAATAACCTACAGACTGAGAAAGGAAATCTCAGAAAAAATGGACAGAATGCCGCTTAAATATTTCGATACCAAAACTCATGGTGAGATATTAAGCAGGGTAACCAATGACGTGGAAACGGTAAACCAGTCGCTGAACCAGTCTATGACCCAGATTATAACCAGTGTTACCACTGTAATCGGCATACTGGTAATGATGGTGTCGATAAATATCTGGATGAGTCTGATGGCGGTAATAGTAATACCAATGTCGGCACTTTTCATTAAAGCTGTAGTAAAAAAGACACAAGGGTATTTCCAGGACCAGCAGAGATATCTGGGAGATGCCAACGGTCACGTTGAGGAAATGTACACAGGTCATCAGGTTGTAAAGGCGTTTAACGGCGAGGAAGCTGCCATTGAAACCTTTGATGAGATAAACGAGCACCTTTGTGAGTCAGCGTGGAAATCGCAGTTCCTGTCGGGACTTATGCATCCTATTTCAAACCTGTTCGGAAACATAGCCTATGTGCTGGTATGTATTCTCGGAGGAATATTTGCAATAGGCGGCAGAGTGTCAATAGGCGATATACAGGCGTTTATCCAGTATATAAGAAACTTCAACCAGCCTATAGCCCAGCTTGCCAATGTTGCCAATATGCTGCAGTCTACAGCGGCGGCAGCAGAGCGTGTATTCGAATTTATAAATGAAGAGGAAGAAACCGAAAAGACTGACCTTGCGCTTCTCAAAAAGCCTGATATAAATCAGCACAGGGGGGATGTGACATTTGACCACGTATCCTTTGGATATGACCCTGAGAATATAATAATAAAGGACTTCTCGGCGGAGATAAAGCAGGGACAGAGAGTTGCAATCGTAGGGCCGACAGGAGCAGGAAAGACTACAATTGTAAAGCTGCTTATGAGGTTTTATGAGCTTAACAGCGGGCATATATATATAGACGGCACCGACATTACAGATTACTCCAGAGAGGATTTAAGAAAAATGTTTGGAATGGTGCTGCAGGATACATGGCTTTACAGCGGCAGTATTATGGATAATATCAGGTACGGCAGAATGGACGCTTCAGACAAGGAAGTGAGGGCAGCGGCCAAAGCCGCCAACATAGATCACTTCATCAGATCGCAGCCCAAGGGCTATGACACTCCTGTAAACGAGGATGCGGAAAACATCTCACAGGGTGAAAAACAGCTGCTTACAATAGCAAGAGCTATACTTTCGGATGCCCCTGTAATGATACTGGATGAAGCTACAAGCTCAGTAGATACGAGAACTGAAATGCTTATTCAGAAAGCAATGGGAAATCTGATGCAGGGAAGAACCAGTTTCATAATAGCACACAGACTGTCAACCATTAAAGATGCGGATATGATACTCGTAATGAACCACGGTGATATTATAGAGCAGGGAACTCACAGTCAGCTGCTTGCGGCAGGAGGCTTCTATGCGGACCTGTATAACAGCCAGTACGCATAGTGCGAAAGAGATTGCAGAAGAATATCTTTGATATATTAAATGTATAATAAATATTGCAAAAGTATTGATTGTTGCAGATAAATATGATATACTATCTGTAGGCTCATATAAAGCGGAGCGGGCTATGTTATAAAAATAACCAATAGTTTTCTCAGGACGTGGCGGTTATTTTTGCGTCTTGCCGTTCCTTTTAGAGCCAATGGCATAACCAAGAATGAAGCAAGAAACAGACAGGACAGATTATCTTAATACGATTTTCTGTCCTGTCTGTTTTCTATTGGGCTTTTGCTTCATTTCTGCTGTCAAGCACGCACCAGATACATATTGTAGCTATTACTACAGCTCCGCCTGTCAGGGCGAATATTCCCGGCGCTTCCCCGTCAAATATGAACACCCATACAGGATTTAAAAGCGGCTCCAGTGCGCCGATAAGAGAGCAGGCAAGAGGCTTGCAGTCCTTTGAGGCTATGCAGTACAGCACATATGCAAGACCAAGCTGGAATATTCCCAGTGCCAGTATTGCAAGGATTTCAGTCATAGTGACTGCTTCCAGAGTATATATCACCATAAACGGTATGCCGATTACAAAGCACAGCAGATGCGCAAACAGTACGCCCGTCATTCTCAGCTCATCATCTTCCCCCGACTCACCCGTAAATACATACATCACAGCCAGCAGTATGCCTGCGCCTATGCCAAGCAGATTGCCCGCCAGCCTGCCCGGTGTAAGCTGGTCGAAGAAAAACAGCGCAATTCCCGCCATTATAACTATTACGGTTATGATGTCATATCTTTTCAGTTTGCGTCCGAAAAACACAGCAAAAATAATAAGTATGAATACAGGGTTGGTAAACTGCAAAACTATTGCATTTGCGGCAGTTGTCAGCTTGTTTGCAACGGTAAACAGAGTAGCGGAGCCGCCAAGTCCTATTGCGGCCATTATTGAGTTTCTCTGCACCTTTATATGTATGCCCTGAGATTCCATATATATGGCAAGCACGGCGGCGGAAATAAGGCCTCTAAGTCCCGAAATGATAAAAGGGTTCCAGCTTATCAGCTTTATAAATATTCCTGCGGTGCTCCACAAAACAGCGCATACTATCATCAGAAGCATTGCTTTTGTCTTTTTGTTCATCTTAGCTCCTCCCAAAACAAATACAGAATATATTCTACAACATTTTCAATACGATTTCCTTACAAATTGAGTATAATCCAAACAAGTGTATTGCGTAAAGCGATAATAAATCAATTTTTCTTTGATAAATAATCAAAGAATGATGCTGATATGAAAATTTTCTGCAAGGCCGTAAATTATTGAATGTTTCAGGCGTATAAGTTAAAATATATATTAAAGATATATTCATTACGAGAGGATAAGGCTATGACAGGCAACATTATAAACAGAGCAGAGGCTGCTCTTACAGGTAAAACCGTATTAAAAAAGCTGGGCGTCAGAAAATCGGAGATGCCGGCGCTGATATCAAAGACAGGTTGGAAAAAAAATATGCTTAACTGTCTTGGCGAAAGCAGATTTAAAGCGGCAGACATACTCAAAGCAGTAAAGCCGCTTATGAACGAATTTGCAGAGGAGCCTGCGGAGGGCTGGCTGGAATTTGCCTGCAAAGTGTCAAGAGCCGGACTTTACCCCGAAAACTTTGCTCTTGACTCGGAATATGAAGACGAAAAAAAGGCGCTGATTATTCTTATGGAAAGCTGCAGGGCAGCTATAGAAGCAGAGCGCGCGGCTTACCCCGATGCAGCAAAAACAAGCCTGCGCCTGCTTGACAGCGAGGCTACGGCAGGCTGCGTATCGGAAGCGGAATATATCAGATTTAAAGAATTCTGGCGCAGCAGATATATATTTGAATTTATGCGCATATACAGCGAGATAACACCGTTTAACATATCGGAGCATATAAGCGGGGTTCACTATATTGCAATGCACATAGGCAGTCAGCTTGCAGAAAAGGGACTCCCTGTGGATATGGCGCTGATGTCGGGAGCTGCGGCAGGACATGACCTTGGCAAATTCGGATGCAGTGAAAGAGAGTCAGCAAGAATTCCGTACCTGCACTATTACTATACGGACGAACTTCTCAAAAGACTGAAGATGCCTATGATTGCCCATATAGCCAGCAACCACTCCACATGGGATTTAGAAATTGAGAACCTGTCGGTAGAGTCCCTTATACTCATATATGCCGATTTCAGAGTCAAAAACTACAGAACCGGCGGCAGAGAGCGTATTAAATTCTATACGCTGGAGGAAGCCTTTGACGTTATTCTGGGCAAGCTGGACAATGTTGATGATGCCAAGCGCCTCAGATATAAGAAAGTATACGCCAAGCTGCTGGACTTTGAAAACTATCTTAAAAATCTCGGAGTACAGACAGATATAGACTCAAGAGAAAGCTGCCTTAGCGAAACGGCACAGAAGGACGCATCGCTTCTGTTTGGAAATGAAGTGGTGCAGCGCCTTAAATATACAGCCATCGACCATAATATAAAGCTGATGTCGGTATTCAATAACGAGTCAGCCTTCGGCAGCCTCATAGAAGCTGCGCGAAGTGAAAGACAGTGGAAAAAACAGAGAACCTACCTCAATATACTGACAGAATACTGCACATATATGACAAAGACCGAGAAGCTTATGACCGTAAGCTTCCTCTATGAACTGCTTTCTCACAGGGAGGGTGATATCAGAAGACAGGCTGCCCGCCTTATCGGCCTTATAATTGCGCAGTATGATGATGTGTACCGCAAGGAACTGCCGGAGTGGGTGGATTTAAGCAGCAGAAGCGATGCCGTTTCACTGTGGGAAACCTACCTTAACAAAATAGTATTTCCGGATTACCGTATGACAGACCAGCACAAGAGCTGGATAGGGTATACACTCAAGATAGTACTGGCAGAGATAATACGGAGCAGCGACAGGGACAAAACCTCAGAATTTCTAAGGTGCTTCTTTGACCTGTTTCACAGAAACAGAATAAGCGAGAAATCAGCATTTGTACTGCTGGACTCATTTCTTATGATACCGCACGAGCTGATTACTGAGGAAATACAGACAGAGGTGGCGGAGTTTGCATGCAGAATGTCCAAAAAAGCATCGGTTCCGCTTAAAATCGCGGCGCTTAGAGCTGCGGAGCATATTTCCGTTATGGACATTTCACAGCATGCGGCAGAGGAAATTATGTCTGCAATCAAAAACGTGAGGATAAACTATTGCAGTGCGGCCTACCTTACAGACAAAATCAGAAACAACATAAACGGCGGCGGCGCGCCTGCAATAGATAAATTTATGGCCGATGAAGAGGCTGTTTCAAATATGCTCAGAGATAATCTGAAGGTGGGCAGACCATGGGTACTCAAGATTATCAACATAGAGCTGCTTTTGGATATTGCCCTCAATTCAGAGGACACCAGCCGTAAATTCTACTTCGCGGCCCACTTCTCAAATCTGCTCAAGGTAAGCGAAAGAGTTACAGTGCGTCACAGAGCGGGAGAAAGTCTGATTGCAGTGGCAGAAAACCTGCCGTCAGAGCAGATAAACGAAATAGCCGTAGAGCTTATGAAAGGCCTTGAAATAGGGGAATACCAGTTTTCAAAATATATACCGGATTATCTGGGAAGTCTGGTGCTGCTGCTTCCTCCGGGGGAACTGGACGAATTTGTGGCAGCCCTTAGAGGTCTTATCGAAGCCACCAATGACAAGATAGGCTCTGTTGCCCTTGATACTCTGGGAGAAATCATAGAGCAGTATTCCTCCTACAGACACAGAGGCAAAGAGACGGAGACCAGCTATGAACAGAGAAAAACCACAATGCTGGGAATGCTTCTCAAGGGACTTTCCAACTACAGAGAGGCGGTAAGCCAGGAAGCATTTATAGTGATAGGTCAGCATATATTCGGAAGCAGCCGCATGTCCGATGAGCAGAAGACAGATATATTTATGCGCATATACAAAAAAATGCTCACGCTGATTGCCGCAGAGAAAAGCTACGATATGAACTTCTTCACAAATGCGGCGGCGCTGAACCATATCTACCGTTTTATATCGTCCTTAAATACTAAAGGACTTGAAGAGGAATTTAAAGCGGAGAGAAAAATCGCATTCTTCCCGGGCACGTTCGACCCGTTTTCGCTTAGTCACAAGGGAATTGTAGAGGCTATAGCCGCGGCAGGCTTTGAAGTCTACCTTGCGATAGACGAATTCTCGTGGTCTAAAAAAACACAGCCGAGAATGATAAGGAGACAGATAATATCAATGTCTGTTGCAGACAGAATGAACGTGTTCCTGTTCCCTGACGATATGCCTGTAAATATAGCAAATCCTAAGGACCTCAAAAAGCTTAAAGAGATTTTCGGTGAGAACGAGCCATATATGGTTGTGGGAAGCGACGTTATACTTAACGCCTCCTCCTACAGAAAACCGCCGGAGGAAAACTCCATTCATACTATGAACCATATAGTGTTCAGACGCGCAATCGGCGGTGAGGACAGCAGAAACTACGAAAAGCTTAAAGCAAACTACAAATATATATCGGGAAAAATACAGGAGCTGAAGCTGCCGGTATACCTTGAGGATATAAGTTCGACGAGAATAAGAGAAAACATAGACAAAGGCAGAGATATATCAAACCTTATAGACTCGGTTGCCCAGAACTTCATATACGAAAACAGCCTGTATCTCAGAGAACCGCAGGACAAGAGCTTCCTCGAAGAACAGAAGCTTCTGGTTAAGCCTGCAACGCAAGCAGACAGGAGCATACTCAAAGGGCTTCACGAGGAAATCAGAAAACGCGGCGCTGATGCGGCGGCGGTAGAGAGATATATAGAAGACCCTGATGTCAGAACAGCGGTAATCAGAAACAAAAACGGACAGATATATGCCTTTGCGGCGGCAGGCATACTGGAAACCAAAAACCTGTATGAAGAATTCGGCGACATATCAATAGCGGAATATATCAGAAACAGAGCCGTAGGCAAGATGCTGGTTATAAAAGCCATATACTGCAGCCGCAGAGCGGACAGGAGCCAGCTTATCAGGCTTCGCTCTTCCGATCTGGCTTCTTATGGGTGAGATACTGTCAAAGGCTCTTGAAGAGGAACTGGTGTATGCCGTATATCATCCGTTTGACAGGAAACCTCAGCAGTATATTGTTTCGGCGCTGCAGAGGCAGGGCTTTGTGGAAATCAGCATAGGCGGCAGGGGCTGCGGTATCTATGAGGTTGATATGAAAGAGCCTGTGGTGGTAATTGAAAATATGAACACCGCGCTCAAAGAACCGTTTAACAAAAGTCCTAAAATGCAGGAAATCCTGAAAGAAACCCACGAGGAAATGCAGAGAGCCCTTACAGAGATAAATCCGGGCGGACTGGTGCTTTCGTTTAACGCGGAGCTTATGAACCAGCGGATTGTCGATATAGTTACAGATATCAACGGCGTGCCTAACCGCCAGCTCAAAGAAAGAGTTCTGGGCGAATATATGTGCGTGCCTTTCGGCAAGATATTCAGAGGCGTTGCGGTACCTAACACAGTTACCAAAACCCTGCACACAGAGAAAATGTTCTCGCCTACACTGGACAGCTTCATAATTAAAGAGTATCCGATGTATGCCAAGATAGGCAACCAGATTAAAACCATCAAATCCTTTGACAGACCGATTATACTGGTAGACGACCTGCTTCACAAGGGCTACAGAATTAAAGCCATAGACCCTGCGCTCAAGCGTAACAATGTTGATATCAAAGAGGTTGTAGTCGGAGTGCTTTCGGGCAGAGGCAAGGACCTGATGACAATTCAGGGCAGAAACGCCAAAAGCGTATATTTCCTGCCTAATATGAAAGCGTGGTTCGTAGAGTCAACCCTGTGTCCGTTCATAGGGGGAGATGAGGTCAGAAGCGAAGAAAAAACAGAAGCCAACCTTATAAACTCCATAAATCTGATACTGCCGTTTGCAGCTCCGGGATTTCTTGCAGACGCGCCGAGGGGAGCGGTCTATGACCTGTCGGTTACATGCCTTAAAAATGCGGCAAAGATATTCAGAGGGCTTGAAGAGGAATATCAGAATATGTTTGAAAGAAAGCTTACAATCAAGAGGCTTTCTGACGTAATCAAATCACCGAGAATGCCAAACGGGTCAAACCGTGTAGCGGTAGACTTCAATCTGGCGCCGTCGGTATATATGGAAGACTATATGCAAAGACTTGAAAGACTGGAGAGTGCACTGAAATGAGAAAAATATCCGAACTTATATGCCAGAGCAGAAAAAGGGCAGACTGCGCAGAGGGCGAGGAACTTCTGTCCGGGCAGGAATATATCAATAAGGCTGACGGATTTAAAGTAAACGTGCTTGCAATGGGAGATGTGGGCGGCACGCTTGTTATGGGACTGCGTCTGCTGGGCGGAGAAACCGTAGCGGATATAGGGATTTATGACCTTAATGAAAAACTGTTGAGAAGATATGAAAGAGAGATAAATCAGATAGGCTATCCTGACAGAAGATCTATGCCAAAGATAGAAATTCTCACAGAGGATAAGCTCTTTGAATGCGATGTATTTGTATTCTGCGCATCCCTTGGAGTGCCTCCTGTGGGAGCGGCAGGCGATGTGCGTATGGCTCAGCTTGACGCTAACAAAAAACTTGTTTCACAGTATGCCGCAAAAGCGGTGGCAGAGCAATTCACAGGAATATTTGCGGTTGTTTCTGACCCGGTTGACCCGCTTTGCAGGGCGGCGGTGCGCCAGGGACTTGGATTTACACAGGTTCAGGGCTTCGGTCTTGGAGTTATGAATGCCAGAGCCGCATATTACGCAGACAGAGATAACAGATTTGCGGCATACAAAGATGAGGGCAGAGCCTACGGACCTCACGGCGAGGATCTTGTAATTGCAGACAGCATCACAAGCTATAACGATGAACTGTCTAGAGAGCTTACGGAGCTTACGGTAAAGTCAAACCTTGAAACAAGAGCAGACGGCTTCAAGCCGTATATAGCGCCTGCGCTTTCATCGGGAGCAATCTCTATTCTTCAGATGCTCAGAAAAGAATGGAACTATTCCTCTGTATTCTTGGGCGATGAGAACAGCGGAGCATTCTTAGGCTGCAGAAACAGACGGGCAGAGGCAGGCAGCATTATAATTGAAAACAGAGAGCTTGACGAAAGACTTTTTGAAAGAATAAAAAATGCATACGATAACCTATGCGTACTTTAAAGGAGGCAGGCTATGAGAAAACTGGTACTGATAAATCCCTACTGTCCCGAATTTTCAAAAAGGGAGCGGCTTGAAAAGATATTAAGCTATGCTCTTGACGGATACAGCTGCACAGAGATAGGTACGGCAGAGGAAATGGCGCAGATTGATTTAAGAGGCAGCCGGATACTGTTTACCGTGTCCCTGGGAGAATCGGGCATCAATATGCACCTGTTTGAGATTATGAAATATCTCAGACTTAACAGGACGGCGCTTGAGGGCAGTGTGGCGGGAGTGCTGATTGACGGCAACTGCGAATTCTATACAAAATCAACGGCAAGAAGCCTTGTATTTACCGCCAACAGAGCAGGCTGCACATTTCCGGGCAGACCTCTTGTAGAGGGCACAAGAACCCTCAAAAACTACAACATACAGGCCCAGAATTTAAATACGGACAATATGGGCGCATATATGGAGGCTGCAAGAGTCCTTGTAAACAATATTACAGAGTACAGCTTTGAAAAAAAGGCAAGACCGAAAATCCTGGCGCTCTCCGCAGGCAACCAGCACAGGTCAAATACAATAGCTTTGTGGGACATGGTTAAAAGCAATCTTGATATGTGCGATATTAAAGAGATATCACTGCGAAACGGTCAGATTACAGACTGCAGAGGATGCTCCTATCAGACCTGCCTGCACTTTGGAGAGGAGGGAAGCTGCTTTTACGGCGGCCCTATAGTTGAGCAGGTGTATCCTGCAATCCTTGAGTGCGATGCGCTGGTTATGATAGGCCCAAACTACAACGATGCGCTGGGCGGCAATCTGACAGCCTTTATCAACAGAATGACTGCGCTGTTTACAAAGCACCGATTTTATGACAAGCTGCTGTTTGGAGTTATAGTGTCGGGCTACAGCGGCAGTGATATAGTGGCGGAGCAGCTCATAAGCGGACTTAATATGAACAAGACCTTTGCGCTTCCGGGCAGATTTGCAATAATGGAAACAGCAAACAATCCGGGAGAAATTCTCGTTTCAGAGGGAGTGAGAGAAAGAGCAGCTGTCTTTGCGCAGAATATTAAGGACTATATGGTGCTTCAAAATACAGGGGATTAGTTATGAAATACAATTTTGATGAAATTATAGACAGAAAAAACACCAACTCAATGAATACCGATGGGTGGCGCTCATACATTTTCAGATGCGGTCCCGACCGGAAATTCCCATATGCAGACGATGAGTTCATACGAATGTGGGTTGCCGATATGGATTTTGCGGTGGCGTCTGAAATACAGGAGGCAATCAAAGAGCGGGTTGACCGGCAGATTTTCGGGTACACTATGGTATCCGACACAGGCTATTACGAAGCCTTTGAGAAATGGTGCAAAGACAGATATGACTGGAGCTTTAAACGCGAGGAGCTTGTGTTTTCTCCGGGCGTGGTGCCGGCTCTCTATCAGCTTATAGAGGATCTGGCAAAGCCTGCGGGAGCAAAAGTAATTACGATGACTCCGGCCTACGGCTACTTCCTGCATGCCTGTGAATACAACGGAGTGGAGCTTGCAGCCTCGCCGCTTAAAAAAATTAACGGCAGATTTGATATAGGCTTTGACGACCTGGAGAGCAAAGCCGGCGATCCGTCAGCAGCCATACTGCTGCTGTGCAATCCCCACAATCCTACAGGGCGCATGTGGACGGAAGCAGAGCTTAAACGCATAGCGGAGATTGCAGAGAAAAACAATCTGTGGGTTATTTCAGATGAAATACACTGCGACCTGCTAAGGCGCGGAAACAGGCATATCCCTATGGGCAGGATAATGCCGGAATATCCACGCCTTGTAACTGCCATGTCGGCAAGCAAGACTTTTAATATTGCAGGACTATTACAGTCAAACATAATTATACGGGACAAAGAGGAAAGAACAAGATTTAAAAGGCGTGACAAAATGACAGGCTCAGTTAATCCTCTCTCACTTGCAGCCCATAAGGCCGCATACGAAAAGGGCGCGGACTGGCTTTTGCAGCTTCAGGAATACATTGACGGTAACTTCAGACTTGTTAAGGAGTTCATTGGGGAAAACCTGCCGGGTGCTGAATTTGAAATTCCGGAGGCTACATATTTTGCATGGATAAATATGAACAGTCTGCTGCCCGATATAGAGGACCTGCCGCTGTTCTTTGCCGAAAACGCCGGCGTGCTGCTTGAGGGCGGCGACAGACTGTTTGCAGGAAATGCGGGCGGATATCTCCGGGAAGAATCGATCCAGACGGCCGATCACGAGATACAGCCGCGTGCCGCGTTCATCCTGATCGTCGATGGCGGAAAAGACCGCCTTCATGCTGTTGTGTGAGTGGATATCCGCGTAGTACAGATACCGCGTATCGTCCGGAAGGTCTTCATCCGTCAGCCGAACCGTGACACGATCCTTGGTGACGCGCTGCTTCGGAACGAACGGGATGAATTTCTGCTCCTTCCGATCCCAGTAGATGCGGACAAGGGCTTCAAACTCCGCGCCCGATTCCATCTGACTTCTGAAAAAGCCGATGATGGCGCGCAGCAGCTCCTGCGGAATGCGAGGAAGAGCCGGGCGAAAGCCGGCTCTTACCTCTGAAAATTCCGTGATCTTGTGCTTGGGCGCGATAAACTCGCCGAGCTCGCTCCGGCGCATCTCATACGTCTGCCCGTCCCGCGAGGGGATGAGGCAGATGACCTTGTTGGACGCGCGTGCAGCTTCCAGCGTCGGGAATACGCCCTTGTAGTCTGCGATGCCCTTCTTCTGCATCCGGATCTGCGGCTTCACGACGCACTCCGGGTCCTTGACCTTGCCTTTTTTCAGGCTGTCCAGGAACGCTTTGGACTTCTCGATCTCCGCTTTCATGGCCGCGATGGTGTCCGTCTTGGGTGCGGGGACGGTCTTCGTAATATCTCCGTACCGTACCTGCCAAGTGACAGCAGACGCATCCTCCAATTCGGGGAAATCATCCGCTTTCTGGATGCGCAGGGCCTCGAAGGTCATGCTGGCGTCCGTGATCTGCTCTCTGGCGCCGCCGTACTGAAAAACGGGCGGCTTGTCAAAGAGCGACAGTTGTGTTTGGGGTCTTGGCGCAATGCTTTTGACCGGGGCTGCTTCTGGGATGGGGTCGCTTTCCGCGCTTGTAAACGCCGAAAAGAGTCCCAGAGGCTGTTTTTCTTCTGCCGGTACTTCCTGCGTCTTTGCAGGGAGAGTATGTTCCGGCTCGGGCTGTGATTTTGCAGTCTCCGTCTGAACCTGTTCCGGATCAAACTGGGGCTTGACTTCTTCTGCCAACGTTGGCGCGGGAGGAGGCGGCGCGGGTTCATCCGAACCGCTGCCGAAGATCTTATCTACGTCAAACTCCTCATCATCGCCCAGTAAGGCAAAACCGTCAAATACGTTTTCTGTGTCTGTCATGCTGTGTCTCCCTTCTTTTTGTGTCCGGACGCAAAAAGACCGCAACTGCCAAACGGCAATTACGGTCTTATGAGTCCATTATTTCATTCCATGTCCTGCGCGCGGAACCAGGGGCATACCTGTCCCCAAGTCTTCACCTCCGCCCTGAAATAGCTCCGCCCTTAATCTGCTCTGACCTGGAATACAGCTTTATTGTAGCGCGACGGCAGGCGGGTGCAAACTTGCGGATTACTCAAGTGTTGTATCGCATAACCGCTTTCTCCGTGCTGCCCGACGAATCCAGCTTGCGGCTCTGCGCTGCTCCGTATCGTCATAATAAGCGATCATGTCCGACGCCGACGCAAGATAGCACAGCTTCTGCGTCAACCCAATCCGTCCTGGCCAGAGCCAGCAGCCCTGCGGATACAGGGTGTGCAGATAGTCAAGCTCCGGCTCTGCCGGTCTCTCTTTTCGCAGTCCGCATAGGATCACTGTATAGTCCAGCAGCGGATAGTCCTGCTGCAAGCGCCGGATCACGCGGAGCGCAAGCTGTTCAAACGGGCCGAAATAGCCAAGAACAAACGCGGAAACATGCTCCTGCTCAATCAGCGTACGAAGCCGCAGTTCCAAACGCTCCTCATTCAAATTTCTGATCGTCTGATCTCCAATTAGCGCGCAAATCATAGATGTTTCCCTCCGCTCCCATTTCAACAGAACGATTGTCTGCTTATTATAAAGCGCATGCGCCATATATTTCGGCGAATTGCATAATATAATTATATAACGCTCTATAAATAAGTCAATCGCTTTATAGGTGAAGCTGAACAAAAACGCCGCAGCTTCTATAATTTTCACAGAAGGGGGCGTTTACTATGAGCAAAGACGAAATCAGCTTCAAAAACCGGGATCGGTTCATCCAGATGGGCATTGCAATCTCCTCTCTGCGGAAGATGCGCGGGATGTCACAGGAACAGTTAGCCGAAAAAGCAAGCATCAGCCGCTCTCATCTGAGCGCGATCGAAGCACCGAATATGGTCCGTGCGTTCTCCATGGAAGCGTTCTTTAACATCGCCGACGCGCTTGATGTAACGCCTGAGGAGCTGATCCAGATCGCATTCTTGCAGGATAAGATTTTGAAGCGGAAGAATCAAGAGAAATAATAAATTCTCTTGCAGCGGCCTGTGTATTTTCTTGAGGGTTTTATACGCATACAAATGTATGGAGGAAAGCATATGTTCTGTTGTGATTATGATGCGCTTACGACCTATGAACCTGGTTCTTTCTGCTCTCA
>OLPR01002426.1_pt1 | contig 13695 bp, 8 predicted proteins | sample 1672761 | NCBI WGS metagenome assembly OLPR01 (sample SAMEA3136721, study PRJEB25190) | human gut metagenome | biome: human gut; feature: human-associated habitat; material: faeces | place: Austria | collected 2013 | reverse complement strand
GTGCCCTCCTCGTTGATCATAAAGTCGTAGCCGCCGGCGAGCGTATGGATAAAGTGGTCGCAGCGTGCGGCACGTGCAGCGGCTTCGACCTCGGCATCGCTTGCATCGGGGCGTCCGTAACGGATGTTCTCGCGGATAGTACCGTTAAACAGCCAGGTATCCTGCAGCACCATGGCAAACTCGCCGCGAAGCGCCGCGCGATCCCAGTCTCGCACGTCGACACCCTCGACGCGCAGCGAACCGCCGTCCACGTCGTAGAAGCGCTGCAGCAGCTTGATGAGCGTGGTCTTACCAGCGCCGGTGGGACCGACGATGGCGATGGTCTGGCCGGGCTGCGCCTCGCAGCTAAAGTCGTGGATGATGGTCTTGTCGGGCGTGTAGCCAAACTTGACATGGTCAAACTCCACGTGGCCGGGGCGCTTCTCGGGAATCTGCGCGTCGGCCTTCTGCTCCTCCTCGGGCGCGGCCAAAAACTCAAACACGCGCTCGGTGGCGGCGGCCATCGACTGCATCGTGTTGCTCACGTTGCCCAGCTGCTGCACGGGCTGCGTAAAGTTGCGAACGTACTGGATAAAGCTCTGGATGTCGCCGGGCGTGGCATTGCCGGTCAACGCGAGTTGCGCGCCCACCACGACGACGCCCACGTAGCCCATGTTGCCCACCAAGCTCATAAGCGGCATCATCAGGCCCGACAGGAACTGCGAGCGCCAGCCACTAATAAAGAGCCGGTCGTTTTGACGGTCGAACTCCTCGATCGAGGCCTCGGCGCGGTCGAACACCTGAATGACGTTCTGGCCGGCAAAGTCCTCCTCGATAATGCCGTTGACGGTGCCCAGGACCTGCTGCTGCTCGCGGAAGTACGGCTGCGAGAAGTGAATCATCACCATCAAGATAATCGCGGCGGCCGGCAGCGTGAGCACGGTGACGCCGGTGAGCGGCAGGCTGATCGAAAGCATCATGACGAGCACGCCGATAATCTGTGTGACGGACGTAATAAGCTGCGTCACGCTCTGGTTGAGCGACTGGCCGAGTGTATCGACGTCGTTGGTGATGCGGCTGAGCACATCGCCCTTGCTGTGACCGTTGAAGTAGCTCATCGGCACGACGGCAATCTTGGCGGCAATCTCCTTGCGCATGCGGTAGCAGATCTTTTGCGTGACACCGGTCATGAGCCAGCCCTGGATCAGGCTGCAGGCAGAGCTCGCCAGGTACAGGCAGAGCAAAAAGCCGAGCGTCTTGGCGATCCAGTTAAAGTCGACATCGCCGGTGCCGTTGACCTTGGCAACCAGGCCCTCGAACAGCTTGGTCGTAACCTGACCGAGCACCTTGGGTCCCACAATATTAAAGATGACCGAGCACACGGCAAAGGCGACGGCGGCAAACACGGCAATCTTGTGCTGGCCGATATAGCCGAGCAGCTGCCTCATGGTGCCCTTAAAGTCCTTGGCCTTTTCGCCGCGACGCATGCCACCCATGCGGCCCATGGGACCACGCTGACGAGTGGGCTTGGGAATTTGAGTCTTGGTCTCGTCTGCCATTAGCGCTCGCCTCCTTCCATAACGGCTGCAATCTCTTCTTGGGTAAGTCCCAGCTCCTCGGCGGAAAGCTGCGACTGTGCGATTTCCAGGTACGCCGGGCAGCTGCGCAGCAGCTCCTCGTGCGTACCGGTGCCCATCACGTGGCCGTCGTCGAGCACGATAATCTGGTCGGCGTGCATGATGGTCGCGATGCGCTGGGCCACGACCACGAGCGCGGCGTCGGTAACGTTTTTGGCCAGCTCCTCGCGCAGGCGCGCGTCGGTCTTGTAGTCGAGGGCACTAAACGAGTCATCGAACACCACGACCTCGGGCTTTTTGGCCAGGGCGCGGGCGATGGCCAGGCGCTGGCGCTGACCGCCCGAGACATTGGAGCCGCCCTGGCTGATGGGGGAGTCGTAGCCGCCCTCGCGCTCGGCGATAAAGTCCTCGGCCTGGGCGATGCGTGCCGCCCGGTACATGTCCTCGTCGCTCACCATGTCGCCGGCAAACTTAAGGTTGCTCTCGACGGTGCCCGAGAACAGGCGTCCCTGCTGCGGGATATAGCCAATGCGGCGGCGCAGCTCGGAAAGGGTCATGTCGCGCACGTCGATGCCGTCGAGCGAAATGCTGCCGCCCGTGACGTCGTACAGGCGCGGAATCAGCTGCACGAGCGTGGACTTGCCCGAGCCCGTGGAGCCAATGATGCCGAGCATCTGACCGGCATGCGTGGTGAAGTTCACGCCGCTGATGACATCGGCGCGGGCATCGGGATACTGGAAGCTCACGTCGCGGAAGGTGAGCTCACCGCGCGGCGCGCTGGCCGCGGGCAGTTTGGGCGAGGCAGGGTCGTTGATGCTCGTGGGGCAGGTGATGACCTCTTCCACGCGCTCGGCTGCGACCTCGGCACGGGGCAGGATGACCGAAACCATGGTGAGGATCATAAACGCCATGACGATCTGCATGGTGTAGGAGATAAACGCCATCATGTTGCCGACCTGCATCACGCCGTCGGACACGCCCTGCGCGCCAAACCAGACGATAAGCACGGTGATGCAGTTCATGACGAGCATCATGAGCGGCATCATAAAGCTCATGGCGCGGTTGGTGTAGAGCTGCGTGGTCATTAGGTCGAGCGAAGCCTTGTCAAAACGCTCGAGCTCATGCTCCTCGCGGTTGAACGAACGGATGGGCATCAGGCCATCGAGTAACTCGCGGGCGGTAAGGTTCACGCGGTCCACAAAGCTCTGCATCTTTTTGAACTTGGGCATGGTGAGGCCCATGAGCACACCGACGACGGCCGAGACCGCGATGATGGCCACGGCGATGGTCCACTCCAGGCCGGTGTGGTTGGCCAGGACGCGCATGACGGCGACGATGCCCATGACGGGGGCCATCAGGCACATGCGGATAAACAGGGTTGCGGCCATCTGAATCTGCTGAATGTCGTTGGTGCAGCGGGTGATGAGCGAGGCCTGGCTAAACTTGCCCACCTCGGCCGGCGAGAAGTGCATAACCTTGTTGAAGGTCTCGTGGCGCAGGTCGCGAGCGATGGAGCAGGCGGTGCGCGAAGCCACGGCGCCGGTCAGGATGGTGGCGACGAGCGACACCAGGCACAGCCCAAACATCGTGGTCGCCATGCGGCTCAGGTAGGCGTTCTGTACGTCGGCGGGGTCGATGCCCTGTGCCTTGTACTCGTCCTGTACATAGCTCACGGCGCGCTGGGTGACGATGGAGCCTGACATGGAGCCCATTTTGTCTGCCATATCGTTGGCGCCCTCGACGAGCTTGCCCTGGTCGATTAGGCCGCCTTCAACGCCCAGACGCAGGCTCTTCATGGTGATCTTACCGCCGTCGGCGTCGATTTGCTTTTGCATGTTCTGCGCCGCTGCGGCCTTCTGCTGCATCTCGGCGAGCTGCTCGGGCGTCATGGCAGCCATCTGCCCGGGGGTGGGCATGGCCTGGGCAGCGTTGTTGTCTTTCTCGCTGGACGAGCCCATCATGTCGCCCATGGAGTTGGCGTCAATGCCCTGGTTGAGCGAAAGGACGACAGTTTCGGGCAGGCTCATAATGTCGGCAATCTTGCCTCCATCGGCACGTTCTTCCTCGGTGCCCTTGTACGTTCGAATGCCGTTTTTGTCAGCCTTGCCAAACGCAGCCTCTACCGTCTTGGCGTCTTTGGTGCTCATAAAGAGTTCAAGGTCATCGAGCGATTCGGCGCGAATGGTGTCGGGCACGGGCGAGGCGATGCCGCCTTGCTGCACGCCCACGTCGACGATGTCGCTCATATAGGTAGGCAGTGCCAGATCGGCGTTGCAGCTGATTACGATAAGTACGATAGCTGCGAACAGTGCCAGGACATGCTTTTTAAAGAGCTTGAGAATCCTCACTCGGCATCTCTCCTTTCTTGATTGCGGTCGATAATTTCGTTGGCACGTCTAAGAAGGCGCACCATCTCTTGGGTATCTGTTTCGCCGAGCTGCTCGAGGAAAGCCGCGGTGCGGTCCTCGAATTCCCGGCGTTTGATTTCGAGATCCTGGAATCCCTTGTCGGTCACTATGACGTGTACGCGACGACGGTCAGTCTTTGAGTGCTCGCGCTCGACCCAGCCCTTGGCCTCGAGGGCGCGTAGGATATTGGCGATGCGGGCACTCGAGACCCAGGCGCGATCAGCGAGTTCGCTCGGCGTGAGCGAACCGCCGGCGAGTATGAGGGCGCGCATGACGGCCATCTCGCCGCCGAGGGCTTTGTCCGCAAAACGCGAAATGCGCTGATGCATGCTGCCGAACTCGGAAAGGAGCTGACGCCCAAGTTCACGGAAATCGGTATCTTCCACCGAAAACCCCTAACACTAGAAACTATTTTCGGTAAAAGATGATACCCCCGCTCAACCATCCCATTCGGTGGATTTCTAGGCATGTCCCAAAAATCTACTTGGCCGCTAGGCAATATTAAGAGTGCATTAAGACTTAAAATCATTCAATTGCTGAAGCGTTTCAAAGAACTATTATGCACGCGGTTAGGCGAGGGGTTGTCACCACCATGACGACTGGGACTCATATAATCGCCACGTGCGATGCTCCAACTTCCCGCAAGGAGACACCTTACATAAAGGGGGATGGAGTCATGGCATTTGACTTCACGGGCAAGACCGCGATTGTCACGGGCGGCACTCAGGGCATTGGCCTCGAGATCGCCAAGGGCATCGTCGCGGGCGGCGGACATGTCGCGCTCATCGCAAGGAACGCTGCTAAGGGCGAGGCCGCAGTGGCCGAGCTTGGCGAGGGCAACAAGTTCTATCAGCTCGATGTCGCCGATGCGCCCAAGGCGCGCGAGACCGTCGAGCAGATTTTTACGGACCTGCCGCAAACCAACATCCTGATCAACTGCGCCGGTGTCATCAGCACCAAGAAGTTCGACGAGATCGATGACACCGAGTGGCGCCGCACTATCGATATCAACCTCAACGGTACCTTCACTATGATGAACGCCGTGTACCCGCACTTTAAGGCGGCGCATGCCGGCACTATCGTCAACGTGAGCTCCGTTGCTGGCAAGATCGGCGGCGGCCTGCTTGGCACCGCTGCCTACGCGAGCTCCAAGGCCGGTGTCAACGGCCTTACCAAGGCGGTCGCCAAGGAGGGCGGCAAGTTTGGCGTTCGCTGCAACGCCGTGTGCCCGTCGCTCACGTTGACCGATATGACCTCGATTCTCTCTGACGAGAACTCTCAGCGCATCATCAACGGTATTCCTCTGGGCCGCGCTGCCCAGGCCAGCGAGCCTGCGCAGATGGTGCTGTTCTTCGCTTCCGACCTCGCCAGCTTCGTGAACGGCGAGATCGGTGACTGCGACGGCGGCATCGTCCTGGACGGGTAATACCCCGCGATGATTATTCGGCGACGGCTCCTGCGACTCGGGACCGTCGCCTTCTTTCTGACATAGGCGCGTGCGGCTACGATTCGCATGCATCCAAAGGAGATATATATGAGTGAATCGACTGCGGTGGAGGCGCCGGCGGCAAAGGAGCCGTTCTTTAAGATGTCCTCCATCCCGGGTGCCAATATTTTGGTGCCGCTTTTGCTGGGCTGCCTGCTCAACACGCTATTCCCCGACCTGTTCAAAACGCTCGGCAGCTTTACGCTTGGTATGACCCAGCAGGGCGCAGGCCCGCTCGTGGGCGCTTTTTTGCTCATCGTCGGTACGACGATTTCGTTTAAGAGTGCTCCTGCCGCCGCTGCACGCGGCGCCATCATCATCGCCGTCAAGCAGATCGTGGTCGTTGCCGTGTCGCTGCTCATCCTTTATGTGTTCAACGACAACCTGTTTGGCATCTCTGCCATGGTGATGCTGGCGGCTTGCACTGGCGCCAACAACGCTATGTACGCTGGTCTGATGGGCACCATGGGCAATGAGGCCGAGCGTGGCGCCGTCGCCATCACCACGCTGGTTGTCGGCCCTCCGGTCACGATGATCGTGCTCGGCGCTGCCGGTCAGGCTCCGATCGGCTGGTCGCTCGTGGGCGCCATCCTGCCGATCGTCGTCGGCATTATCCTGGGCAACCTGTTCCCCAGCTTTAAGAAGATGATGGCACCGGCACTTTCCGCCATCATCGTGCTCGTCTTCTTTGCCATGGGCTCGACCATGACCTTTGGCCAGCTCATTAATGGCGGTCTCCCCGGTATTCTGCTCGGCGTGATCTGCTCGGTGGTCTTTGCAATTCCCGTCATCGCGGTCGATAAGCTCACGGGTGGTACGGGTGTCGCAGGTGCGGCTATTTCGAGCTGCGCCGGAGCCAATGTGGCCACGCCTGCTGCCATGGCAAGCGTCAACGGGGCCATGTACGGCGGCGCCGTGCTCGCGACGGCTACGGCACAGGTTGCTGCCTGCGCAATCGTGACGGCTATTTTGACCCCGCTGGTCACCAGCTGGTGCTACAAGCATTTTGAGGGCCAGGGCAACGGCAATAGCAAGGCAACGACCGACAAGGCCGCCGCAGCCGCCTAATGCCAAGCGGCAATCAAAGCTAAAAACTAGCTACGCCACAGGGCGGCCACGGGGGATCCCGTGGCCGCCCTGCAGTTTCTGTAGGGTCTCTGAGACACTTTACCCTGCTAAAGCTGGCATAACAGCTAGAGTGAACGTCGTACAAAGGCAAGCAAAAATACCAAACAAATCGGTGAACGGTAGTTGTTCACGCTCTCATTTCCTGCGGGTTTGTAAAAAACGCCCTTATGATATAAAAAAAGAAACATATAATAGCCCAGATGGAGAGGGTCGCTATGTTATCCTTCTCAGACGGGTGAAATCTTGGGTTTTGGGTTGTAGTTCCAAGGTGGACAAACGTTTTTCCTGCACCAGCGTGTGGTGAAGAACGGAAGAAGCCGGTAGTGCAAGCCGAAAATTCAAGAATTCAATAAGCAGCGGTGTGAGAGAGCGCCGCATTACACGTAACTAGGAGCGTGGTTACACAATGCAGGAGGCATGGGAAGGCTTCAAGGAAGGCATTTGGACGGGAGAGGTTGACGTCCGAGACTTCATCCAGAAGAACTACACCCCCTACGAGGGCGACGAGTCGTTCCTCGTAGGTCCGACCGAGCGTACTAAGGAGCTGTGGGGCGAGGTTCTCGACCTGCTGCTTAAGGAGCGCGAGCAGGGTGGTGTCCTCGATATGGACACCAAGACCGTCACGGGTATCGTGAGCCACCCCGCTGGCTACATCGATAATGCCCATCGCGAGAAGGAGACCATCGTCGGTCTCCAGACTGACAAGCCGCTCAAGCGCGCGCTGCACGTCAACGGCGGTATCCGCATCGCTTGCCAGGCCGCCAGCCAGCACGGCTACAAGGTCGACGAGAACGTTGTCGAGCGCTACACCTTCGAGCGCAAGACCCACAACGCTGGCGTCTTCGATGTCTACACCCCCGAGATGCGTGCTTGCCGCTCGGCTCACATCATCACCGGTCTGCCCGATGGCTATGGCCGCGGCCGCATCATCGGCGACTACCGTCGTGTCGCCCTGTACGGTGTCGACTACCTGATCAAGGACAAGGAGGCCCAGAAGGCTTCCACCCCGACGGTCATGACCGCCGACAACATCCGCGATCGCGAGGAGCTGCAGGAGCAGATCCGCGCCCTCGGCGAGCTCAAGATGATGGCCGAGACCTATGGTTTCGATATTTCCAACCCTGCTACCAACACGCAGGAGGCCATCCAGTGGATGTACTTCGCCTACCTTGCTGCCGTCAAGGAGCAGAACGGCGCCGCCATGTCCATCGGCCGTACCTCTACGTTCATCGACATCTATGCTGAGCGCGACCTTGCCAACGGTACCTTCACCGAGGAGCAGATCCAGGAGTTCGTGGATCACTTCATCATGAAGCTCCGCATGGTCAAGTTTGCCCGTACCCCCGAGTACCAGGCCCTGTTTACCGGCGACCCGCAGTGGGTCACCGAGTCCATCGGCGGCATGGGTGTTGACGGCCGTACGCTCGTTACCAAGATGAGCTACCGCTACCTGCACACGCTCGAGAACATGGGCACCAGCCCCGAGCCCAACATGACCGTTCTGTGGTCGACCCGTCTGCCCGAGAACTTCAAGAAGTTCTGCGCCAAGACTTCCGTCGCCAGCTCCTCGATCCAGTACGAGAACGACGACCTCATGCGCGTCTATCACGGCGACGACTACGGCATTGCCTGCTGCGTGTCCTCCATGCGCATCGGCAAGGAGATGCAGTTCTTCGGCGCTCGCGCCAACCTGGCCAAGTGCCTGCTGTACGCACTCAACGGCGGTGTTGACGAGGTCTCCAAGAAGCAGGTCGGCCCCAAGTATCGCGCCGTCGAGGGCGATACGCTCGATTACGACGACGTTGTGGCCAAGTACAACGACATGATGAAGTGGCTTGCTGGCGTGTACGTCAACTCGCTGAACATCATTCACTACATGCACGACAAGTATTGCTACGAGCGCATCCAGATGGCTCTGCACGACAAGCACGTGCACCGCTGGTTCGCTACGGGCATCGCTGGCCTTTCCGTCGTGGCTGACTCCCTGTCCGCTATCAAGTACGCCAAGGTCCACCCCGTCCGTGACGAGAACGGCATCATCGTCGACTTTGAGACCGAGGGCGAGTTCCCCAAGTACGGTAACGACGACGACCGCGTCGACCAGATCGCTCACGACGTTGTGCACCAGTTCATGGAGTACATCCGCATGAACGACACCTACCGCAACTCCGTGCCCACGACCTCGGTTCTGACCATTACCTCCAACGTCGTGTACGGTAAGAAGACCGGCTCCACGCCCGACGGCCGCAAGGCTGGCCAGCCGTTCGCCCCGGGTGCTAACCCCATGCACAAGCGCGATAGCCACGGCGCCATCGCTTCGCTGTCTTCGGTTTCCAAGCTCCCGTTCCGCGATGCTCAGGACGGCATCTCCAACACCTTCTCTATCATCCCGAGTGCGCTCGGCAAGGAGGACCAGGTGTTCTTTGGCGATATCGACCTTGATCAGCTGGGCGAGTAACTATTGTTAGTGCTATACTAACAATAACGATTACTGATTAGTGCGCCGGTTTCGGCCGGCGCCTATCAATCGAAGGAGACACATTATGAAGGTTTCTGAAGTTTCTGAGACTCAGGCCGATAACCTGGTCCACATGCTCGACGCTTACGCCGAGAAGGGTGGCCACCACCTGAACATCAACGTCTTCAACCGTGAGACGCTGCTCGACGCTCAGGCTCACCCCGAGAAGTACCCGCAGCTGACCATCCGCGTTTCCGGCTATGCCGTGAACTTCCACACGCTCACCAAGGAGCAGCAGGACGAGGTCATTGCGCGTACTTTCCACGACAAGTTCTAAAGGGGTTTAACTCCCGCAGGATCGCCGGGCCGCTTTGGGTTACTTTCCAAAACGTCCTCGGACATGCAAAGGGCTCCGCTGCGCGCTTCGCGCGGCGGAGCCCTTTGCGTCCTGCGGAATGTTTTGGAAAGTAACCCAAAGCGGCCCAGCGGGGGTCCTGTGTAGTCACCCTTTAGGCGGAACTCTCCTAATTATTTGGATGAGTCGTTTACTTACTTGTGCTGTTACCGTCTTCCCGCTGTTGTTGGGGTATGCTTTGTTCGTATGTAAACGTTTGACATGTTGATGGGGGAGGGTGCTATGGCTCGCGAGGGCGCTCGTTCTAAGGATTCTGCTAAGCCTGGCATCAAGGAAGTTGCAGCGGTGGCGGGGGTTTCGCCTACTACGGTATCTCGCGTGCTTAATAATCGCGGCTATATTAGCCAAGAGACCCGCGATAAGGTCCATGCCGCGATGGAGCGCATCAACTATACGCCCAACGATATCGCCCGTGCCATGCTCAACGGTCGCCTGAATCTTATCGGTATGATCGTTCCCTTTGTGAGCAGCCCGTTCCATGCTCAGGTTGTGCAGGCGGTCGAGCGCACGTTAGCGGAAAACGGCTTTAAGATGTTGCTGTGCAACAGCGCCAATCGACCCGATCTTGAGCGTTCCTATATTGACATGCTCCGCCGCAATATGGTCGACGGCGTCATCGTCAACTCCCTCAATATCGGTGCCGAGGCATATGCCGAGATGGGCTTGAGCCTGGTTGGCATCGACTGCGATCTTGGCGAGGGCTCTGTCCAGATTGCAAGTGACAGCTATGGCATTGGCGAGCTCGCCACGCGCCGTCTGATTGATGACGGCTGCAGGCGTATCCTGTGCCTGCGCAGCAATAGCCGCATGCGCATGCCTGCCAATAAGCGTACTGATGCCTACCTCGATGTTGTTGAGCAGGCCGGTTTGTCCGCGCTTGTCCGTGAGGTTGAGTTCGTTAAGCCCGACGACGAAAAGGGCGCGGTCGTTGCGAAGATCCTCGATGAGAACCCCGATATTGACGGCATCTTTGCGGGAGACGATACGATGGCGGCCATCTGTCTCAACGTGATGAAGCAGCGCGGCTTGAGCGCTCCAGACGATATTAAGGTCGTGGGCGCGGATGGTGCCCGCCGAACTATGACGTTTATGCCTGACTTAACAACCGTACGTCAAGATATCGATCGCATCGGAGAGCTCGCGGCGCAATCCATCATCGCTCTTATTAACGGCGATAATCCCGAATCGAATATCAAGCTCCCCGTTGAACTCATTGAGGGCAAAACCGCGTAGTTCATCCCGTGCCAAAAGAATTCCTCAAACGCCTCTGATGACCGTTCACCGGCATATGTCAACCGTTTGCCGACGACTGGAACTGCGAAAAGACGTATTGGTGTGAAAACGTTTGACATATGAAAACGATTGACATATCTTGCCATTGTACCGAGTTAGTATGTCGTGGAAAGGAAGTCTCGGATGCACAAGGTGTATTACCAGCCTGAGGGAATTTGGGTAGGCGACATCATGCCGTACGGCGAGGACGGCACGTTCTATCTCTATCATCAGCGTGACACGCGTAACCCCGAACCTTTCGGAGAGCCGTTTGGCTGGGCACTCGCTACGACCAAGGATTTCGTCAACTACAAGGACTTTGGCGAGAGCCTTGAGCGCGGCGGCGACGAGGAAGTCGACCAGTACATTTATGCCGGCACGGTGTTTAAGGTGGGCGACAAGTACCATGCGCTCTACACTGGTTGCAATCGCGATAAGGTCCGCGCACGTTTGATGAAGCAGGTTCTTCTTCACGCAACGAGCGACGACGCCGTCAAGTGGGAGAAGAACATCGCCGAGACGCTGCTTCCGCCCCAGGAGGGTTACGATGACCGCAACTGGCGCGATCCCTTTGTGCTTTGGGATGAGGAGAACGAAGAGTACATGCTCATCCTCGGCACGCGTGTGGGCGAGGACAAGCGTCTGATGACCGGCCGCCTGGTCAAGTTCACCTCCAAGGATCTGACCAACTGGGAGTTCCAGGGCGACTGGTGGAACCCGGGCCTGTACACCATGTTTGAGATGCCTGATCTCTTTAAGATGGGCGACTGGTGGTACCTCGTCTTTTCCGAGTACAGCGACGGCAACAAGACCCGTTACCGCATGTCCAAGTCCATCAACGGTCCTTGGATTACCCCCGCTGACGACTCCTTCGACGGCCGCGCGTACTACGCCGCTCGCACCGCATTCGATGGCGAGCGTCGCGTTCTCTTTGGTTGGGTTCCTACGCGTGACGAGGGCGGCGACCCCAGCTCTTACCTATGGGGTGGCACCTTTATGCCCCTCGAGATCGTTCAGCGTGCCGACGGAACGCTCGGCACCAAGCTCCCCGACAGCATGCTTGGCGCCTTTGGCGAGGCTAAGGCAGTCGAGACCTTTGAGCTTTCCTGCGAGTCGGGCAAGGTCGAGCAGGTGCTCGCCGCGGATGCCGGCTCCACCTACTTGCTCGATGCCGACATTGAGCTCGGCGGTAACGCTGCCGGCTTCTCGGTCAAGTTCGCCGAGGACGTCGAGACCGGTCTTGCCTATGAGTTCCGCGCCAACCTGCGCGAGGGCAAGCTCGAGTTCACGCCGGCTCCCCAGTACCCGTGGTTCCAGGTCAACAACATGGGCCTCGAGCGTCCGTTGTTCTTTAAGGGCGAGGGCACTCACCATGTGCGTCTGGTCGTCGACGACGACATCGCGACCATCTTTGTCGATGATGTTGCGCTCAACGCTCGCTTCTGCAACAAGCAGGGCCAGGGTGTGGCGCTTACCGTCACCGACGGTGCGCTCAAGTGCGCAAACGCAACGATCGCGTCTCTGTAGCGGCAACGAACCGTTTTATGATTTAGAAAAGGAATGGAGAGGAACATGGACTACAAGGCAGTGTCCCAGCAAGTCGTCGACAACGTCGGCGGACTGGAGAACATCGAGGGCGCCACGCATTGCGTGACCCGTCTGCGTCTGGTGCTCAAGGATACGAGCAAATACAACAAGGCCGAGCTCGAGAACATCGATGGCGTCAAGGGCGTGCTGTACAACAGCGGCCAGCTCATGATCATCTTCGGTACCGGTACCGTCAACAAGGTTTACGATGAGTTTATGGCTCTGACGGGCGTTAAGGAGATCAGCGCTTCCGAGGTCAAGGGCGCCGAGGCGGACAAGAAGGGCAAGTTCTTCTCGGTCCTCAAGGTATTCTCGGATATCTTTATCCCCATCATTCCCGCTTTTGTCGGCGCTGCTATCATCATCGGCCTTAAGTCGCTGATCGTTGCCAACGGACTCTTCGGCATGGAGGGCAGCCTTGCCGACCACAGCGAGTTCCTCAAGAACCTCGCAAGCTTCTTTGCCATTATTGCCACCACGTTCGACTACCTGCCTGTCCTGGTTATGTACAGCGCGGTCAAGCGTTTTGGCGGTAACCCGATCCTGGGTATCCTCGTCGGTATCGTCATGGTTCACCCGAGCCTTATGAACCGTAACACGTTCGTTATGGATCCGACGGGTGCTGAGTACTGGAACTTTGGTCCGCTCTCCATTCCCATGGTTGCTTTCCAGGGCGGTGTGTTCCCCGCAATCCTGACTGCCTGGTTTATGGCCAAGGTCGAAAAGATTGCCCAGAAGTACATCCCCGAGGTCGTCTCGTTCGTTTTCGTCCCGACCGTTACCCTGATTCTTGCTAACGTCGCCCTGTTCACCGTGTTCGGCCCGCTCGGCAACCTGATCGGCGACGTCCTCGGCGGCGTAATCGATATCCTGTACAACAGGATGGGCGTCTTTGGTGCCTTTGTCTTCGCCGCGTTCCTGCAGCCGCTTGTCGTTACCGGTACGCATCAGTTCATCCAGGGTATCGAGGCAAACCTCGTTGCCACGACTGGCTTCAACTACATCCAGGCCATCTGGTCGGTTTCCATCATCGCCCAGGGCGGCGGCGCCATCGGCATGTACCTCATTCATAAGAAGCATTCCAAAGAGCGCAACATCTGCATGTCGTCCTTTATCCCGACGCTGGTCGGAATCTCCGAGCCCGCAATCTTTGCTGCAAACATGCGCTACTCGATCATTCCGTTCCTCTGCGCTTGCATCGGTGCAGGCTGCGGCGGTGCCTTCGTCAAGCTCTTTGAGGTGCGCGCTATCGGTCAGGGTCTGACCGGCGTGCTTGGCCTGCTCATCGTCACGCCCGAGACCCTCGTGTGGTATGTGGCTGGCAATCTCATCGCCTTTATCGTGCCGATCGTCTTGATCTTTGCCTACAACAAGGCAAAGGGCGT
>OLPR01002425.1_pt1 | contig 13696 bp, 8 predicted proteins | sample 1672761 | NCBI WGS metagenome assembly OLPR01 (sample SAMEA3136721, study PRJEB25190) | human gut metagenome | biome: human gut; feature: human-associated habitat; material: faeces | place: Austria | collected 2013 | reverse complement strand
CCGCCACATGAGCAAACTTATCAACATCTACACGCTTCTCATACGTCTCAACAATTTTATCAATATGCTTCTGCTCCAGCACATTCTGGTTCTTTCCAGCCTTGAACTCTTTTGATGCATCAATAAATAAGATATTTCCCGCATTTCCATTTCTCTTGCACTTCAGCACCAGCACACAAACCGGAATTCCTGTTCCATGAAACAGATTTGCCGGAAGCCCGATTACTGCATCCAGGCGATTCAGGTCTTTGATGATGTATTTTCGAATGGTTTCTTCCGCTCCTCCTCGGAACAGTACGCCGTGCGGCAGTAACACTGCAACGCGTCCGTCGTCTTCATCCATGTGATAAATCATGTGTTCCACGAATGCAAGATCCGCCTGTCCTTTCGGTGCCAGTTTTCCTGCTCCGGAATAACGCGGGTCATCTTCAAACTGTTTATCCGCAGACCATTTTAAAGAATACGGCGGATTGCAAACCTGTACTGTCATTTTGATATCGCCGTATTTATCGTCTTTCAGTGTATCGCCCTTGTAAATATCAAAGTTTTGCCAGTCAATGCCGTGCATAATCATGTTCATACGGCTCAGATTGTACGTTGTCGCATTCAGCTCCTGTCCATAGAAATGTCCAACTTTTCCTGTTGTCAGATGTTTCTGTACTTCCAGAAGCATAGATGCAGAACCACAGGTACAGTCACCAACCGTCTTTGCTTCATCCAGCCCCAATGCCGCAAGTGTTGCGCAGAGCTTCGATGGACCTGCCGGAGTAAAGAACTCTCCGCCTTTCTTTCCCGCATCCGATGCGAATAAACCAATCAGAATCATATACGCTGTACCGAGTACGTCAAACTGGGAATCCTGTAAATCGAAATCAATATCCGATACACGTACCATAACTCGCCCGATCATTTCCGTACGGTCTGCCACTGTCTCGCCAAGCCGTGAATCCTGCAGACGCATATCATTAAACAACCCGTCAAATGCCTTATTGGATTCGTGTCCCATCGTAGAGCCTACCAGATCATTGATCGCTTTTTCGAAATCTTCCACATTGAATTTATCCGCATCATTTTCAAACTTTGTAATCTTGCGAATCAGGTTTCGAAACAGATTTTCCGGCTTAATCACATAGCCCAGTTTTGACAGCGACCATTCTTCTACAACCGGTCTGTATTCATCATCCGCAAAGGCTTCTTCATATGTGATTCCATCATCATTTTTGAGAAGATCGGTCATATACATTTCTGTTCGCTCAGAAAGATAGCGATAGAAAATTACTCCTAAGATATAATTTTTGAACTCACTTGCATCCATCTGACCGCGCAGATCGTTCGCGATTGCCCATAATTTCTGCGAAAGCTCGTTCGCCTGTGCCTGGTATGTATTTGTGTCTGTCATTCTGTTTCTCCTTCAGCCTTGTATTTTTTATAAGTATCCTGTATAAATCTTTTCACATTCTTTGTCAGTTTTGTCATTTTCAGCAGTCCCAGCGGATATGCCATCAATCTTTCACGAATATTATCCTCCGATACATTTCCACTGAATGTATATGCCGAAACCAGATCTGATACTATCTTGAAATCAATCTGATTGTCAAATGCAAATTCTTCCATATCTGCCTGCATCTGTTCTTTTTCAAATTGATTGAATGCCTCCATGACATCTGCATTTTCCGGCAGATCGTAAAATCTCGTTAAGATAAACTGCCGCATCACTTCTTTTTTCAAACGCAGGAATTCATTATCAGAACGCTCGATTTCCCGCAGAATCAGATCGACATCCTGCTGCTTTTCTTCCTCTGTCTTAGTATGTGTTTTCGCATTTTTTAACAAGTTCAAAATATACACAACGTTGATTCGGTCTGTTCTGACAAGTTCAATATCAAAATCCACATCCACTGGAACCGGAACTTTCGGATTTGGATTGACCGTCTGATCTTTATAGTACAAATACCAGCTTTTGAAACCTTCGTATTCATTTTCATCCATGACTGCTCCAAGATCTGCCCAATCAAACTTCGAAAAAGTTTTCAATGTAGCAAGCGTCTTTGCCAGCGCACGGAATGCCATAATAAACATGCGGATTTCATCCTCTGATTGCAACTGTCCCGCAGCTTCTACGTCGGGTGTGATTTTTCTTAAAATCACATTCTGATTCATCCATTGATTTAAATAATACGCATAATCTTCCAGCAGATATTCGTTCGGATCTCCATCGCCCGAAAACAGGGTCAGCGCTTCATCCTGCCACTTCTTGATATTTCGATATGTCACAATCTGTCCAAACTGTTTTGTCACTTTGTCAATACGGTTGGTACGACTGTATGCCTGTACCAGTGAATGCCATACCAGATTTTTGTCCAGATACAGCGTATTCAATGGTTTTGCATCGAATCCGGTTAAGAACATATTAACCACGATCAGGATATCCACCTGTGGAAGCACTTTCTGTTTTAACCGCTTCGCAATATCTTTTCTGTACGGATCAAACGTATCAATACCAAACGCTGTACCATACATGGCATTATAGTCCTGTATGCAACGCTCCAGCAGTTCCTGCGAATGTTCATCTGCTCCATCATCCATATCCTCATTTGCCTGATAGGAAAAAATAGCTGCAATTTTCAACCGTTTCTCTGCCGGAACTGTTTCATTCAGTTTCTGAAATGCATCATAATATTTTCCAATCGTCGGAATGGAATCTACTGCAAACAGTGCTGTGTATGTATCCTTTCCCTGTGGATGCACATGCTGTTCATGATGCTCCATAATATGTTTTGCGACTCTGGTGATTCGTTCCTCATCATGATAAAGTGATATCATATCAATATTATGGCGTTTGCAGTATTCTGGATCATCTAACTGTTCCGGATCAATTCCTTTCGCTGCAACATTTTTCGCTGAGATCGTCCGCTGATATTCCACGGAAAATCGAAGCACATTGCCGTCTGCAATTGCATCTTTGATCATATACCGATGCAGGCATGCATCCAGTTTTTCCCCTGCATGAAATACATCTGCTGTTGTACGGCCGTCTGCTCCTTTATTTTTCTCGAAAATAGGAGTTCCTGTAAATCCTATATAATTGGCTTTTTCAAAGTGTTTCTGAATCTGCGCATGCATACTGCCGAATTGGGAACGATGACATTCATCAATGATAAATACTACTTTTTTATCACGGTAATCATCCATAAACGCTTCGTATTTTGGATTTTTAACAGCATTCGCCATTTTCTGAATGGTTGTAACAATCATCTTTTTCTCAGATAATTTCAGCATCTGAATGAGCACACGGGTGCTGTCTGTATTGTCGACACAATCTTTTTCGAATGAATTATATTCTTCTACGGTCTGATCATCCAGATCTTTTCGGTCAATCAGAAATACTACAAGATCAACTCTTGCTTCTTCTCGAAGAAGCTGAGCCAATTTAAAAGATGTCAATGTTTTTCCTGAACCAGTGCAGGCAAAGACATAACCATTCTGCTTCACTTCCAGTACCCGCTTCTTTGCTGCTTTTACTGCATAAATCTGATAAGGCCGCATGACCATCAGCACTGGTTCTGTCGTTTTGATGATCATGTATTTGTCTATCATTTCTGTGATTGTCGGCTTGCAGAAAAATTCACTGGTAAAGGTATTCAGATCGTTGATTCTTGTATTTTTATCATCGGTCCAGAAAAATACGAGTGATTTCAAAATCGGGTTATAGCGACCATCTACCATTTCATTTTCATTACAGAAATATTTTGTCTGCACAGAGTTGCTGACTACAAACAGCTGTAAATATCGGAACAAGCCTTTAAAACTGAACTTTCTATAGCGATTGATCTGATTGATCGCTTCGTTGATTTCCACACCAGGACGCTTTAACTCAATCTGGATCATCGGAAGTCCGTTGATCAGTACGGTTACATCATATCGATTTTTATATACAACATCCTCTTTATGTGCTTTATCCATAGTGACCTGATGCGTTACCTGATAAATGTTTCTGTCTGTATCGTTGGAAAAGAAATCAAGATATACATTCTCTCCATTATCGAGCTGCAGAATATATTTATCTCGCAAAATTTTCGCAGATTCATACACGGAATGGTTATCCATGTGAATCATAATACGATTAAATTCTGTGTCAGAAAAGGATGCCGCATGGCCTTTTTCTTCCAGCTTTTTCGCGTTGAATTCTGCAAGCTGTGCGCGGAAATTGGCAAGGACATCCTCATAGGTATTCAATTTGATAAAGCTGTATCCAATACTCTCTAAGCGGTCGATCAATATGTTTTCGACTTCGTATTCTGAAATATGCGACATAGGCTTCTCCCCTTTCCTGACGTTTCTTCCATTTTTCTTTATTATCTCATATACCTTTGTAAATTTCAAACTTTTGTTCTATTTTGTATTATATTCAAATCCAATACACTGCACATTTACAGGAACTTCAAATTTTCTGACTATTTTTTATTACTTTCTTTTACTTCTCTTTTCTGTTATAATACATTTCAAGAAATGAGTTTTCCTTGTTCGTTTTTTATTGGGAATCTTAGACAATCTAATATATTTAACCGGGCAGCCGGGGGACGTGCTTTCATCTGATCTGAGTCTTGCAGAAAGGATGATTATTATGAGTACATACGAAGAATTGCAGATTATAATCAGCGTTGCTTTACTTATTGTTGCAATTTTGACTTATGCAAATAAGAAATAGCCGTCCTGTTCTCTGGTAAAGGTAGGACGGCTATTTCTTATAGCTATTCAACATTTTCGCCAGATCGGGTGATCGCACTCACCTTCCGGCTGTCTTGTTAAGTATATTATATGGCAATCGTATAATTTTGTCAACACTGGCTTCTTCTCTGAAAATGATTCTTGACTTATTTTTCTTTTTTGTTATAATTAGCATCAAGAAATGGAGCTTATGACGCGCATTTCTTTTTCTTTTTGTCAATTTAATACATTTATCCAGGGAACCGTTGGGGTGTTATGTCAGCCGCCGGACATTTTTTGAAAGGAGGCTGGTGCTGATGGTTACATATAGTGATTTATTTACTTTCATAATTATGCTTTGTGCTGTTATAACTCTTGTTATCAATATTATGCACAAAAAATAGCGCCCCTGCTCTGGTAAAGTTAGGCGCTATTTTTAGTTAAAAGCTTTATCCGGCGGTCAGGTGTACACTGACCAACGGTTCTCTTGTTAAGTGTATTATATTACAAGGGTTTCGCTTTGTCAACGCTCGCTTTTTAGCTGATCAGATCTCTTTCCCTCCCCTTCCGAAACTTCGTCCAAAATTTCTCAAAAAGAAATTGAAATCCCCTCCCAACCGACTTATAATATTTTTCATAAGACACACATATGGGGGAATTTTATGGAGATCAGTATTCTTCTTGCGCAGCAGATCGCGCAGCTTTTTCTTATGATTTTTATGGGCTTTTTAATCGTAAAAGCCGGACTTTTAAAGGATGAGGACAGCAAAGTTCTGTCGAAAATTGTGCTGTACCTGATCATTCCCTGCGTGATTCTGAATGCGTTTCAGGTCGATTACACGCCGGAAACGGTGCGGGGGCTGCTGGTTGCGTTTGCGGCTTCGCTTCTGATGCAGGTTGTGCTTCTTTTTGCGGTTTCAGCTCTTGGACGGGTGTTTCATTTGGATGCGGTTGAGATAACTTCTGTTTACTACTCCAATTCCGGCAATCTGATTGTGCCGCTTGTGACGGCTGTTTTAGGAGCGGAATGGGTGCTTTACAGCTGTGTTTATATGAGCGTACAGCTTGTCTTTTTCTGGACGCACTGCAAAAAGGTGATCAGCCGTGAGGCTTCCTATGACTGGAAGAAGATTGTTCTGAACCTCAATATTATTTCTATTTTCGTCGGAATTCTTCTTTTTTTCACGGGCATCCGGCTTCCTGCGCTGGTCAACAATACGCTTCATTCTGTCGGAAGCATGGTTGGCCCTGCCAGTATGATTGTTACGGGTATGCTTTTTGCCGGCATGGACTTCCGGCAGATTTTTGCGAATAAACGGATTTACTTCGTGACCTTTCTCCGCCTGATCGCCGTTCCGCTGATGGCGCTTGTTCTTCTGAAAATCAGCCATCTTGCCGATCTTTCTGCAGACGGACCGACGCTGATTCTGATCGTTTTTCTCGCCATCATCACGCCATCTGCTTCTACGGTCACACAGATGTGTCAGGTATACGGAAACGATTCACGCTATGCCAGTGCGATCAATGTTGTCACCACGCTGGCTTCTATTGTGACGATGCCGCTTATGGTGATGCTGCTTCAAATGGTACTCTAATCACAATTAACAGAAAAACGCTGTCCCGCTTCCCCTTCCAGAGAAGCATTGACAGCGTTTTCTATTACCCAATTAGTACCTTTTTCCCTTCAAACGCAAATCCATAATGCCGGATTCTTTCTTTTGAAATTCCCCGTTCTTTTAGTTCCGCGTCGTATTTCTTTATTTCAATCTGCGCCAGTGCTTTTTGTACCGTTTCCTGCAGCGTTTTTTCTTCCGTTTCTTTTACTTTAAATTCCAGAATCATAGCATCTCGATCCAAATTTCTGGGAATTAGAATCACATCGTATCTTCCATACCCACTTTCCCGATTGGAACGCACCTCATAAAGATCTCGCACTTCCACCAGCAGCCCAAGTACAAATCCATGATAAAACCGCTCTGGCTGGCTCCGCTCGGACGCATGTTTTCCAGCATCAAAATTACTAAATGTAGCAAGTGCAATATCATTCATATAGAGGTTCATCGCTTTTACATCCCCATTCAGCAATGCTTTGATAAATTCATTATAATTGGCAGATGCCGCTGCAAACCAGCTTTTGAACATATTCGAAAACATGCTCACAGTCTCCAGATTTGTGATGGAAAGAGAATACCACGGCTCCAGCGTCAGTCCTCTGTATTCAATCTCCTCCACTTTCAGATAACCGCTTGCCACCAACAGACTCCATACCGCACTTTCATCCTGTTCTAATTGTCCAAATATAATCTGCTCATCAAAATTAACTACAATTTGTTGTCTGTTGATCAGTTTTTCCAGTTCTTCCTTCATATTTACCGATGCCGACTGCAGGAGTTTGCTGATCAATCCATTGGAACTTGTAGCTGCCCAGTAGGGCCGCAGTTTTTTCTCTTTCAGATAATTTGTAATAGACCACGGATTGTAAATATCACGATGCGTGCCAAAGCAAAATCCGTCATACCATTGCTTTACCAGATCTTTCTTTTCCGGCATTCCAAATTGATCTAATGATTGAAATACCTCTTCTTCTGTAAAACCAAAACAGTCTGCATAGGCATCCGATGTTGTTGTAATAACCGTCAGATTATTGAGGTCCGAAAAAACAGATTCTTTGGAAATACGGGTAATTCCAGTCATCACAGCGCGTTCCAGATATGGATTTGTTTTGAATGTCGCATTGAAAAGGCTTCTCATAAATCCTACAAATTCATCCCAGTATCCATGAATATAGGCTTCCTGCATGGGCGTGTCATATTCATCCAGAAAGATCAAAACTTTTTTTCCATATAAAAGATTCAAATAACTGGAAAGATTTTTTAATGCATCCTGTGCTGTCACATCACTCATTTTTTCTGTAATTTCCAGCATCTGCTGTTTCTCATTTTGCGTAAAGCATTCTTCCTGCTCCAAATACCGATGTTGGCGATAAGCATCTACAATAATATTTTTTATCTTCTGCACTGCATCTTGATAGTTATTCTGTTTTACGTCCGCAAAGCTCAGAAAAATCACCGGATAAGTTCCCTGCAGTCTGCGGTATTTTTCCTGTTTCCAGATGGAAAGTCCTTCAAAGATGGTACCTTTTTCTGCATACTGTCTGGAAAAGAAACAATTCAGCATGCTCATATTCAATGTTTTGCCAAATCTTCTCGGACGTGTGATCAGCGTAATGTCATCTCCACTTTCCCACCATTGTCTGATAAAATCGGTTTTATCAACATAAAAATAATGATTTTCTCGAAGGGAAGCAAAATCCTGCTTTCCTATACTAATCGCTGAAGTCATATTTCATCTTTCCTTTCTGAGCGCAGACACACCAGCATTTTCTGTCTGATAATGAAATGTTCCACTGTTTTCTAATCGATAATCTTATCTTATAGTTTATCAAATTCCGAAAGAAATTAATAGACTTTTTCTTCTGCACAGCAAAAAAATGGCCGTCCCATTCCTCAGTGCAAGGATCAGACGGCCATTTTTCACTATCAGTTTCCAGTTTTATTTCTCATACAAAAACTCTTCCGGAAGTGTTACGCCGAAGTCTTTTGCCAGATGGCGGAATTCATCCGGTGTGATCGTCTGGCGTTTCGTTGGCTGCATAGAAAGTGTTTTTACCAGGATTTCTGCAGATTTTTCTGCGGTATGCATCAGACCGAAGGTCAGGTCAAAATCAAAGCCGGCGGCGAACATGCCGTGGTGTGCCCAGATAGCAAGATCATATTTCTTCATCAGCTCGCTCGTGGCAACGGCGATCTCTCTGCCTCCCGGAACCATCCACGGAACGACACCGATTCCGGACGGGAATACAACAGGGCACTCGGTTGCCATCTCCCAGAGTTCGCGGGTAAATACTTTATCTTCCAGCGGCAGAACAAAGGTAAGCGCGATCACGTTGGTGGTATGTGCATGGTAAACAACGCGGTATCTTTCGTCCTGAAGTTTTTTTACCTCCAGGTTCATCAGATGGCTCGGAAGCTCTGAGGTCGGACGTCCTCCGTTGACGAGACCCCAGACGATGCGGTAATTTTCACCTTTTTCATCCAGCTCAATCATACAGATGCTGTCTTCCGGTTTGATTGTGACATTTCGGAAATATTTTCCGCTTCCGGTTACCAGGAAATACTCTCCCGCAAGATTTGGAACGGCGGTTCCGATCGGATTCCACTCTCTGGCCTCAAAGTTTTCTTTTACCTCTTCAACCTCTTCTGGTTTCACACGGTAAGAAAGGTTTCCGCCGTTTCTCTCATGCCATCCCTGCTCCCAGCCGTCATTTGCCATACGGATAAAGCCTTTTACAAATTCTGCATCTAAAAATTTCATGTTTTTTCCCTCTTCTTTCTCTCTTTTCCTATTCTTTTATCGATATTTACCGGCACACAACCTCTACCGGCACATCCAGGATTTTTGCAACTTTCAGAATCGTATCAATATGATGTCCGACAGCAGCTGCCATATGATGTGTTGGTCCCGCCTCACTCCATCTGTTGCAGAACTCTCTTGCCCCAATGGAGAAACGTGTTCTCATGTTTGTATCGCCAAAGGTAAAGATCGGACCATCCTCATTGACACCCTCTGCAGCAACAAATTTAAAATGACCGTCTTTATCCTGCGTAATTCCAAGATATGTAACATCTCCGACTGGCGGATAAAACTGCGTCAGATATCCGCCGCCCGTCTTGCCATGAAAAACATCAACGATTTTCATGGACGGTTTTTTCGCCTGCGAAATATCAGCATCTCCCGATCCGGAGTGGCCGATAATACAGATATCCTCATTGAAATCGATCGAATACATCTCAGAAAGCTGACCGGTTCCGGCGATTGTTTTCAGAATGCTCATTGCCATTGCAACTTTCATATCACCCTCTACGGCACAGGCTGTACCCTGTTTGATCAGCATGGAAAATGCCGGGATCAGCATGCTGTCCAGTTTTCCGGCAACCCCTTTTGCAAAGCCGTCATAATGGGATGCCACCATGCCAAGCTCTTCTTTTTTCACCCACTCTTCAAATGCAACGACATATTTTGCCATATCCCATACGGTCTCTACCGTTGCACCGCCCTCGATGTCAAAGGTATCCAGAATCTCCTCTGCCTTGGCGCGGATTGCGTCCTCATCTGTAACAGGATCCGCGATCGCCCACATTTTCTCCCAGTCGAACTGTTTCGTGTAAAGTCCCATCCGGTTGTAAAGGTTTGTTTCATCGATATACAGGTCCATCATTCCCGGATATGGTCTTCCGATCTGGGCAATATTGGTGTAGCGGAATCTTCTGCGTACCTGGGCTGCCCGGCACCACTCGTCGATTTCCTTAGCTACGTAAGCATCTCCGCCTTCTACAACACCGGTGATAACGGCATGACGTTTTCCTGCACGCTCCAGATCGGCTACCATCTCACCGACTGCTCCACAGGCATACAGCTCACCCAGCCATTTTGGTGTATCGGTATTGGCATAATCCGGTGCTTTCCGTTTCTGTACATTCACAAGCACAACCGGCACATTCAGGTCACGGACTGCCGGGAGCATATTGTAGCTGGTCGCGTAGGTCAGAAGCTGTAAAATAACAAGATCTACATCCGCTGCGCGGAACTTATCTCCTGCTTCCATCGATAATTCTTTCGTTGTAACGATTCCACCATCGATCATTTCAACGGTATCCGGAATCGTCTTTTTGAACGCATCATACTGTGCTTCAAATTCCGGAACCAGCGTCGGGAACTGCGGCAGATATGCACCCAGTGCGATTGCAAATACACCTACTTTTGCTTTTGTTTCAACTAACATGTTTTTCGCCCCTTTAACCTTTCATCTCATTTTTTATGGCTCATATTGTTTAATTTCGAAGGAATGGAAAATACAGTTTCTCGCATCCTTCAAATTGCTGCATTCCTTTCCGGTGATCATCTGCACCGTCAGATTGCCGATGGCAGTTGCCTCGGTCGGTCCCGCCAGCACGGTTCTTCCGGTCTTTTCTGCTGTCAGCCGGTTCAGATAACCGGCATTGGCGCCGCCGCCTACGACATGAATAGTTCGGTACCGACAGCCTGTTTGTTCTTCCAGTTCTTTTAATGTCTTTGCATAGCATACTGCCAGGCTGTTATAGATCACTGCTGCAACCTCTGCAATTCCCTGCGGTATCTGCTGGCCACTTTCTTCACATGCCTTCTGTACCTCGGCTGTCATATTTTCCGGTGCAAGGAAACGGTCGTCGTTTGCATCCACGATAGATGGGATGGTGCATTTCGATGCCATTTCGCAGATCGTTCCAAAGCTTAAATCTTCTGCGATTTCTTTTTTCACAGACTGGACCATCCACAGGCCCATGATATTTTTCAGGAAACGGTATTTTCTGTTGTAGCCGCCCTCATTGGTAAAATTGTGCTGCATAGCTTCTGTTCCGCAATCGGCCTCTTTTAATTCTGTTCCCATCAGAGACCAGGTTCCGGAGCTGATATAGAGCACGTGCTCCTCATTGCTTGGCACAGCGACTACCGCAGAGCCAGTGTCGTGTGTTGCGGGAAGAACAATTTCACAGTCGAAACCGACCTGCTCACGGATTTCTTTTTTCAGATGGCCGATCACAGTCCCCGGCTCACGGATCGGCAGAAAGATTTTCTCCGGGTATCCCAGTTTTTGAATCATCTCCCTGTTCCAGTCCCCGGTTTCCGGATTGACAAGCTGGGTCGTTGTTGCATTTGTGTATTCCTGCGCTTTCACGCCGGAAAGCAGGAAATTCAGGTAATCCGGAATCATCAGCAACGTCTCTGCTTTTTCCAGCTGTTCCGGTTTTTTCTTCTTCCACGCCATAAGCTGATAAATACTGTTAAAAATCTGTTTCTGAATACCGGTCGATGCATAGAGTTCTTCCTCCGGCACTGTGCGATAAACCTCCTCATCCATTCCTTTCGTGCGGTCATCGCGATAAGCAACGGCATTTCCGATCCGCTGATCATCCTTGTCCAGAAGGACAAAATCAACTGCCCATGTATCAATTCCGACACTCACCGGGATCTTTCCAAGTTCTCTGCATTTTTTCATTCCGGCCAACACGGCTTCAAAGAGTGCCTCGATATCCCACACCTTCTCACCGTCCCGTTTCTGCATTCCATTCGGGAAACGGTAAATTTCCTCGAGAACCATTTTCCCCTCTTCCATATGGCCGAGAATATGTCTTCCGCTGGATGCTCCTATATCAATTGCTAAATAATATCTTTCCATACCCTTCCTCCATTTTCTTTCTCTAATTATAGATAACTTTATGTGGTAAAAAAAGAACACGCTTTGTCTAAAAAAGTGTCCTTATTTGCACTATAGCGATGTCCTTGATCGTATCCATCTGCATCCGTCCGCTCTTCTTCACCTTCCGCCGCGCCGGAGTTTTTGCTCCATGGGGTAATTCAAGAAACGTTTTCACAGGAAATTACAGTAAAAAAATTCCGCAGCACTTCTGTGATTGAGGTGCTGCGGAACTTTTTTACATTTTAGGCTGATATCTCATGTTGGATACATTATAAACTGTGATAAACGCTTTCGGATCAAGTTTGTTAATAAAATTCATCAATTTCTGGTATTCGGTCTTGTCTACGATCGTGATGATTTCTTTGCGCTTCTGCATGTTGTAGGCACCATAGGCTTCGTAGATCGTAGCACCGCTGTGCAGCTCATGAAGAATAAATTCCCGAAGTTCTTCTTCCTTTGGAGTGATGATACATACCCGGCGTTTGATATTATGGTCAAAAATAAAATGATCCAGAACAATTCCGTTAAAATACGTTCCAAGAATACTCAGGACTACCGTTTTTTTGTCGTAAACGAGTGCTGCAGACAGGGCAACGCACATACCGGACAGCGACATAGCTTTTCCAAGCTCCATATGAAGATATTTATTCATGATCTTTGCTACAATATCAAGTCCGCCGGAAGAAGCATTTCTGTTAAAAAGAATACTGAGTCCCACACTGACTACAAGTGTATAGCACAGAACATCCAGCTCCTGACTGTTTGTCATCGAACCAAAATCCGGGAAGATTTTTTCAAAAAGTCCAAGAAAAACAGGAAGCATGATACTGGTGTAGACGGTTTTTACACCAAATTCTCTTCCGCAGGTAAAAAAGCCGATGATCAGAAGTACTACGTTCAGAATCATGGTGATGGCGGAAAGGGGCAACGGTACAAAGTTGGAAAGTACGATACCAAGACCCGAAATACTGCTGACAGAAGTATGGCTTGGTACCAGAAAAAAATAGACTGCCGCTGCAATAATAGCAACAGCTGCTGTCAGGATCAGGATTTCCAACAGAATCTGAGTATCCTTCAATTGTTTTTTCATGTTAATTCTCCGTATCTTATTTTTTATGGATGGGAAGATCCCTTCCTTATATTAATGGCATTTTGAAGATATGTAAACCCTTTCCGGGAATCATTCCAACATATTTGTGTATCGTTGTTGCTTTTCCGTCAGCTTTCTGTAATACATATCCTTTTTATTGCTTTTTTTCGTTCTATGCTACAATAAACTTAACATTATCTTGCAACGTAATCAGGAGAACAACATGAGCGAAAAGAGATTGACCAACATTAGTCTCAAAAAAATAAATAAATCAAAGGTTTACCAATATATTTACAGAAAGAAAAAGACCTCCAATCAGCAGATCGTTCAGGAACTGCAGATGGGTTTATCCACAGTCAGCCAGAACCTCAACCTTCTGGAGCAGGAAGGTCTGATAGAAAAAAAACGGCTTTTTGCATCCACCGGCAGAAGAAAAGCAAACGCCATTCAGATTGTATCCGATTTTAAAATTTCTATTGGTAGCGGTATTTTAATTTCCTCCCCTCCTGGCTGTGTCCTGCTTCCGTAAAATCAATCAGCAATTCTTCCAATGCCACGATATCAACTTTTTCTTCCATTTTTCAGTTCTTCCACAATCTCGT
>OLPR01002422.1_pt1 | contig 13705 bp, 13 predicted proteins | sample 1672761 | NCBI WGS metagenome assembly OLPR01 (sample SAMEA3136721, study PRJEB25190) | human gut metagenome | biome: human gut; feature: human-associated habitat; material: faeces | place: Austria | collected 2013 | reverse complement strand
ATTTTTTTCTTCACGAAAAGCTTGAACCATCTCCTTGATTTTATCGTATCCGCCGCCCGCACTGTCCCGCACGACAGCCCGACTGTGATCCGCTACCGAATTGGCAGCTGTACCGCCGCGAAGGGAACTGAGTTCCAGACCTTTGCCGGAAAACGGCTTGAGCTTGCGTACCAGTTCGAATACGATGATGCCCTTTTCTCCGTGGATCGCCGGGAAATCACCATCTGGTGTGAACCCCAGATCAGGCAGCTCTGCCACATGCTCCAGATAATGATCCATGCCGTGCCAGTTCGTTTCCTCATCCAGTCCAAGGATCAGGCGGATCGTCTTTTTCGGTTCATAACCGCAGGCTTTCAAAGCTTTCATCCCATAAAACGAAGCTATCACAGGGCCTTTATCATCAGTCGTTCCACGACCACAGATCCAGCCGTCCTTTACCTCTCCGCCATAAGGATCGAAGCTCCATCCGTCGCCCTCCGGGACTACATCCAGATGTCCTACCACACCCACGATCCCTTCTCCTTTTCCTGTAAAGTCGATGTGTCCGCCGTAGTTATCCGCATTGTACACTGCAAAGCCCTCTTCGCGGGCCATGTCCAGCATGGCGTCATAGGCTTTCTGGACATTCTCGCCAAAAGGGTACTCCCCTGGAGTTTCAACGGCTACACTGGGGATCTGCAGTAAATGAGACAAGGAAGATATCATATCTTCCTTGTTTGTCTCGATCGTTTCATTCACCTGTTTTAAAAATTCCAGATCACTCATCTTACATTACCGCTTCTACGCCTGCAACTTCCGGATAGCTTTCCTTTAAGATCTTTTCTACTACACCTTTGATCGTCATCTGAGCTCCCGGGCATCCTGCGCAGTGTCCCTGCAGTCTTACCTTCACGATATTGTCATCCGTATACTCTACGAATTCGATGTCTCCACCGTCTCTCTGCAGAAATGGTCTGATCTGATCCAGTGCGTCTTTGATTTTATCTTCCATATTACTATTCTCCTTTATGATTTTATTCTTTGCAATATCTTATGATTTAAACACGATCAATATGGTTCGACCGTATATGTGGAAACTATTTTTTTGCCTTCCCAGGTGCTGATCTGTGCCGATCGCAGCGGATCACCTTCTGTATTGAAAGTGATATTGCCGGAAGCACCCTGGAATTCTTTTGCACTTGCCAGTACTTTCCGGATATCATTCCCGCTCGGGTCATTACCGGCGTCATTGACTGCGTTGATCGCGATGAGATAAGCATCGTATCCAAGTGCCACCGAATCTTCCGGTTCTTTGTCTTTGCCGTATTTCTCATGATATGCCTCCAGGAACTTCTCGGATTCCTGGTTGATCGTATCATCTGCTGTAAAGAAGTTTACAAATGCGAGGTGCTCCTTGCTGACGCTGCTGCTGAGCTCAGAGCGGAATTCCTTGCTTGACCAGTCCGTCGGGCCCAGGAACATGACATCCATTCCCATATCGGCCGCCTGATTGATGATGTTTGCCGAATCCGCACTATCTCCCGGCAGCAGGACACTCTTGACTTCCGACTCCTGGATCGCTTTCAACGGCTTTGTAAAATCTTTCTGTCCCGGCTTATATGTTTCATATGCTGTGATAGCATCTTCATTTTCTGTTTCCGCTTCGATCCGGTCAACGAAAGTCGTCGCCATGGCCATCGCAACATCATCGTTGTTTGGTATCAAAACACCGGCTGTCGTTTCCTGCTTCTGTTCCAGCACATACTTGGCAAGCAGATCTCCCTGGTTGGAATCTACATAGCACACGCGGAAATAATAAGGATAATTCTTAGTGACCAGCGGGTTATCATTAGTGATCGCGATAGCCGGGATCTTAGCATCGTTGACCGGTTTTCCCGCGATCATGGAGTACACGCTCCCGTAGCTTCCCAGTATGATATCCGGCTTCTTGGAGATCAGGTTATTGATCGCCGTCTCGGCCGCATCGATATCCGACGAATTATCGCTGTAGACCAGTTCCACGATCTTACCGCCTATATTAGGGTATACTTCATGTGCCAGTTCGATCCCTTTGATCTCAGCCTTGGCAGCATCGCTGTCCGCACCCGACATAGGTTCATAGATCCCGATCTGTATGGTAACGTCACTGCTCTTTTTCTGCTGTAAAAAAGCCTCTTTAAAATTATTAAACGTCGTACAGCCTGTCAGCATGGTCACCGTAAGCACAGCGGTCACTGCGACTGCAGCAATTTTACGTATCTTCACAAAATCACCTTTCTATTTATCTCATCTTATTCCCAACTCATGCCCCTTGCAAACATACTCCATTATACCTTGTTTTACGCAAAAGGTAAAGTATCTGCGGGTTCATTCTCTTTTTTTCATCTTTTAAAAATTTTTTTGCAAAAAAGCCTTGACTATTCTTTACCAAAATGGTACATTATAGTCACAAGGTAAACAACACAAACAAATACATGAGATAAAAAAATATTTTAGGAGGTAAGAATTATGAAATGGACTTGTTCAGTATGCGGATACACTTATGAAGGACCGGAACCACCGGCTAAATGCCCTCAGTGCGGTGTCCCTGCAGACAAATTTGTAGAAGTAAAAGAAGGCGAAATCGAATTCGTTGATGAACACGTTGTTGGCGTTGCTCAGGGTGTTGATCCTGAGATCATCCAGGGTCTGAAGGACAACTTCAATGGAGAATGCTCCGAAGTTGGTATGTACCTGGCAATGGCAAGAGTTGCTCACAGAGAAGGATATCCGGAAATCGGACTTTACTGGGAAAAGGCTGCATGGGAAGAGGCAGAGCACGCAGCTAAATTCGCAGAACTGCTGGGCGAAGTCGTAACTGACTCCACTAAGAAGAACCTGGAAATGAGAGTAGAAGCAGAGGCCGGTGCATGCGCAGGCAAGAAAGCTCTGGCTAAACTGGCTAAGGATCAGAATCTGGACGCGATCCACGATACTGTTCACGAAATGGCAAAAGACGAAGCAAGACACGGCAAGGCATTTGCTGGTCTGCTGAAGAGATATTTCGGTTAAATCGAATTGAGAATCCACAAAAATGGGCTATCATATAATTGATAGCCCATTTTTATTTCTATACTATGCTCCGCACATTCAATAATGCCTCGTCTGATGAAATCTTCCTTTGAACGTTTCCGTCTTTATCACATTGATCAAAGCCTTCGGATCCGCTTCCAGGATCTTGCGGGTAACGATCTTGGCCTCTGTGCTGGAAACTATACAGTAGAGCATGGTTTTCGGCTCCTGCGAATACATTCCCGTCGCCGAAATTTCCGTTGCACTGTGATGCACCGTTACCATGATTTCCTGATAGATCTCATACGGCAGCTCCGTCACGATAAACAAGGTGATCTTGTTATGTTCCTGATAAAGTAGATGTATCATCTGTGTCGATGTGAACTGAAAAATAATGGAGTAAAGGGCCTTGTCCCATCCAAACAGCAAACCTGCCAGTACTAAAACAGTGGCATTCCCCATGAGGATAAAATTCCAGACATCCCGATTTTTCTTTTCCAGAAAATACACAGCAATGAAATCCGTTCCGCCCGTTGAAGTCCCGCCGATCAGACACAAACTGATGGCAGCACCGTTGATCAGACCTCCAAACACACTGATCAGCAGAATGTCCTGCGTGATCGGCATGGCTGGAACGATATCGGTGAATACACTGGTGGCCACAATGATCAGAGCCGTATTGAGCGTAAATCGTTTGCCTATAGCCCGAAAACTGAAGATCGCCGGGATCGCATTCAGTGCCAGACTGATCGGAGAAAATGGCAATGATATTCCTAAAAAACGCTGAAACGACGTCTGGATCAGCAGCGTCACTCCGTTAAAACCGCCCGGATAAAGTCCTCCGGTATGTACGAAGCTTTTGATATTGATCGCCATGATCAGCGATCCGATCAATCCCAGCGCCAGGATCCGGATCTCTCTAGCCAGATCCAGCCGCTCTAAAGTGCTATGTTTTTTCATCTGATAATACCTCTTTTACATTGCTTTTATGATATAATATTGATCAGCAACTTATTTTTTACTTTATTTTCAAATGACGAGGAGGTCACTATGAAAAAAATCATCACCATTCTTCTTTCCATGGTTCTGCTTCTGGCATTCACAGCCTGCGGCGGCGGCAGCGACAGCAGTTCTTCCGACAAATCCAAGGAAACAGAAGCACCGAAAATCGAAAAAAACATCGACGCTGCAGCAGAAGCTCTTGGACTGACAGGAGGAGAAGAAACGATGTACGCCATGATCGGCGCAACAGCTGGCAAAGAATATAACGATGGAGCCGTAGAGCTCTATCAGTTTGAGGAAGATTCCGACGCCTACAAAGAAATCGAATCCTCCGACAGCGTTTCCGGCATCCCGGTTGCGGCCCACAAGGATGGCATCGCTCTGATCTTTGCCAACAACGAAACCGATCAAGCCATACTGGACGCCTTTAATCAGCTTCAGTTTAAATAGGAGTTTTACAGATAGTTTATAAACAATAAACAGCAAAAGCCAGAGATCCTTCATAATTTCTGGCTTTTCTTTTATATCTGTTTGATTTTATTTCCCGGATATGCGACTACAGCACCTTGCTTAGGAAGTTCTTCGTCCGGTCATGCTGAGGATTACCGAAGAGTTCTGCCGGAGTTCCCTGCTCCAGTATATTTCCTTCGTCGATAAAAAGCACCCGGTCTGCCACCTCTCGCGCAAAACCCATTTCATGGGTAACTATCACCATGGTCATCCCGTTTTCAGCCAGGTTTTTCATGACATTGAGTACTTCGCCTACCATTTCCGGATCCAGTGCGGAAGTCGGTTCATCAAAGAGCATGATTTCCGGATCCATCGCGATAGCAACTCTCTGTTTCTGTCCACCGGAAAGAGACGCCGGATATTTTTCCGCCTTATCGGCAAGTCCTACGGTTTCCAGCAGTTTACGAGCCTTTTCTTCGGCAGCAGCCTTTTCCATACCCTTGACCTTGATCGGTGCCAGGGTCAGATTATCCAGTACCGTCATGTGTGGAAACAGATTGAATCCCTGGAATACCATGCCCAGTTTTTCTCGAATCTCATCGATATCCACATCAGAATCATTGATCTTCTTCCCATCCAGAAAAACTTCTCCACCGCTTGGTTCTTCTAACAGATTCAGACAACGCAGGAATGTGCTCTTGCCGGAACCGGAAGGACCGATCACGCAGACTACTTCCCGATCATTGATCGTCTCGCTGATTCCTTTAAGAACCTGAAGATCTCCGAAGGATTTACATAAATTTTTAACTTCTATCACTTTGTGCCATCCTCCTTTCCATATACGATACCAGTCGGGACAAGGTCAGAGTCATGATCAGATATACGACCGCCACCCCGATATACGCCGGGAACGACTGGAACGATTGAGATGCCCACAAAGTACCACGCCTGGTCACTTCTACGATGCCCACCATGGAAAGAATGGAGGTTTCCTTGATCAGCGTAACAAATTCATTTCCCAATGCCGGAACGATGATCTTAAAAGCCTGTGGCACGATGACATACCGCATGGTCTGCCTGCTGTTGAGCCCCAGAGATCTGGCCGCCTCCGTCTGTCCGATATCCACGGCCTGCAGACCGCTTCGAATGATCTCAGCCATATATGCCGAGCTGTTGACACCGCAGGCGATGAATCCGACCAGGATCAGCGGTTCCCAGTTAAACTGCATCCCCGTGATAGCACGAACAAGCTGTGGCACACCGTAACCTAAAATCAGCACCTGTACCAGCAGCGGTGTTCCACGCAGGATATCCACATATACCGTTGCGATGCCGCGCAGTATCTTGAACTTAGAACGTTTGGCAAGTGCCACCAAAAGCCCCAGCACAAGTCCTCCCAGCACTGCAACGAGAGAAATGATCAACGTCACCGGGACTCCTCTTGCCGCTACGGCTATCCCATGTATATACTGATCCACGTTTTTTCCTCCTTCAAAAGAAATCAACCTCTGACCGAATTCCGGTCAGAGGTCAATCCGAATTACTTAGTTGCTGCTGCCCTCGGCAGCAGGCTCGTCCGATCCGATTTCTTCAAGATCGATCCGCTCTTATTTATTGAACCACTCATCAACCAGCTTGTCGTAAGTTCCGTTTTCCTTAATATGCTTCAAACCGTTGTTGATCTTTTCTACCAGTTCTGCGTTACCCTTCTGTACAGCGAAACCATAGTTTTCCGCATTCAGAGCTTCGCCTACCATCTTGATCTTGTCCGGCTGCTTCTTTATATAAGCTTCCGTTACCGGCTTGTCATTGATGACTGCAGAAACGTCTCCGTTGATCAGCTTCATCATGCAGGTATCCAGTCCGTCCAGAATAACAGCTTCCTTGATCTTGCCGGCATCCTTCAGTTCCTTAACCTTGCTTGCACCAGTCGTACCAGTCTGTGCCGCAACCTTCATATCAGGAGTCAGATCCTCTACACTCTTGATCGTCGTGTTATCTTCAGTTACCGCTACAAACAGCTTGGATTCATAGTAGGAATCACTGAAGTCAACTTCTTTCTGTCTGTCTTCGTCATCCTTGTTCATTCCTGCTGCCACGATGTCGATATTGCCAGCCTTCAGTGCCGGGATCAGTCCATCGAATGACAGATTTTCGAATTCTACATCGAAGCCCTGATCTTCCCCGATCGCCTTGATCAGATCCATATCCAGACCCACGATATTCTGATCCTCGTCTGTCGTATCAAACGGCGGGAATGTCGGTTCTGTACCTACCTTGTAAACAGTTTTGTCACTGCTGCTCTTGTCGCTTCCGCCGCATGCTGCCAGGGAAAACGCCAGAACAACTACCATGGCTACTAATACAGCTATCTTGCTCTTCTTCATTTTATTTCTCTCCTTATGTTTCTAAATGTTTATAATCGTTACGTGATTTAATAATTATACCTAAAGTCTGAATAATATTCAAGTCGAATTGCAAATGTTGCCGGAAAATGTTAATGCCACTGTCCTTTTGCTTGATTTATTGCTTTACTTCTCTCTTTTTTCATTTATACTATATCTATTGAAAGAGGACTTATGAATATGAACACGACCAATCACATCAATACATCAAATTCTAATCCATGGAAACTCCTGGCTCCATGCTGCGTCCTGGCAGCCGGCTGCCTGTGGGGGATCATTGGACTGTTTTCCAATACACTGCGAGGCATGGGACTTGATCCTGTCCAGATCACAGAACTGCGAAGCCTGATCGCTGCCGCGGGCCTTCTGATCATCATCCTGTACAAAGATCGCTCTCTTTTTCGGATCCACCTGCGAGATCTGTGGATGTTCCTGGGAACCGGCATTGCCAGCATCGCGTTCTTCAACATATGCTATTTTCTCTGCATCACCCTGAGCACACTGTCCATCGCATGCACTCTGCTCTACACCGGGCCCTGCTTTGTTATGATCCTGTCCTGCCTTATTTTTCGTGAAAAATTCACTCCAAAAAAAGCTATCGCCCTTGTGCTTGCAGTAGGAGGATGTACTTTTATCACTGGTCTGGTCAGTGGCGGGACCGGAGGAGTTTCTATCTCCTGGCAGGCGATCCTTTCTGGTCTCGGATCTGGTCTGGGCTATGGTCTTTACAGCATTTTCGGACGCGTTGCCGTAAAAAAATACAGCGAGCTGACCGTGACCTTCTACACATTTGTGATCGCATCTCTCTCGCTGCTTCCGTTCTGTCATATTGGCAAAATCGCTGCTGTGGCGTCCGCCAGCGGCTTTGCAGTACTTCATTCTCTACTGCTGGGACTCGTTTCCACCCTGGCTCCATTCCTTCTGTACACCACCGGCCTTTCCCATATGGAAACCGGTAAGGCTGCTGTGCTTACTTTTGCGGAGCCTGTCATGGCGACCATCATAAGCATCACGGTGTTCGGCGAGGTCTTCACAGGAAATCATGCCATCGGAATGATCGCTATCGTGACCTCGATCGTCCTGCTCAATATCGATTTTACGCGCCGCCAGAATCATTAGCCCAGGCGATGCTCTTTAGCCAAGGCGGTGCTCTTTTTCCCACGAAAAATAGAACTGTATAAGCCCGATCCTTGATCCTGTCCCGGTCTTCTCATTTATGCTGCTGATATGACGGTACAATGCCGCACGGGACAAATTCAGTTCTTCCGCGATTTTCTGCGCATTTTCTTCGGAATGGAGGATCGCTTCCAGCACCTCCCCCTCTCTTTGGGTCAGCACAAATCTTTCACAGAATTTCTGCATGATTTCTTCTTCCTGCAAAACGTTTTCAGGCTCTGCTGAAACGATCTGCACGTTCGTTGTTTCGTACTGGCCAAGGTACAGATACAGCACTACGCTGATGACTGCAAACAGCACAAGGCTCAGGGTCATTATCAGCAGATTGTTTCCTGTGTCCAGCAGGAGTACAGAAAAAGTCCCTGTCATAAGAGCGCACAGATTATTGACCCCCCGCCCCATACCGGCCCACAGTGCAGGTCTCTTCATCTTCATGGAAAGAGCCAGAAATCCCGTCGTAAAGTAAACGGCAAAGAACCCTGCGGACAAATAAAACACTACAAGTCCCACCAGGAATAGTCCGCCAAACTGTATCATCACTACACATACCGTCGAAAGAAGCATGACACAGTACATGATAATGCTCATGTATTTTCTTTTTCCCAAATCAAAAATCCAGCCTGCTGCCAGTCCGCTGCACGCCAGCAAAAGGCGAGGCCACTGCCCGATATCCATAGTCCCCTTGGCATGTGCCATAGTGACTGCATTATCAAGTGTTGCAAAAATGCATGTCATCAGCGCAACGAGTATCACCAGCAGCATGGCTGCTTTTTGAGGGTTTTTCGGATTCTTCAATTCTTCTGTACGCAGCCGGCTTGCCTCACATTGCTCCTCGTCTACGCTTTCTTTTTTGCGGGAAAGCATCCATGCCAGCACCGTTAAAAGCACCGAAAGAATAACTGCTTCCACCAGTTCCTGCCGCACCAGATTATTGTTGATGAACTGCATCAGGATCCCTGCTCCGTAAGCTGTCCCGACGTATCGCGCCAGCTTGCGGCTTTCCACCCAAAGCTCCGCTGCCATAAGATGGACACCTCCACCCAAAATTCCCAACAGCAAAAATAAAATCAGTCCTGTCGACAGCGTTCCGGCAAACGATACGTGCTGCTGCACCATAAAAATGCAGACGATCCCCAGGGCGACTGCTCCCATCAACGCTCCGCTACGGTTTTTCGAACTGATAAATCTCTGTATTTGGAAATAGCATAAAAACCCGATCCCACTGATACCCAGGATCCCGCTTTGAGCCACCACTACCTTTGCAGAAGAAAGGTAATGAGCTATCATATTGTCAAAGAGGTATTCGCCTCCTAAAAACACAAAATAAAATATTGCCAGCGCGCCAATCGCGACAAGGTTGTTTTTCTGTTCCAGTTCGTTCTTCATCTAGTCCATCCTTTATTTTTCTCCCTTTATATTATAAACAAATGTCTCCCTATGGCAAGGTGTCATTTGTCTCTTTCCTCCTTATTCATTATACTCGAAGGGGAGCAGCATTGGTCAGCGACGATCCTGGCAAGATTTTCTATGAATTACCTCTCCTGCAGATTCAAAACCCCCAGATTCTGCACATGAAAAACGTAAACTGAGTTTATCCAAAAAAAGAAAGCAGTAGGTTTGCATACTGCCTTCTCTTTTGCTCCTGTTTCCAGGATATAAGTATTAAGTATGGAATGATTGTATTTCAAAATTTAATGATCAGTTTTTCTTCTATAGAATACGGCTGTTCCTGCACCTGCAGCTGCCAAAAGCAAGATCCCTGCCCAAAGCACTGGATTCGCATCGTCTCCGGTCTTGGCTGAAGAGTCATTCTTCTTCCCCTTAGACTCCGTCTTGGCTGCGATATTATTGTCCTTACCCTGATCCGTATTTGCTGGTTCTGAAGCGATCTCCTCGGTGACCGCAATCAGATTCAATTTACAATTAAAATGATATCTAGTATAGTAATCGTCTCTGATCTCGTTTATAACAATCGTCCCAGTTTCATTATCCATAGTTTCTCCTGTATACGTTAGCTTAGAGCCAGTATACTGGGTCCGCATAAAATTCAGATCAAAGGACATATCTTTATCGATCCTCTGTACCAGAGTCATCACAGCTTTATTTTTATCTTTGTGTCCTATAATTTTTAATAGGGCTTCATCAGGATTTTCTGTTTCGATGAGGCTATTTTGGTCCGAATTCGCGAATTTATAATACTTCGTTTTATTCAGATCCGCCATAGACCTCAGTGCATATGACAGATTGTCCTCCTTCGTAAAATCGATGATATAATCTTGTCCTACGGTTACATTGATGGCATCGGTCACAAGGCAATCTGTAAAATTATTTCTAACTGTTGTATTCACTGTCTTATTCGGCCCACCAGGAGTATCGCTTGCTCTTTTGACAACAATTCCCTCAGGTTTATCAGTGCCTCCATTAACAGGCTTGTTAGCCGTATCCGTGGTTGCAGAGCCAACAGTCTGATCGCCGGCTCCACCATTCGTAGTTCCTCCTGCGATCACTTCTTCTCCACTCGGATTATTTGTCGCTTCTGCAGCCTCATTCTCACCTTCCGCAAACACCGTTGCCGGCAGAAGCATTACAATCATGCACAGTGCAAGAAGCAACGCCAGTACCGTTCTTTTTCCTTTTACCATCTTCATTCGGGTACCTTTTCCTTTCTCGATAATAAGATAGTATCGTCCTGTGAATGTGCCCTTATGATAACATAATAGCCTCCTTCTGCATAGACTACATCTGTCTCAAAGTGATGATTCTGGCACGATTTTCTACGAAAACGGCTTACATTAACTCCAAAAACAGAAACGCTTTCTGTAAAAATATCGAGATCCTCAGTTTTTACAGAAAATGTGAGCTGTATCTATTTCGAATCACCTCATACAGAGTTCAAGTAAAGCTCCCTCATGCATACAAATTCATCAGGTCAATGAGTATACATTCATTATGCATAAAACTCGACTCTTGTCCTCATCTTCTCCTCCATTTTTCTCTCATTTTCTGTTTTTGCCTTTAAAAATCCCCGATTCTGCACATGAAAATGTGAACTGATTATCTGCAATTTTTTCTTCCTCATGCATTTTAGGAGGTATCGTCACTTTTGAGGCAATGACAGCTGCCCCGGCCAGCGGGAAAATATACACCGGCGGGAAGCACATCAAAAGCACCGCTACGGTCATCACCGGTTTTCTGCTGACATAGCCATATAGTCCTGCCGTCATAGCTGCTACTGCAAAATTCGGATCGATCCCGGTTACAGCTGCAAAGGCGTATCCGGCAGCTACTCCGGAAAAGATCAGAGGAAAAATACTTCCTCCTCGCCACCCTAGCGAAATACAAAGATTCACCAGCAGCATCTTTGCCAGCGCAGTCAGGATCAGGATCTTCGCAGAATACTCCTCCCAGCTGCTCATCAGTTCTCCCATCTCGTGTTCCCCGGAAAACGTAGTGAGTGGCAGAAAATACATCCCGGTCGCGATGCAGACCCCTGCCAAAACGCAGGATACGATGCGATGATTTTGCAGCATTTCGCCCAGTTTCTCCGAAACCTTTGCAAAAAATAAATAGCAAAGGCCTGCCAGGATCGCCGCTGCTACGATGCCTAAAAACCATGCCCACTGGATCCAGCTTATCGTGTGTTTTGCATCAAATCGCGGAAGACCGGCACTTCCTCCGAAGAGTGCACCCAGTCCTGCAAAAGCTGCTATACCACCAGCCGCACCCATGCAGTAAATAAAGATCCGCACAGGTTTTCCTACCAGCCGTGCACGACTGTGCTTCTTTTTTTCCTCTTCACGGTCGATACCCAGGTTTCGCACGATTCCAAAAAAAGGCGCATTAAAAATAACGCCTAAAGCTGCACCCATACTGCTCTGAGCCAGTGCTGCCAACTCATCGCCCTTGCACTTGAGACGGTCACCTACCCAGCAGCAAAGTCCGACAATAACACCCGTCAGCCCGGCTTCCGGTCCAATCACTCCACCGAAAATCAATGGCAGCAGCGCTGAAACGATGAGGATGTGAAGATTGTCATATGGATAGGAGCCTTCCTTTTTCACACGCCCCATAACCTGTGGCAGTTCCTCCGGCAGCAAACCGAATTTTTTCTGCCAAAGTCCAATGATCACGCCTCCGGTAATCGTAACAGCCATCATATATACAAGATTATGCTCTGCTCCCAGTTTCGCCGGAAGTATCGTCCACAATAAGTCCATGCCTAGGGTCATGATTTTCAAGACTACCCAGATCACCGCACTAGATATTGCCCCCAGGACTGTCGCTAAAATCGAAATTAATGCAATTTTTCCCTGTTTATTCATGGTGCCGATCCCCGTGTTGATTTTCGTGATGTCCCTCTGGTTCGTTTTCCAGCGCAATCTGTGTCGTCAGCGCCCAGAGATCCTCTGCATCACTGATCTTGTAAACTTTGTCTCCAGCCACTAAATTGCCTGCTTCGAAGACAAGTGTGCAGGATTTTCCCATCGGAAGTTCAAAGGTTAAAATATCCTGGAAATCCTCTGTTCGCTGATCGGTTTCTCCAGTCACTCGCACTTTCGTCAAAGCGTTAAATACCTCTCGAATCAACTTTTTATCTTCTATCGTATAGTTCATCGCCGTTTCGCGATTTCTCGTGTATTTCAGACTGTATACGACATTTTCATCAAAGGATTCTGCAAAACTCTCAGCTTCTTTTCCATAATAAGAAAAAATCGTGTTCCCCGCATCGATCCGATCCTTTTGGAGAGTCGTAGCCTGTTTTTTATCTGATTCCTGCTTGATCCATCCATAAATGCAAAGGCATAACAGCAGGATCGCCATGGCAATCAGCACTATAATATATTTTTTCATAACACTTGCCTCCTGTAAATAGTATAGTATCACAGAGCGGGGTGACTGTACAGAGTAGCTTTAAGAGAAATGTTTTAATCATATAGCCATGCAAGAAAAATAACTTAAATTATTTTAACTGTAGAGGATAGGATATTTTTCGATATTTCTGTGATGACATGACTCAAAAAAATAACGCAAATCAAATTTCGGACTATAGATATGTTATTATGATGCAAAAAAAGGGAGAAGTCTTCGGATTATACCCCCAGTAATTCTAGTAAATTCCATATCTAAAAAATAAACTATCGCAAACGAATCTATACATGAAGAAAAGTGGTATTTTTACCGTTCAGACGCCTTTCCAGAATACGCAAAATAACCTAAAGGATATACTAATTTATACTTTAGGTTATTTTCACGGCGCGCCTTTATCATAAACAAAAAAAGACCTTACGGTCTTTTACTTTGGTGCGCCTGGAGGGACTTGAACCCCCACGCTCTCGCACTAGAACCTAAATCTAGCGTGTCTGCCAATTCCACCACAGGCGCATGATATTGATTTTTTAGGTATGCGCCGGAGTCCATGTTGGCGGACACTGGCACAAAGCTTCCCATTAAGGAAAAACCAGATTCCCATATTGAGAACCTGGTCTGTTTGGTGATCCTACCGGGAATCGAACCCGGGTTACCGCCGTGAAAGGGCGGTGTCTTGACCGCTTGACCATAGGACCAAAATAAGCGGCAACGTCCTACTTTCCCAGGCGGTCTCCCACCAAGTATCATCAGCGCTAAGGAGCTTAACTTCTGTG
>OLPR01002417.1_pt1 | contig 13727 bp, 9 predicted proteins | sample 1672761 | NCBI WGS metagenome assembly OLPR01 (sample SAMEA3136721, study PRJEB25190) | human gut metagenome | biome: human gut; feature: human-associated habitat; material: faeces | place: Austria | collected 2013 | reverse complement strand
ACACGGCGACAATCCCGATGATCAGCAGCTCAAAGTGCTCCTGCACAAACGGAATGCCACCAAAGAAGTAACCCAGCAGCGTAAAGACCGTCGACCAGGTAATGCCACCCAGCACGTTAAAGACGACAAAGTTGCGCCAGTGCATGCCGCCCATGCCGGCGATAAAAGGCACAAAGGTGCGGATGAACGGGAAGAAGCGGCCGAGGAAGATGGCCAGATGGCCCCACTTGTCCAAGAAATCCTCGGACTTTTTGATGCGCTCGGGCGTCATGGCCTTTACCTTGCCCGAGGCGATGATCTTGCGGCCAAAGAAGTGGCCAATCATAAAGTTGCACTGATCGCCCAGGATGGCTGCGGCCCATGCGGTGGCCAGAAGCGCCACGATGTTAAAGCCGCCGTTGTGGGCAAAGAAGCCCGAGGCGAACAGCAGCGAATCGCCGGGAAGGAACGGGAAGAAAACCACGCCCGTCTCGATAAAGATGATCAGGAACACGCAGCCGTAAGCCATAAGCGGGCCGGCGGCGATCCAGCTGGCAATCGCGGTGCGCGGGTCTTTGAGCAGCTCGGCGATAAAATTAATGAAACCCATGAAGTAAAACCTCTCAGTTGTGGGCGCGGATACGTCCAAGTTGACCAGTATACGGTTGCAGCGCCCCCTCGTGCGCAACCCCACAAAAGGATGACTCCATTACCAGCAAGTTTGCATAACTGACACCTGTTGCGCAATGCCGCCAAGATTGTTCTTCCTAATCCCTAGCGAATCGCTATACTTTATTGAATCGCATTGCCATGGCGCTAAGGGAGGGCGGCCGGTGAGCTTTATCAATACCATTCGCGAGGACATCAAGACCGTCCAGGCGCAGGACCCCGCCGCGCAAAACGGTCTGGTCATCTTCCTTTCCTATCCTGGCCTGCACGCCAAGTGGAACCACGTGCCCGAACACTGGCTCTGGGAGCACGGTCATCGCTCGCTCGCCCGTGTGCTATCTCAAATCACCCGCCACATCACCGGCGTCGAGATTCACCCTGCCGCGCAGATTGGCAAGCACTTCTTTATCGACCACGCCATGGGCGTCGTCATCGGCGAAACCACCATCGTGGGCGACAACTGCGTGCTCTACCAGGGCGTCACGCTCGGCGGTACCGGCAACGAGACCGGCAAACGCCACCCGACCCTGGGCGACAACGTCACCGTGGGCACGGGCGCCAAGGTGCTCGGCAACATCCGCATCGGCAACAACGTCAAAATCGGCGGCAACTCCGTGGTAGTCAAGGACGTACCCGACAACTGCACCGTCGTGGGCGTGCCGGGGCGCATCATCAAGCGCAACGGCTGCCGCGTGTTTGAGGAGACGTTTGACGCCAAGCAGCACCGTGAATACATGCCCGACGACGCGGCCGAGCAGTCCGCCCTCAACCGTCAGGGCATCACCGAGAACGCTCGCCGCGTCGCAGAGCTCGAGCAAGAGGTGGCCGAGCTCAAGGCCCTGGTACGCGAGCTAGCAGATCGGTAGCCGCTCCTGTTGCGGAGGCCATGGGCGGTATGCACATGATGCCGGCTGCGGAGACGTGGCCGTAAAGCAGAAAGCGGGGGATTGCACGTTGTCAATCCCCCGCTTTCTTAATTTTTGGGACAAATATACCTGACGACAAGTGTCCCGCGACAACCCTCCGTCAGGGACGGCGTCATCTAACACATTTGTCCCGTGCCGGGGATGCGATGCGGGCAAACCCCCGCCGTCAAGGACAAATCAGTCTGACGGCGCCGCCCCGTGAAGGCGCCTTACCTGCTAGCGCCTGTTATGGCGGCGCGTCAGGGCAAAGCCGGCGGCCAGCACAATGACGCCGGCAATCGCGATGCCCGCAACCAGGGCGAACGTGCGGTCTCCCGCATGGGGCAGCACCGCTGCGTCCTGCTTCTTGGCCGCAGACCTGGTCTCCGTGACGGTCGTTGCAGAGCCGGAGCCCTTACCGTCCGACGGATCCTTGGGGTCGGGCACGGGCTCAGGCGCAGGCGCCGCCTTAAAGAGCGCGCGCACCGTCACGGCTTTCTCGCCCAGCAAAAAGGTCGTCGTGGCAGAAGCCGCATCCGCGAGCTCGATGTCACCGTCGACAACATCCCAGTGGTCAAAGACATAGCCCTCGTCCGCCACAGCGGTGAGCGCAACCTTGGTGCCGGGGAGCGCACCGCGCGGGTTGCTCGTGGCCGAGCCGCCCTCGCCCGCCTCAACGGTCACGTAGGTCATCGGTTGAATGGGCGTCATCGCAAGCTCAAAGTGTGCGGTCAGCGTAGTGTTGCTGCTGCCCATGTGCACGATGGTCTCGGTAGCGTTGGCATCCTCGACCTTAGCGTCGCCCTTATCGACGGTCCAGCCTGTGAACACGTAGCCCTCATCCGCCACGGCGTTCACGCCGATCTGGGTGCCGGGCTCGCCGCCCGCGGGAGCGCCTTCGACAAGGCCAGCGGTACCATGGCCATCAACCTTTACGGTCAGGGCGCCGTAGATGTTAAAGACCCCGCTCTCGGCCTCATTGAGCTTAAAGTTCCTGTTGCAGGTTGCAGCGCTGATATGAAGCGTGTACTCGCCCGGGTTCTCGCCGGGCTCGCGCTGGTAGGAGACGGTCGGGCTTACCTCGGTCGCAAGGTCTCCGCCCTTCCACGTGGTGGTGCCGCGGTCGATAAGCTCATAGGAGTAGGCGGATTCAGGATCGGCCTCGCCATAGATCTTGGAGGCGTTGTTGGCCTTAACGGACACCTCGCGCGGGTTGATCTTCAGCGTGGTCGCCTTGGAGCTCGTCGCGTGCTGGGCATCGCCCAAATACGTTGCGACCACCTTATAGGTGCCGGCCTCAGTGGGCATGCCGTTCAGCTTAACATCAAACGCGCCCGATGCGCTCATGCCAAAGTACGAGAAGGTCACCTCGGCGCCCTCGAGCGGCTGGTCGCCCACATAGACCTGGGCGTTCATGGCCTGCGCGGCACCGTCGTACTCGTGGATCTCATCGCCCATCGAGATCGTGGTCTCGAGTCTGCTGATCTTGAAGGCGCGCGTGATGGGGGCTGCGGCGTAGTTGCCGCCCAGGACGTAAGCGACCTCGGTGTAGCAGCCGGGCTTGGTGGGCTTCACGTTGGGATCGGTGCTCTTAAACGTGCTGCCGTCGTAGGCGATGCCCGTAATCAGGTAGCGAACCTTTGCGCCCGCAACCGCGGCATCGCTGTCGACGACCTTCGCACCAAAGTCAAAGTTTGCAAGCTCGTCGCTGCCAACGGCAAAGCCGCCCTTGGGCGTCGAGGCGTTCCACGTGAGGGTAACGTCCTCGGTCTTAGGTGCGATGGTGAGGTAGCCCACGCCCGCAGAGGTCTCGTAATTGCCGCTCGTAGTCACCGCAGTCACCAAGTAGACGCCCGCCTTAGAGGGCGTACCGCCGAGGGCAACAGTGGAGCCTCCCAGGCCCAGATCCTGAGCGGTGTCGAGCGCGCTCTTAAGGGAATCGATCACCTGGTCGGGATTCTCAACACCCGCCGCCTTCAGGGCGAGCCTAAGGGCTGTCATGGCTGCATCGTTGTTGAGCAGGTTGATGAGGCCGTCAAGCGTGACACCCTTATCGAGATGCAGGATCGAGTTGATCGCGCTCTGCGCCTTGCCACCACCCACGTAGCTCAAATCGATCGAGAGGTAGCCCTTGCCGTCGCCATCGATACCGGCGACAACGATAACGGGCTCGGTCTCTTTATTGCTCGGCGTGGAGGAAACCAGGTCCGCGACTGCCACGGTGTTCCTATACGTAATGCTCGTGTTCTTGACCTTGACCGAGGAAGGGGCCTTGGTCACGGTTACGGTCGCGGTGACCTCGGAGGGCTTGTAGGTGCCGTTGCCCTTGAACTTCATGGTGACGGTGTACTCGCCCACCTTCTGCTCAAGGCCGTCGATCTCAAAGTCGTTCCGAGAAAGACCGTTGACCGGCTTGCCCGTTACCTCGTCCACGACGGTGGGGGCAAGCTGGCGGTAGACCTTGGCCTTCAGGGCATCAAAATCCTCGCTGTACTGGACCGAGGTAGCCGCGTTCATCGAAATGTGCGTGACAGTGCGGCCGTCGACCGGCTTGACGGTGAGCGTGATGGAGCTGGCGGGATACTGGTCGTTACCGGCATAGCTGATCTGGATTTGCTCGGAGTCCCTCTTACCAAAGGCATGGAGCAGCAGGAACTCGTGCCAGGCAGGCGTGTAGTCAAGCGACTTCCACACTTTTCCAACCGAGCCGGCATTGTACTTGATAGTCACATCGCCGGCGGTGAGCCCGGCAGGCACGCTGTTGGCAGCATCGAGGGCGGCGTTGAAGACAATCTCGTTATACGTGCTGCTGTCCTTGCCCAGGATGCCCACATCGGCACCGTCGATGCCAACGAGCCCGGCCTTCACGGTGTTGACCTTGAGGATGTAGGTCTTGTCCTTGGTGGGCGCAGGCAGGGTGAGCGTCGCGGCGTGATTTTTGAAGCTGAGGCCCGCATTGCCGTTGCGATACGTGATGCCATTGAACTCGATGGATTCCACGGCGTAGCCATCGGCAGGTGTGGCAACAACGGAGACGGAGTTCTTGACGTTGACCGAGACGCTGGAACCGGCGGCGGCAGAGGTACCGCCGACGGTCAGGCTCTCGAGGTTGGCAGAACTTGCGCCGTCAACCTTGACGGTCGCCTCGGTGTCGGCCTTATAGGTTACCTTAATTTGGGAATCGGCTTTGCTCGGGATGGTGTAGCTTCCATCGGCGTCTGGCGTCACGGTATTGTCGCCGATCTGGACCTTATCGACCTTGTAGTCGGCGACATTCTGGACCGTAAAGGTCTTGGTTGTACCCTCGTCGATGTCGTAGGTGCCCGCGTTTGCGTACGACGTACCGTCAACGACGATGCCGCCGAGCTGCGCGCCCGTAGCGTCAGCCGCGCCCTCGGTGACAACGGTAGCCGTCCAATAGCGGGTGAGGGTCAAGGTGCCGTCATCGACCCATTCGCGCTTAGGCTTAATGTACGAGCCACCGACCTTCCTGTACTCTTGGACCGCATAGACGCCGGGTTCAAGATTCGCGGAGTCAAAGTTCAAGCCCCAGTATGTGATCTCGGTCCAATTGTCCGTGCTGTTGAGGCGACGAATTTGATACCTGCCCGTACCGACCGCTCTATAGACGTCGGATTTTGAGACATCGCTCCACTTGGAGCCCGCCTGGCGGATACTCCTACTTGCACGGGCTGCGTAGGTGGCAACACGGTCCCCCTGCTGTTGCTCCGCGTTGGTTGCAGCGGCGTCCTCGGCGGCGGACTCATCCTCCGCAGGCACAGCCTCCCCGGTATCGCTACCGGTCGCTACTTCAGAACCTCCACCCTGCTCTGATATCGCCTGATCGGCGGATTGGGCCGCCTCGGCCAGTGCCGGCGTGGGGATCTGGCCCACGGCCATCACCACCGCCAGCAGCCCGGCCAATGCCCGGTTGCAGTTGATCCGTCTCATATGCTCTCGCCTTCCTCTATGCGGTCGTGCCGTACCGAAATGTACTCGCGACAGAATACACACGCTCTAATCTCAAACAGAACGCGTCAAATGCGCACCAAGGAAGCACATTCATAGAAACTGTCAACGATTCACACATTTCTTGTTCAACGAATGCGACAGGTCACACGTTGCCAATCCCCTGCTTTATTATTTTTTGGGACAAACAAACCTGACAACAAGCGTCCCACGTCACCCGCCCGTCAGGGACCGCGTCGTCTGACTCATTTGTCCCGTGCCGGGAATGCGACGTGTGTGACATGTGGGACTGTCCCTTTGTCATATTATGCGAACTGGCTCAGATAGAGGTCGGCGTAGGCGCCCTCGGCTGCGAGCAGCTCCTTATGCGTGCCCTGCTCGATAATGTTGCCGTGGTCCATGACCAGAATCAGGTCGGCATCCACGATCGTCGACAGGCGATGCGCGATCACAAAGCTCGTGCGCCCGCGCATGAGCGCGTCCATGGCGCGGCCGATGGCAAGCTCGGTGCGCGTGTCCACGCTTGAGGTCGCCTCGTCCAGGATGAGAATCGCCGGATTGTTGAGCAGCACGCGTGCGATGGTCAGCAGCTGACGCTGGCCCTGGCTGATGCTTTCGGCATCGTTGGCCACGCGCGTGTCGTAGCCCTGCGGCATGGTGCGCACAAAGAAGTCGACCTGCGCGGCGCGGGCGGCAGCCACGATCTCGTCGCGCGTCGCCTCGGGGCAGCCGTAGGCGATGTTTTCGGCAATCGTGCCGTCGAACAGCCAGGCGTCCTGCAGCACCATGCCAAACTGCTGGCGCAGCTCGCCGCGATCCATGAGGCTCGTATCCACGCCATCGAGCGTAATACGCCCGCCGTCAATCTCGTAGAAGCGCATGAGCAGGTTGATGAGTGTGGTCTTGCCCGCGCCCGTGGTTCCCACCACGGCGATCTTCTGGCCCGGCTCGGCGGTAAACGACACGTCGCGCATGAGCGGCTTTTCGGGCGTGTAGCCAAAGCGCACATGCTCAAAGGCGACGCGGCCCTCCACGCGACCCGGTAGCTTGGCGGCCTCGCCCGGCTGCGGATCCGCCTCCATCTCGGGCTCGTCGAGCAGGTCGAACACGCGCTCCGCACTCGCCAGCGCGCTCTGTAGCGAGTTGAAGGTAAACGACAGCTGCGTCATGGGCTCGGACGCCTCGTAGATAAACTGGAAGAACGCCTGGAACACACCGACGGTCATGTGGCCGGCAATCAGCATGCTGCAACCCACAATCGCAATCACGATCTGCGCCAAACGGCCGATAAAGCGCACCGCAGGGCCGACGGCATTGATCATAAAGTCGGCCTTGGTGCTCACGCGCGCTAGTTCCCTCGAGGCCTGGTGCACTTCGGCAGAACTCTGACGTTCGCGGTTGAATGCGCGAATCACCAGACGGCCCGAATAGCCCTCCTCGACCGCGCTCGTGATCTTGGACACCCACTCCTGGCGCTCGCCGGTCACGTCATGCGTGCGGCGCGAAACCACCTTGGTCACCAGAAGCGATACCGCCGTAAAGCCCAAAAAGACCAACGTGAGCCTGACGCTATAGACGAACATCATGATTATGGCGCCCGTCACGGTACCGATCGACACCAGCAGCTGCAGCAATCCGCGCTGCATGCTCTCGGACATCTTGTCCAAGTCGTTGGTCGCGCGGCTGACCACCTCACCGGGGCGATGCGCGTCAAAGTAGGCGAGCGGCAGGCGGCTGAGCTTTTGCGCGATACGGTTGCGCAGGCGCAAGTTGAGCCGCTCGGCCACACTCGACATCAAAAAGCTCTGCAGCGCATAGAACGATCCAGCGGCCGTCCAGATCATAAAGTAGATGAAAATGGTCCTGCCGCAGTTCTCCCAGGTGATGTTGAAGGTGGTGTCGTTGGCAAACGCCACCTGAATGTGGCCCCACAGCTCATCGATTACGCGGGCGCTATATGCCGGCGCAGCGGTGTTAAAGATGACATAGAACACAATGCTCGCGAACACGATATAGAAGCGCCAGTGGTCGCCGGCGGCCTCGCTCCACAGGCGGCGCACCGTGGCCCAGGTATCTCGGGGCGTCTCGTCCTCGTCTTCATCATCCACATCGCGCATGCGCTCCGCCTCGGCTCGAGCGCGCTCATCCTCGGCGCGTTCATTTTCCTCATAGAGCGCCTGGCAGCGAGCCTCGCGCGCGGCTGCAGCCTTGGCGGCCTCATCCAACTCGGGTGCTACGGCAAACTGATCGACCGTTTTATCGGCAGCGTCCGCAGCGGCGGTATTGACAACACAGCCTTGTTTCTTGAGCTCCTCGGCCATGCTACTCACCTCCCTTCATTTGCGATTCTGCGATAGCGCGGTACACCTCGCAGGTTTCCATAAGCTCGCCATGCGTGCCCAAGCCCACAACCTCGCCGTCCTTGAGCGCGACGATCTGGTCGGCGTGCAAGATCGTCGAGATGCGCTGCGCGATGATGAGCACCGCGGCATCGCGCGTCTCGTCCTGCAGCGCGTGGCGCAGCGCCGCGTCGGTCTTAAAGTCCAGAGCCGAAAAACTGTCATCGAAGATATACAGATCGGCATGCTTCATGAGCGCACGGGCGATTGCCAAACGCTGGCGCTGACCGCCCGAAAAGTTCGTGCCGCCCTGGGATACCGGCGTATCGAGCCCCTGCGGCTGATCGAGCACAAAGGTGCTCTGGGCAACCTGGAGCGCATGAAGCATGTCGGCCTCGGTCGCGTCCTCGTTGCCAAAGCGCAGATTGCTTGCCACGGTGCCCGAGAACAGCCATGCCTTTTGCGGCACATAGGCAATGCGCCCGCGAATCTCGCCTTGCGAAAGCTCGCGCAGGTCGACGCCGTCCAGGCGAATGGCGCCCTTGGTGGCGTCGTGGAAGCGCAGCAGAAGCTTGGCCACCGTCGACTTGCCCGAGCCCGTCGAGCCGACGATCGCGGTCGTCTGACCGCGGCGACAGGTAAAGTTCAAATCGCGCAGCGTGTCCTCGTCGGCGTCGTCAAAACGAAACGACATATGATCGAACACGGCGACCGCGTCGGCTCCGTCCTTGGAGTCGGACGTTCCCGCGTCGAGCGTACCCTCACCATCGACGATGCTTGGCTCAATCGCCAGCACTTGCTGTGCACGGCTTAGGCACGCCGCGGCGCGCGGCAGCGTTAGCATCACCATCTGCGCCATCATCACAAAGAACAGGATCAGGATTGCATACTCGAGCACCGCCGAGATGCTCGCAATCTGCATCGCATGGGCGCCCACGCGGTTGCCGCCCACCCACAGCACCGCCACCTCGGCGATGTTTATCAAAAAGAAGGTGGAGCTGTCGAGGCCCACAAACAGGTGGTTGACCTTAATGGCGTTGTCCGCGTAATCGCTAAATACCTCGTCCAGGCGCTGCTCCTCGTGGCGCTCCTTATTGAAAGCGCGGATGACGCGAACGCCCACGATGTTCTCGCGCAGCACCACGTTCATGCGATCGATAAAGCTCTGCAGGCGCATAAAAATCGGCGCGGCGTTAGCCACCGTAAAGACCGCCGCCACCAGCACGATCGCAACCACCGCGCCCAGCAGCGTTCCCATGGCGGGATCGATGAACCAAGCAAAAATGATGCCCGCGACGGCCAAGAACGGCACCGGCAGCACCAGCTGAATCGTCTGCAGGATTGCCTGCTGAATCACGTTGATGTCGTTGAGCGAGCGCGTGATCATCGATCCCGTGCCAAAGCGCTCAAAGTCGCTGGCCGCGAGCTCGAGCGATTTGTCGTACACGGCATTGCGGATATCACAGGCCACGTTGGCGGCCAGGCGCGCCGAAAGATAGCAGCCCAGCACCGTGCCACCGCTGGCCATGCTGGTCGCGATAAACATGTATAGGCCGTTGCGTAAAATGTAGTCGACATCGCCCGTGGTAATACCGGTGTTGACCATGTTCGCCAGCATCGTGGGAACCAACAGCGTACCGACGTTATCCACCAGCAGCACCAGCAGCGTCACTGCGACAAGCCCTCGATAGGGCTTCAAAAACCTCATTAACAGTCGCACGACTCCCCCTCACGTCGATCTTGCATCTGACTTTCAGCTGCCACCTGCCGCTTAAATGTCTCGCACTCCTCGCCGAGCACCTGAGAAAATTTGCCGACCAAGCGCATAATCTCGCGTTGCTCACACGGCTCAAGCGCGCCAAAGGCTCGCTGCTCGGCCTTGAGTGCCGGCAGCGCATAACGCTCGGCAAATTGCCTACCCTCTTCGGTCAGGCACACAACCTTATTTTTGCGGCTGCCTTCAGCAAACTCCAGCGTGGCGAAACCCCGCGCCGTCAAGGTTTTAATAGCCGAGTTGATGGTCTGTTTGCTATAGAACCATTCGCTTGTCAGACGGCTCACAGCGATGCTACCGCCCGCCGTGCTGGTGTCGACAAGCATCCAATAGGCGCAGTCCGAAAGGCCGCAGGCGCGTGAAAACTCCGAATAGATATGATCGAGTCCATTGAGCATCCGGTCGAAATCGACCAGCGTAACCGCGCTATTCATCTATCCCACCATTCGATTGTCCGAGTCTTGACCACTTTGTATTTCTAGATTAGTCCGAGTTTTGACTATCGTCAATAAGCTCGTTATATACGGGCGACCCTATATAGCATATCGACAGAAAAAGGCCGCCGGCGCGGGGGCGGCGCCGGCGGTCACGCGAGAATAGCGATGTATTTGCCCGTTAGGCAGCGACGGCCTCGTAGACCGTTGCGCCCGCAAAGCTGTCGTGCAGGCTCTTGCCGCAGATCCAAGGCAGTTCGACGACCTCGCAAACCGTGTTGACCAGCTCGGAGCAGTCAGTAAAGTGGCCCTTATCGTTGAGGGCCTCGCAATCCTGAACACGCCAATAGCCATCGGTGTGCGTGATGTAGTACTCGTGATCGTTGATCGACACGAAAGCACGCGTCTTGGAACGCAGCAGCTTCAGAAATCCTTCGAAATCGGTCTCGACGACATCTCCAGCCTGGAACATGATAGTTACCTCCTGGCCCAGCGCCACCACAGCGCATTGATAAACGTTGGTACCCCTTTAGTAAAACCTTTATCAATGGATATGCGCTCAAGTTTTAGGCAAGTGGTAAAAAACCGCAGGGTAGACGGGATAAAACGTTTAACCATCTCATCAGCTTCTCACATTCTTGCCGCAGTTTTATGCAAACCGACTTTTCCGATTGGTAGCCATTGCTGTTTGGGGCCCTCTGCGCGACTACGGCTACGGCACGACGGGTAAGAACGGAGCATCTGCAACGTCATCGCTAGGAGAACCCATGGAGACCATCGAAGCGCTCATCCATCGCCGTAGCTGCCGCAACTACAGCGATCGCCCCGTCGAGGCAGAAAAGCTCGCACGCATTATCGAGGCTGGCCAGTATGCACCGAGCGGCATGGGGCGCCAGCCGGTGACGTTTGTCGCCGTTACCGACCCCGCGACCGTCGAGCGCCTCTCGCAGCTCAATGCTCAAGTCATGGGCAGCAACGGCGACCCCTTCTACGGCGCTAAAACCGTTGTAGTGGTGCTCGTCGACCGCAGCGTGCCGACGCACCTCGAAGACGGATCGCTTGCCATGGGCAATCTGCTCAATGCTGCCTATGCGCTGGGTGTTGATTCGTGCTGGATTCATCGCGCCTACGAGGTTTTCGATTCGCCCGAGGGCCTGGAGCTGCTGGCCAGCTGGGGTCTGCCCGCCGACGGAAGCCTGCGCGGCGTCGGCAACTGCATTCTGGGCTATGCCGAGGACGCGCTTCCCGAAGCAAAGCCGCGCCGCGACAACGTGGTGTATGTCAGGTAATTTGTTCCGCCGTTCTACCGAACGGCGGACCGGCCGACGCTGCGCGAGCCGCATTCACGCCAATCTGACGTTCAATTTCGAGGGCGCGACCAGAAGGTCAGCGCCCTCTCATTTCACGTCACCTTGGCGCAAATGCGGCTCGCTCGCTGTTGGTGACTGACATCGACCGCGCCACTGTTGGCATCTGGCACTTGGGCAGCTAATCGACGGGATGGTAGAAGGTGTCGACGACCGTCTGCTTTACGTTGTCTTGATCTAGGTAGAACTCGGCAAAGGTGTCACCCTGCTGCATGGTTCCCTGCAGCGTCACAACATCAAACGAAGTCAGGCCGTGCTCGAGCATCGTAGCCGCCAGGTAGCTAAACTCATCGAGACCCAGGTTGGTCCATGTATAGTCGCCCATCGTCTGGTACAAGTTGATCAGCACGGCCGGATTGCTCTTGGCGCTGTTGAGCACCTTGGCCGCGAACGCCTGAAGGTAACTCACCTGACGCGTGGTTCGGTCGAGCGAGGACGTGAGCACAGAGGTATCGCGCCACTGCACGTACTTCTCGGCCATCTTGCCAAAGAGTGTTGTCTCCTGGCCCTCGACCACCGAGGTGCCCGGCACAGTCTGCGTGGGTACCAGCGTTACGCCGCCGATGGAATCGTTAATGGGCGCCACGCCCTCAATGTTGAGCGTGTAGTAATAGTCGACCGGAATATTGTCGAGCACACGCGAAGCGGCGGCGGCCGCCAGAGCCGAGGAATTGTCGCCGTCGGTGCCATAGGCAAACTGCAGGCACAGTTGCTCGGTCACCTGGCCGGCAAATGACCCATTGGAATACGTGTCCACGGCAACCATACTATCGCGCGGGATAACAATGCCGCGCGCCTCACCCGTATCGGTATTGAGTGCCACAACCATCACGGTATCGGACTGACCCTTCTGGGTGCCATCGTCGTTGTCGCGTCCATCAAAACCAATAAACGCCACCGTGGCCATATGCTTGTTGAGCTCATACTTCTTGCCGTTATAGGTAATGGTGTCGCCCTTGGCCTTAATGACCTTTTCGGTCTTTTCCTCAATCTTCTTTTTGCCTTGGTTCACGCTGTGATTCACAAAGCCCCAGCCGGCAGCAGCAACCGCACCAATCACGAGCAGCACGATCACGAGCGTGCGGATACGGCGACGACGCTTGATGCGCTTAATCGACTCCTCAGAGCGACGACGGCGCTGCGGTGCCGTCTCATCGAGCGAAGGCCATTCGGCCTCATCAGCCGGCTGCGGCACATCATCCGCAACCTGCGCCGAAGCCTCGGCCTGTTCCGCGGCTTTGCTCTGCGCCCCATCTTGCGCGTCAGATGCCGAGACGACATCGGCGCGCTGCTGCATATCGGCAGGCTCCACCACATCGGAAATCTGCTGCTGGGAAGTGTTCTCCTGGCCGCTTTCTTCGGGGTCGGCCGCATCGATAAAGTGTTTACCGCGTGGGTTCATTGCTACTTGGTTTCCTGATCATTAACTAAAACACCGCTAACGATATAGCGCGAGTTGCTGCGCTGTGATTTGTCGAGCACGCAGGTGCTCAGCTGCACAATCTTACTATCTGCATCAAGCGATACGCCTTCGCGCACGTTTTTAAGGAGCGCGTCGGGATTGCAAACGGTATTGAAATACTCCTGACGCACGGCGGGATCGGCAAAGTTAAACGAGTTGAGGATATGGCGATTGTCGTACTGGTAGGCCGAAACGATCTTGTACTTCAGGATATGACCGGGTGTGTAGATGAAGAACTCGGGGTTCTCGTTAAAAAAGTCCGCATCCTCAAAATAATGTAAGTTATGGAACATGCGCCTGTTCACATGACCATAGATCACCGTGACAGGGTCACTAAAATCGCGGGCGTTGGCCATCTGGCTAAAGGCGGAGCCGTACGGATCGTACTTGCCATCCTTGTCGTGATCGAGATAGAACAGATCGTCCACCGAACTCTGCAGCAAGGGCGTATTGATATCGGTACCCGGAATGTAGAGCCAAGCGTAGATGTCGGCGTTCTCCTGGATCAGTGGAGCAAAATCGATGGGATTATCCGGCAGCTCGTCGTTCTTAGACTCGACCTTGGTCGCGGGTTTGCCCGTCGCGCTCATCTCCTCGGCGCCCTGCTGGTCTAGATGGTGCATGTAGAGCACGTAGCCGCCACAGCCAACTGCAACCAACAACAGCACGGCGATAACACCTTTGAGAATTGCGGCGCGACGCTTTTTGCCTGGGTTGCCCACGTGCTTGCCCAACGGCTGCTCTGCCATGATATTCCTTAATCCCAAATCAGTTAAAAAAGGACCCGCACAAGTACGGGTCCTCAAATCTTACGGTTGAAACCGTATGC
>OLPR01002416.1_pt1 | contig 13728 bp, 9 predicted proteins | sample 1672761 | NCBI WGS metagenome assembly OLPR01 (sample SAMEA3136721, study PRJEB25190) | human gut metagenome | biome: human gut; feature: human-associated habitat; material: faeces | place: Austria | collected 2013 | reverse complement strand
CAAGTCGGCGGCGTGTGCTTTCGGCTGTGATGCGGCGCTGGGTGTGTCGCGGCGTGCGTTTTCGGCGATGTGTTGGCGCTGGGCACGCGTGTAGCAAGGGCATCGAATTGACGAATGTCGCGGCGTGTGCGCTTTCGCGGCGATGCGGTGGCGCTTGGCGCGCGTAGCAGAGATGTCGAGTCGCGTGCAAGCTGGCTGGCGCAAGTCGGCGGCGTGTGCTTTCGGCTGTGATGCGGCGCTGGGTGTGTCGCGGCGTATGCGCTTTCCGGCGCGCGGTTCCGAGGGTATTCTGGCGTGCTTTGCGCGCTGCCTTCATGCTTTTGTATCATAGTATATCATAAAAGGAGGACGTCGATATGAACATTCCGGTGCTCGAACCCTGCAAGGTGCTCTTTTATCCCACGGAGAAGGAATATTGCGACGAATCCATTCGCCAGTATCAGGGCTGCCCGACCATCGCGGCCACGCGCGGCGGGCGGCTGTTCGCGGGCTGGTATTCCGGCGGCCGCTGCGAGCCGCATATCGACAATTTCAATCTGGTCATTGTGAGCGATGATCACGGCGCGACCTGGTCGAAGCCGGTGATCGTCATCCCCAGCGACAGGGACAAGCTCATTCACAGCCTCGACATTCAGCTCTGGGTCGATCCCGAGGGGCGGCTGTGGGTGTTCTGGGTCGAGGAGCGCACGCGCAAGGCGGTTGAGAACGACACGGCCTACATTGTGGACGGCTATGCGTTCGGCGTGGATCACATTCACGGCGAGTGGGCCATGGTGTGCGACGATCCCGACGCGGACGAGCTGGTCTTTTCCGCGCCGCGCCGGCTGGACGACGGCTTTCTGCGCTGCAAGCCGCTTGCGCTCAGGAGCGGCCGCTACATCGCCTTCAACTACGATCAGAACACCGACCGCTACGGCTACAGCATTTCAGACGACAGGGGCGCAACCTGGACGCGGCATTACGGCGCGCAGAAGATCCCCACGCCGTTCGACGAGGGCATGGCCGTCGAGAAGAGGAACGGCGATATCCACATGATGGCGCGCACGGAATGTGGCGTTCACGCGCTGGCCGAAACCACCTCCTATGACGGCGGCCTGACATGGGACGCGGCGCGCGTTTCCCACTGGCGCGATCCCTCCAGCCGCTTCTTCTATGCCCGCACGCCCTCGGGTCGGCTCATGCTGGTCAAGAATGACGACGGCGAGCATCGCCAGAGAATGACCGTGTTCCTCTCGGACGACGACGGCGAGAGCTGGCCGTATTCGGCGCTCGTCGATCCGCGCGACGGCACGAGCTACCCGGACGCGGATTTCTACGACGGCAGGATCTATCTCATGCACGACTGCGGCCGCACGAAGGAGAAGGAAATCCTGTTGAGCGTGTTCACCGAGGAGGACGTGATCGCGGGCCGCGCGATTACGCCGCGCGTCATCAGCAAGCCGTAGAGCGTTTTTCGCCGCGCTCGGGCGGCAAGGCCCTGATTCAGGCGTCCGGCCTGAGCGCGGCGGTTGAAAAAAGGCGATTCGCGCGCCGGCGGTTTATTCCTATTGAAAAGCACCTTGATTATTCGGGAGGAAACATTTGTGAACAGAGTCAAATTTACCGATCTGCCGCGCCCGTTCGTGTGCGCGCTGGTTCAGCAGCCCACGCTCGAGGATACCATCGCCATGATGCACCAGAGCGACTATGACGGCGCGCAGGCCATCGGCGTGGATCTGTGCCGCATGAAGGACGTTTCGGACGACGATCTCAGAAAGATCATGCGCTGCACCACAAAGCCGGTCTACGCCATGTGCTATCGCTATGGCGACGACGGCCGCACCGACGACGAGCGCGCCGAAATGCTCGTGCGCATGGCCAGAGCCGGCGCGTCGATCGCCGATGTGATGGGCGATTTCTTCGATCCCCAGCCCACGCAGATCACGTTCGACGAGACGGCTGTGCAGAAGCAGCGCGCGCTCATCGAGCGCATCCACATGGCGGGCTGCGACGTGCTGATGTCCTCGCACCTGCAAAAGCCCATGGCCGCTGAGGAAATCTACGATCATCTGCACGAATTTGAGGAGCGCAATGCGGACGTGGTCAAGATCGTGCCGGTCGTCAACACGCGCGCGGAGCTGCTCGAGTCCATCCGCGCGACCATGCTGCTGAAGGAAAAGCTGGTTAAACCGTTCATTCACGTCTGCAACGGCGCGTTTGGCCGCCATCAGCGCACCATCGCGCCCATGCTGGGAGAAATGCTGCTCTTCGGCATGGAGCCGACCCGCCATACCGGCGACGTCGTGGCGCATCTGCCGGTCAGCATACTGCGCGACATCGAGACGGCGGTCTATGAGCACATCGATCCCGAGCTGTGAGGAGAAGAAAACGATATGAAGATACTCTTTCAGGGCGATTCCCTGACCGATTGCGGTCGCGCGCGCGATATTGATCGGCCGAATAGGCGGCTGGGCGACGGCTATGTGAACATGATCTGCGGCGAGCTGGTGGGTGGCGATCCGGAGGCCGACTATGAGATCTATAACCGCGCGGTGAGCGGCAATCGCATCGCCGATATGTACGCGCGCTGGATCGAGGACGCGCTCAATCCCGAATACGATCTGTTGAGCATACTCTGCGGCGTGAACGACGTGGGCTTTTCGCTGCGCCTGAATCGCGGCAGCGACGCGGAGCGCTTTGAGTTCATCTATGACCGGATGCTTAGTGAGGTGCGCGAGACGCATCCGAAGGCGCGCGTCATGCTGATCGAGCCGTTCCTATTCCGCTTCCCCTATCAGGACGGGCCGCGCGGCGACGACATCAACCGCGACTGGGAAATCTGGAGCGGCGAGCTGCGCAAGCGCGGCGCGGCGGCGCGTCGCCTGGCGAAGAAGCACGGTGCGTTGTTCGTGCCCATGTTCGATCATTTCGAGACGCTCTCGGCGCGCTTCGGCCCTGAAACCTATAGCCTGGACTGCATCCATCTTACGCCCGCGGGCAACTATGTCCTTGCGCGGCGCTGGCTCGAGGCCGCGCGCGAGCACGCGATGATTTGATGCGCCCAAATGTGAAGACGGGCAGGCTTTCCGTTTTGCGCCAGAGTTTCTGCGCAAGTCGTTTGGCGTGCCGCTCAGTTTGCCGCAATTCGCCTTGTTCGTTTGACAGCCGGCGGCAGATCGTATAGCCGGCTGGCGGGTCTTTTGAGCGGGTTGTGGAAGAGCATCCTCCGCGCCTGTACGGACGCGATTCAAAAAGCCGAGTCCCTGGCCATCGCTGCTAAAGGCCGCGCGGATAGAAAACGAACCTCTCCGATTCAGCGTCGGGGAGGTTCGTTCGTATGCGGAGATCAGTTTACGCCCTTTGCGAAGCGTTCACACACCTCGCGATAGCTCTCGGGCGTGCCGATGTCGATGCACTCGCCCTCGAAGAGATACGCGCCCAGCTCGTGGCCGCGTTTGCACAGCCATTCCGGGAACAGGCCGGGGGAATCGGGCAGCCCGCCGCCCGCGAGATACTCGCCGATCAGCGGCAGCGTCTCGCGCTTATAGAGGTACAGCGCGTAAACGCCGACGTCGCTGGGGGGATCCTTCGGCTTTTCGACCAGCGTCAGCACGCGGCCCGTCTCGTCCAGCGTGGCCACGGCGAAGCGGCGCAGCGTTTCGACGTCGTCGATGCGTCCGGCCAGCAGCATATCGCGGCCGCTCGCATAAAACGCGTCGGTAAACTGCCGCAGCGGGAAGGTGAAGAAGTTGTCGGACGCGGCCACAAGCAGGTCGTCGTCCAGCTGCGCGCGCTCGATGGTGAACTGCATATCGCCCACGGCGCCCAGCCGCGTTTCGTTGCTGGAGGTGCCGTCGTCCCATACGGCGAAGCGCAGGCCGGGATAGCGTCCGTCGCGCTCGGCCTCGTCGCACCATGTCTCAAACTGGCCGGCGAATTTATGGTTTGTGACGATATGCACCTCGTCCAGCTGCGGGATGAGCGCCATTTCGCGCACGAGATAGTCCAGCATGGCCGCGCCGCCGATGGGCAGCATGGCCTTGGGGCGGTTGAGCGTCAGGGGATAAAGGCGGGTGGCGTAGCCCGCCGCGAGGATGATGGCCTTCATGAAAGCGCCTCCTTTGCAGGCAAAGCCGGATAATCGGCCTTGGGATGTATTTGGAGCCGTAAACGGCGTAATCGCACGTGTTTGTCTATCTATTATATACTATAGTTGAGAATTTGTCCAGTATAAAAAACGCCCCGAGACTTTTCGGGGTGCGCGGCCTGTCATTGTGCGTTCTTATACGAGAGTAGGATGTGGCTGGGTGCGAAGATGACGGCGGCGATCGTCAGCAGGATCGACCGGCTCATTATTCCGCTCAACAGGAACAGAAGCGAGGGAATGATGGACAGCGCCAGCGCCCTGAAAACGCTGCTTTTTCTAAAGCACACAAACCAGATCAGGCAGTAGAGCGCCGCCAGCAGGCCGTCTGCGATGAGATAGGCCGCGAAGGCCTCGTTCGACGGCCAGCCGAAGCACGTCCCGGGAACGTTGAAAATCATAAAAGCAAAGCAGCCGAAGCGGCCGATCTGCTCGGCAATCTCGACATACTTATTGTGCCATTTGTTCTCGAAGCCGTCTTTGCATTTCATTGCGAACACGATGTTGGGAATCAGAATAACCGAGGCGATACACAGCCCGAAAATATTCAGCCAGCCCATGCGAATCCTCCTTTACAATTAAAAAGCAAAACAGCCGCCGTGCGATTGAACGGCGGCTGTTGAACGATTTACGCGCCTTTACAGGCAGGCGGCGGTGCGCCTGTAGCAGCGGATGAAATAGATGATTTCGGCGACGGCGGTGATCGTCCAGGAGAACGCGTAGAGCAGATACAGCGAGGGCACCGTGCGGAAGTGCGCGAACACCGTGTACACCCAGATCACGCGGAATACGCACGAGCCGAGAATCACCATGACCGTGGGGATGAAGGTCTTGCCCAGCCCGCGCGAGGCGGCGATGGTGTTGTCCATGAACGCCGAAATGCCATAAGAGAAGCTCATGATCACCAGCCGCTTCATGCCGGCCTGAATGACGGCCTCCTCCGTGGTGAACAGCGTCAGGAACGGCCGCCCGAACGCGAAGAGCAACAGCCCCAGTCCCAGCCCCACGCCGAACGAGTACAGCGTTGTGATATAGAAGCTCCTGATCACACGCTCCTTTTTGCGCGCGCCCAGATTCTGGCTCATGAAGCTCGAGCAGGCGGTGTAGAAGGCGGCCATCACGCCGTAGATCAGCGCGTCGGCGTTGGTCGCGGCGGAATTGCCCGCCACCATGATTGCGTCGAACGTATTGACAGCCGACTGGATGAACAGATTGGCGATGGCGAAGATCGAGTTTTGCAGCCCCGAGGGCAGGCCGAGCGCGAGCACATCCCGCGCATAGGAGCCGGTGACGCGCAGATATTTGAGATGCAATCCGTAGCTTTCCTGGCTCTTGAACAGCGTGATGAGGATCAGCGCCACCGAGATATACTGCGATATGATGCTGGCCAGCGCCACGCCCGCCACGTCGATGCGGCACACGATGACGAAAAACAGATTGAGGATGACGTTGATGATGCCGGCGATCAGCAGATAGTACAGCGGGCGGCGCGTGTCGCCCACCGCGCTCAGCACGCCGTTGCCAAAGTTGAACAGCGCCAGCGCCGGCATCCCCAGCAGGTATATGTTGAGATACAGCTCCGCGCCGTCGATCAGCTCGTCCTTCGTGCCCAGCAGCGCGAGCAGCGGCCGGCAGAAGATCAGCCCCAGCGTCATGACCACAAGGCCGACGATCAGCGCCAGGATCGCCGAGGTGTGGACGGTGTGATGCACGTCCTCCTCGCTGCGCGCGCCGAACGCCCGCGCCACCAGCACGTTCACGCCGTTGCCCAGGCCGACCAGAAAGCCGGTGAACAGCGTCACGAGGATGGTCGTCGAGCCGACGGAGCCTAATTGCATCGCGCCGGCAAAGCGGCCGATGACCGCCACGTCGGCCATGTTGAAGAGCACCTGCAATATCGTCGAAAACATCAGCGGCACGCTGAATGTGAGAATCTGCCTGGCCAGCGGTCCCTCGGTGAGATCGCGCGAATAACCGGCCATAAACGCAATATGCCCCCTTGCATACATACTGTTCCTATTATAGAACTCTGACGGATGCGAATCTATCATATTTCGCGGCGTATGGGTAAAATATTTGCGCGGAAATGGACGCTTCATCGCGGAAAAGTGCGATTGAAGCGCGCCGCGGCCTGTGCTATAATGAGCTATATCAAAAATTCGGGAGGTTCGCTCATGGCTGATTCCCTGATTACGCTCAGAAACGCCGCGCTGACGGCGGAAATCGATCTTCAAAAACAGACGCTGACCATACTGGACTCGGTGACCGGCTACCGGCTCTTCCTGGCGGACGCGCTCTGCCTGACCGCCCCCGCCGTCGATGGAGAAGCGCCCGGCTATGCCTTTGAGGGCGCGGTCTGCGCGGGGGAGAGCGCCGAGCTGCGCTTCACCTCCGCAAAGGTCGATTACACGCTGACAATCGATCTGTCGAAGGGCGATATTCGCCTTGCGCCCCGCATGACGCGCTGCACGGCGCGGGAGCTGAACGCGCTGTATATCCTGCCCGCCGGAAGCGGACTGAACTTTTTCGATCTGGTCAACTTCCGCAACCGCCACGGCAGCAGCTTCACATGGCCGGAGCTGAATCTGGCCGACGCGGTGAATACCACCACGTTTTCAAACGACTGGCAGTTCGCGCCGCATCCGTCGCTGTTCATGTTCCGCCGCGACGATGTGACGCTGCTCTGCGCGCCGGTGGATATGCACAGGGCGTTCGGCTATGAGTACGCCTCGAAGCGCTACCGGCTGGAGAAGTGGATCCTCAATTACGGCGAGGCGGGGCATGGCCTGCCGCTGGACGGCGGATGCGAGCTGCCCGCGTTCACCTTCATGCGCCGCGCGGGCGGCACGGTGTACGACGCGCTGGACGATTACTGCCGCCTGCTGGTGCGGGAGGGAAAAATCGCCGATCCGAAGGACAAGCCGGCCTTCCCGTGGCACCGCGCCAATCTCTACTGCACCTGGTGCGATCAGTCGGCGCTCATGGAGCTGAAGAGGGGCGGCGAGCCGCTGCCCATCGAGCTGGACGCGCAGACAAATGTCGTCGCGCATCCCTCAAAGCTGCTCACCGCGGCGATGATCCGCCGTGCCGCCGGGATCATCCGGCGCGAAGGGCTGCCTTTTACCACGTTCATGATCGACGACGGCTGGCAGCGGGCGCTGGGCGACTGGCGCGCCGATGAAGAGCGTCTGGGCGATTTTCGCGGCCTGATCGACGAGCTGCACGCCATGGGCTTCAAGGTGATATTGTGGATCAACTTCGCCGACATCGTGCCCGAGGCGCATGTGGAGGAGCGCTTCCTTGTGCCCGGCTATGTCAACCGCCACGGCAAGCGCGTGTGGAACTATTCCGACGAGACGGTGCGGCGCGAGTATCTGGAGCCGCTCATCCGCAGGCTCGTTTCGGACGAACCCGGCTGCTATAACGCCGACGGCATCAAGACCGATTTCCTCGCCGACAAGGTGCATCCCGACACGCCGTGCGCGCTCGAATGGCGCGGCGAGGAGAACTATTTCATGCATCTGTTCCGCTTCGTCATGGAAACCATGCGCCGCTATAAGAAGGACGCGTGCCATCTGGGCGCGGCGGGGCATCCCTTCCTGGCCGAATACATGGATATTATCCGCACCTACGATTTCGTCAGTACGAACCTGAATGAGCAGCGGGAGCGCGCGCTCATGGTGACGCACTCGAGCTGCGGCGCGCCGGTCGCGCTCGATTTCCACGGCTGCAACGAGAACTATCATGAGTATTTCGCGCTGGCCAAAGAGCTGGACTGCTCGGTCGAGATCGGCAAAATCATGTACATGAAGCGCGACATATTCGCGCCGCTTGAAGAGGCGGACGAAGCGTTTTACGACTTTCTGCGCCGCGAGCTGACCGATACGCAGGCGCGGCTGGACGGGGAGGCGCGCGCATGACGGCTTATCGATCGTTTTCCGGACGCGTGGTTCGCGGCAAGCAGCTGGGGCGCACGCTGGGCTTCCCCACGGCGAATCTGGACGCTCAATCGACCGATCTGGCGCGCGGCGTGTACGCCGTGCGGGTGCGTCTGGAGAGCGGCGCGGAAAAAATGGGCATGATGAATGTCGGGCGGCACCCCACGCTGCCGGAAGGCCCGGCGACCGTCGAGATCAATCTGCTTGATTTCGAGGGCGATCTGTATGGGCAGACGCTCTATGTCGAGCCGGAAGCGTTCCTGCGCGGAGAAGTGCGCTTTGAATCGCCGGACGCGCTCAGGGCGCAGCTTGCGCACGACCGGGAGACTGTGCGCGCGCTGCTGACGAAAGAAAAATAGAATGAGGAGACCGCCGTCCGTAACGAATCGGACGGCGGCCTTTGTCTATGGGGCGGTCAGTGCGCTTTCTTCAGCGCCTCGCCGAAATACTGCTGCTTTTCGGCCTCGGTCAGCTCGAAATACTCGCTCAGATAGCCGATGATCTTGCCCGAGCGCTCGTCGATGCGGCTGCGCATCAGCTCGATCTGCTTTTCCCACTTGCTGTAGGTCAGCACGCTCTTCCACTTCTCGCAGTGCAGCGTCATCTCGGGACGGATCGAGTCCACCAGCGCGTCGAAGCGCTTGAGCAAAGCGTCCGGCGCCCAGGGGCCTGCCAGCAGCTCACCGAAGCGCGTCAGATAGCGCTCGACGATCTTGTCGTTGGACATGATGTAGCGGAACAGCTTGTTTTCAACCGTCTTGTAGGCGCCCGCGCCCTCCTTGTCCATCCAGCGCGCGATGGAGTTGGTGTCGTTGTAGAAGCCGAAATCCTGATCGTAGACGATCCAGCGCCATTTGCCGTCGTGGTCGGTGGAGCGGTAGCGGCGCGTGCCCACGTCCTGATTGGCGGAATACACCATGAACGCCATGTAGTCGAGATAGTTGTCCATGTCGATGCGCGTCTCGATATAGGCGATGTTCTCGTCGGTCGCGTCGGGATGATCCTTGATCCACTGGAGCAGATCGACATAATCGGAATTGCTGCCGTTCTGCACCAGATCGTTCTTCTTGACCAGATCGATGTTCTTCGTGCGCTCCCAGCCCTCGAAATCACTGATCGAGTAGGTCGATATGCGCTCGCAGATGTCGTACACGCCGTAGAACTCGCCGTTGACGTACATCACGCACATCTGCGCCGCCTGATACATGACCTCCGTGTCGGCGGCCAGCGAATCGACGAACGGATCGCGGATGAGCGCGCGCGTGCTGTCCTGCCCGCCGCCGCGCAGCAGGAAGGAGCGGTAGTTCTCGTAATCCCGCCCGGGGATCAGCTCGCCGGTAAAGACGTTGTCCTCGTCATAGCGGCTGCGCCCCAGCACGCGGAAGGACTTTATATCCAGCCGCCGCGACGCGTCGCCGTTGAGCGCCAGGCCGCAGCCGTGCGAGGCCTGTATCACCGTGCCGTCGGTGTCGTACACCTCCACATTGGCGGCGCGCTCCCACGATTTGAGCGGGTTGGCCATGATGCCGGTGGAATTGTCGTACAGATTGGCCGGATCGGTGACCAGCGACACGACGCGCAGATTGTGCTCAAGGCCGAAGAAGTACGTCTCGGTCGCGACATAGGAATCAATGCTGCCGCGTCTGGTCGCCACGGCGCGCACCACCGTGTTGGCCGCCACGGTGAACGGCCCGCTGTAGACCGTCGAGGACGAGGTGGGCGTTGTGGAATCGAGCGTGTAGAAGATCAGCGCGTCGGGATCGGCGGTGATTTCCACCGTCACCGTCTCGCCGGCACCGTACAGCCCGCCCTTCGTCGTGAAGACCGGCTTGGAGCAGCGCTCGCGCAGCCCGCTGTCGCCGTTGTACTCGCCCACAGTGGGGGCGGTGGAGTAGAAAAAGCCGCTTTGGCCGTCGATGCGTCCGCAGGAGATGTCGCCGTACTGCTGCATGGCGGGCAGGCGGTCGACCACGGCGCCCTCGGGCGTGGACAGCGTGACCGATTCGCCGCCGCTGAGCTTGAACGGAACCTGATAGTAGCCGTAGCGGTCTGTGCCGGAAATCTCGTTGCCGCTGGCCATGATCACCAGATAGCCGCCCGATTTGAGACTTACGCCCGCGGGGAACTGCCACTTGCGCGGCTTGGCGGGATCGTCGGACAGCCCCCAGCCCTCGAGCGATACGGTGTTGCCCGAGGTGTTGCGGATCTCGATCCAGTCGTAGGTGTTGCGGCCGTCCACGGCGGATGTGTTGGAGAAGCAGACCTCGTTGATCACAAGGCCGCTCGTATTCTGCTGATCGAGCGCGGCGGAGAGGCCTGCGGCGCTTTCGCGCGTGTTGGGCAGGTTCGGCGTGGGCGGGCAGGCGGTCGTCCACGCGTCGTTCACGCAGGAGAGCGCCTGATCGGCGGCCAGCGTCTCATAGACGGCGCGGTCGATCATTTCGCCGCGGGGATTGTAGAGATACGCGCCCTCGCCGTCGCTCAGGCCGAACGCGGCGTGCGCGCTGCTTTTGCCGATTCCGTCCAGATGGATGGTGAGATAGCCGTACGCGGGGATGGTCAGCCCGTCCAGTGCGTATTTGTCGGGCTTCAATTCGTTATCGGAGAGCGTATAGCCGTCGAGCAGCAGCTCGCTGCCCGAGGCGTTGTACAGCTCGATGTAATCGCACTTGCAGCCGTCCGGGAATGTGTAGGTGGCGTTGTCGGCCATCAGCTCGCTCAGGCGCAGCGCCTCGCGGTGAACGGCGGCCGCTTCCTGAACCGCCGCGCCGCCGTATATGCCGGGGGTTGGCTCGTGACATTCGACATAATTGCCGCCGTCGGCGCGCGCCCATGAAACGTCCGCGTCCAGCGCGGGGATCTCGAGCGTGAAGGCGGCTCTGCCCGCCGGGTCGAGCAGCGTCACGCTGTCGCCCGAGGAGCTGAGCTTAAACGGCGCGTGGCGCACATAGCCGGCCTTGTTCTGGCTGCGGCCGCTGGCATAGACGATCAGCGTCTCATGCGGGCCGAGCGTTTCGCCGGAGAACACATAGGCCGACGCGTCGCGCCCGCCCATGAGCATCCAGCCGGTCAGATCGACGCTCTGGCTGCCCGAATTGTACAGCTCGATCCAGTCGGACGAATTGCCGTAATCGTCCTCGAGCGTGCGGGTGTTCTTGGTCATGACCTCGGAAATGACGACCGGCGTTTCCAGGGCCGCGTTGTCCGCGCCGCCCAGCCGCCCCGCGATCAGGCAGAGCGCCACGATGAGCGCGCCCAGAGCCAGTATGGGAAGGAGCGAAACCGTATATTTTTGGGAGTGACTGTTCCTGCTCAAAGTCCTGTCCTCACATATCGATTGTGCTTTTTGCGGCCATACCGCAGCATACCTAATTATATAATATATTGACGAAATCGGCGCGGCTTTTTGACGGCGGCGCGGCTTATTTTATTGTTAAATGTATGTTGCACGAAAAGTGTATGTTTTCGAGGGAAAAGTGTATGGATTCGCGGGGCGCGCCCGTGCTATAATGGGGCCATCGATAAAAACGCGCAGGGAGGATCGAATCATGAGAGAAAGGCTCAATTTCAATAGGGACTGGCTGTTTCACGAGGGCGATATATTCGTAGAGGCGCCGCGCAGCAAGGGGCTGATCTACGCTCAGGCCAAGACGGAGCGCCATCTCATCGGCCCGGCTTCCGTGGCCTATCCCGACGGCGTGGATTCCTACGGCGGATCGCGCGCCACGGCGGAAACATGGGAGAAGGTCGCGCTGCCGCACGATTACGTCATTGCGCAGACTCCGAACGAGAAGAACAACAACACGCTGGGCTATTTCGAGTATAACAACGCGTGGTACCGCAAGCATTTCACGCTGGACGCGGCCTGTGAGGGCAAGCGCGTCGTGCTGTTCTTCGAGGGCGTGGCGGTGCATTGCACTGTGTATGTCAACGGCTGCCGGATGCAGGACAACACCTGCGGCTATACCTCCTTCGAGGTGGATATCACCGACGTGGCGCGCTTCGGACAGAAGAATGTCGTGGCGGTGTATGTCAACACGCAGGAGCATGAGGGCTGGTGGTACGAGGGCGCGGGCATCTATCGCGACGTGTGGCTGGAGATCACCGAAAGCGTCGCCATAGAGCGCGACGGCGTGTTCGTGCATCCCGAGCTGACCGGCGGCGAAAGCTGGAATGTGCCGGTCGATACCGAGCTGCGCAACGACGATTACGAGGACGCGGCGGTGAGCGTCGAAACCGTCCTCTACACCATGGCCGGTCAGGAGATCGCCCGCGCGAAGGGCGAAATGACCGTGCCCGCGCGCGATCATGGGACGCTCCGTCAGGCGATGACCGTCGAAAATCCCGCGCTGTGGGATACGGAATCGCCGGTGCTCCACCTCTGCGAGACGACCGTCGTGAAGGACGGCGAAATCGTCGATCGGACGACCTGCCGCTTCGGCTTCAGAACCATCCGCTTCGATCCCGATCACGGCTTCTTCCTCAATGGAAAGCATGTGGTCATTAAGGGCGTGTGCTGCCATCAGGATTACGGCCTGACCGGCAAGGCGGTGCCCAGGCGCGTCCAGAAATACCGGCTGGAGCTGCTGCGCGAGATGGGCGCGAACGGCTACCGCACGGCGCACTATCCGCATCACGCCGCCACGATGGACTATCTCGATGAGCTGGGCTTTCTGGTCATGGACGAGACGCGCTGGTTCGAAACCACGCCGGACGGCATCCGTCAGCTCGAAATGCTCGTTAAGCGCGACCGCAACCGGCCGGGCGTGATCTTCTGGTCGCTGGGCAACGAGGAGCCCATGCACGTCCGCCCCGAGGGCCGGCGCATCGCCCGCGCGCTCAGGACGATCGTCCGGCGGCTTGATCCCACGCGGCCGGTCACGACAGCGCAGTCGGTCGATCCGTTGCACAGCACCGTGCTGGCCGACATGGACGTGATCGGCGTGAACTACAACATCGAGCATTACGACGAGCTGCACAGGATGTATCCCGACAAGCCGTTCTTCTCCAGCGAGTGCTGCGCCACCGGCACGACGCGCGGCTGGTATCTGGACGACTGCCCCGCGCGCGGCTATATCAACGGCTATGACCGCCGGAGCAATTCGTGGTTCCGAGGGCGCGAGGAAACGTGGCAGTGGTTCATGGCGCGCGAGTGGGTGTGCGGCGGCTATCAGTGGGCCGGCATAGAGCATCGCGGCGAGACGACGTGGCCGCGGCTGTGCTCGCAGTCGGGCGCGATCGATCTGTATCTCAACCGCAAGGACGCGTTCTGGCAGAATCAGTCGCACTGGACGGAAAAGCCCATGGTGCACATTCTGCCGCACTGGAATCTTTCCGGGCGCGAGGGCGAGCCGGTGCGCGTGTCGGTTTACACCAACTGCGATTCGGTCGAGCTGTTCCAGGATGGGCGCTCGATGGGCGTGCAGGCGGTGGAGCCGTTCGGTCATGTCGAATGGCGGCTGATCTACAATCCGGGCTCTGTGCGCGCCGTGGGCTATAGGAACGGCGAGCCTGCCGCGGAGGAGACGATCGAGACGACGGGCAGGGCGGTCGCGCTCAGGCTGAAGCTGGAGCGGGATAATGTGCGCGCCGACGGGCAGGATGTGGCGATCATTACCTGCGACTGTGTGGACAGCGAGGGACGGCACGTGCCGGACGCCGCGCCGT
>OLPR01002415.1_pt1 | contig 13730 bp, 21 predicted proteins | sample 1672761 | NCBI WGS metagenome assembly OLPR01 (sample SAMEA3136721, study PRJEB25190) | human gut metagenome | biome: human gut; feature: human-associated habitat; material: faeces | place: Austria | collected 2013 | reverse complement strand
TCTGTTTCCTATTATTAAAGAAAAACGTTATTTTTTTAATAAAATACATTTTGCAAAGCCATACCCAAAACAACAAGGAGTAATGACGAGCAATAAGGAGTAATACAGAATCAGCAAAAATTTCATAAATATTATTGATTTTTTTAGATTTATCACATATAATAATTGTAACGGAACTCGCCGAGCCTCTGTTACTATTTAGTAATATGCGTAACATGGCGAGTATTTTGTTTTTTTGGAGGATCACCTATGGATAATATTAGTTTTCATCTGAAGATTGGAGAAACCAAACCGTTTCTTTCTATCGATGATCAGCTTGATCTATTGATTAAGCGTGGCTTAATAGTTAGTGATCGTAACAATGCGCTCAACATTCTAAATCGCACCAATTATTATCGTTTCAGTGCATATTCGCTTACTTTGAGAAAGGATAATGTTTTTTATCCTAACATTACATTTGACAATATTTATGAATTGTATCGCTTTGATGATGCTCTTCGAAAAATCATTTTTCAGCATTCACAGTACGTTGAAATTGCGCTTCGATCATACATATCATACGAACACACAAAGAAATATGGTCCACAAGGATATATGGATAATAAGAACTTTTCTGATCCTCTATACCATACAGATTTTTTACTTAAACTATCTAATGAGATCGAAAAGTCCGATGATTTATTTGTTAATCACTACAAAAGAGATTTTGATTCAATGTTCCCTCTCTGGGTAGCTATTGAATGCAGTACTTTCGGAAATCTGTCAAAACTCTTCAAAAACATGAAGCCCGATGACAAAACGTTAATATCAAAAACGTATTTCGGAGTGAATAGAAGCTATATTGAGAACTGGCTACAAGCGACTGTATATGCCCGAAATGTTGCAGCACATGGAGGCCGTTTCTACAATAGAAAACTTCGACCAGTACCACTTAAACTTGCTTCGAAATATTCGCAAGCATTTGATCGATGCAGTGCTTTCGCATATATATATGCTATATATAAAATGCAACCAACAAAAGCTTTATCTCAAAGCATGCGATCTGAATTGACTACATTGTTCGACTCGTATCCATTCGCGTTAAAAAAGCATGTTGGATTCCCAGATAACTGGCTCGACATATTAAATGAGTCTGAAAATAAAAAAGCCTACTAAAAAACAAAACCCCCTGCGCTAACAGAGGGTAATGCTATCAGGTTGCGATGATACAACCCGAAACTCGCAATTTCATTGTATCATCACAGCCCTGAAAAATCAATATTCAGGGTATTTTTATACCCATTTTTAAGGAGATGATACATAATGGCAACCAAGAAGAACACTGCGGTCCTCCGTGGTGACAAGGAATACAACTACTTCCGGATCACCCGAACCGTTGGTCATGAGTGGAAAGACGGCAAAAAGATCCCGATCAAGAAGCGGTTCTATGGTACCAGCAAGGGAGATGCGGAAAAACAGTTCCGTGCTTACCAGGAAGAGCAGCTGCAGAAAAAATATGAAAAGGAGCATGCTGCAGCTGAAGCCCAACGGAAGACCTTCGGAGAATATGCAGAAGAATATACCTACGAAGTCTTCATGAACAGCACTTATGCCAAAGGGACCAAGCGCCGATATGAACAAAGCTACCGGGTCCATGTGAAGGGATCCTGGATCACGTCTATACCGATCGGTGAGGTGGATGCGAAAACTCTGCAGGACTTCTATATATGGCTGCCTGTATCAAAACAAAACTTGGATTCCATAAATAAGTGGATGTCTGCATTTTATAAATGGCTTGCCCTGAATAATATTTCTGGAAATATCCTGAGTGCAGTCACCATGCCGGAGAAATATGACAACAAGAAAAAGGATGAGATCATAGTGTGGGAGCCGGACGAGATCCAAACCATTCTCACAAGCTCTGACGGTCACAGGCTGCGTTTCATGATGTTTCTGATGAATTACACCGGCCTTCGTATTTCCGAATGTCTAGGGCTTAAATACAGCGATATCAGATCTGGATTCGTGTGTGTGGATCGCCAATACTACCAGGGCGAGATCGTTCCACCAAAGCATAATTCCTGCAGAAAGATCCCGGTTCACCCGGAGCTGGAAAAGGCGCTGCAGATCCATAAAGAACGATTCGCAGCTGAAGCCAGGCGCAACAATTACAAAACAGAATTTGTATTCACCAGCGATTCCGGAAAGCTCCTGGAGTATGGCAATACACGCAGATCATTGAACAGATATTATGCCGATATCAATGTTCCACAAAAGAGTCCGCACACCTACCGGGCCACATTCTGCACCGAGCTGTGCCGGGCGGGTGTGCCTTTGGAAGTCGCATCTAAGCTCATGGGACACAAATCTATCGAGGTCACGGCCAAGCACTATGCCCTGGTAAAGCAAGATGTGCAGATTGCAGCCATAAATCGGCTTCCCGGCATAGACGTGAAATAATCGTGAAATATTGAGCCAACTTCCACAAACCGTTGGAAATACTAGGGTCTGAACGACGCAAAGGCCGCAGGTTCGAATCCTGTCATCCCGACCAGTATCAACAATCAACCCATTGAAATTCCAATGTTTCAATGGGTTTTTTGTTTCCCGAGATTTTACTGAATTTCATCTTATTTTGTCCTGTTTTACCTGTCTCTTTTCGGCAAAAGTTGTGAAAAAGTCGTGAAACTTTTTGTCAATATCTGTATTTAATATGAATTAGAGCATAAAAAAAGGCGGGATTTCTCCCGCCCATCGATATTATTTATTCAGGTCTTCCAGATCATCGATTCGATGATTCGCCACCTTGATTCGCTCGCCTTCCAGCTTTGCCTTTTCTTCCAGTCGATACACCCGGTCAATCAGGTTATTGTGCTTATTCACCTTCTCTTCCAGTTGCCCGATCCGGTAGTTGGTCAGCCGGGCGGATGCGATCACACCGATTGCAGATCCCAGCAGGCCACCGCCGGATGCGATCATTGCCACGATTACCTCTGTCGTCATGCCGCCCTCCTATACGTTGATATGTACAGACGTTCCCATCTGCTTTGTATTGGCGTAGGAATACTTCGCGCCATATTTATACGCCAGCGCTACCACCTGTCTGCGCCCGGCTGCTGTATCGCAGATACCCTTGATGTAGATATCTGCTGCCTTACCCTTCTTATGCGAAGAATTTTTATTGCCGCCAATCTGGGCATTGTGTCTATTGCACCGCTGCCCGGATCTGATATTGACCGGTCTGCCGTAATGCGCCCGGATCTTTTCCAGAATGTTCAGCAGTTTTGCAGAAGTGTTTCCGGCCGGATAGCCGTTGCAATATCTGCCGCCGCATTTACATTTAAATTCCGCTTTGCGGAAATGTGCGCTGGACCCGCCGGAAGCCGTGGATGTTCCGTTACCGTTATATCTACCCCAGAATTTCGGACCGCAGATTCCATCCTGCACCAGGCCCCATGCCTTCTGTTTTGTTTTGATGGCTGCCACGGTAGCAGGCCCACATACGCCGTCCTGCTTCACGCCTACGATCGCCTGGATCAATTTTACGACAGCTACCAGTTCAGCGTTTGTCTTTGGGCCATACTTACCGTCCTGCTTCAGCCCGCGAAGCTTCTGGAACTTCTTTACCGCTTTCTTTGTTGCTGGCCCGTCCTTGCCGTCGATTCTACCTTTGTAGCAGCCGTAATAATGTGCTAAACCTCTTTGGTATTGAGATACTGTTAACATTTCATATCCTTTCCGGGAACCATAATGTTTTCCCATTTCTTGTACGCATCCACATACATTTCGTCTTTATCGCCGTTGTATGTACATTCGTAATACATGCCATCAGAAACGCTTGTGCTCAAAAGAGCTTTGTTGTTCTGGAGTATCTTGCAGCTCCAGACCACAAAAACGTCCGCTTCTGTAATAGGCTCCTTATCATCCGTCTTGTCCATGTGCTTGTTCGTATAATCCTTTACGAATTTTATGCACGCTTTTTCAAACTCCTTGCTGCCCATGATGCCTCCGAGAACAGAGCAGTATTCTTCATGAGCATCTTTAAACTTCATCGCTTACCTCCTGGCTATCAGATCCATCACCATCTTCCTGTAGTGCCTTCTTGTAACTTTGCGCCTGTTTTGCTGTCTTGGTGATGTTATTGTTCTTCCACCAGATCCACAGAGTAGACAAACCGGCAGCACACATTGTCAGAAACTCTGTGAACTGCGCTTCGTCAAATGGGATCGGATTCTTGCCCGCTAATGTCAGACACATATTCACCATTAACATCGCTGTCACGATCAACCTGATAACTGCTTTTGCTGTTTCGTTTTTCATGGTTTACACCTCCTACTTTTTCAGAGCTTCGATCAGTTCGTTGTACTGGCCCTCTGTGATTTTTCCAGCTGCAAAAAATACGTCGATTCTCTCTTCCAGACCTTCTGTTTTTCCCAACTCAATCAGTCTTTTTAACATTCTGTAAAGCATTTTTTTACTCCTTCCTACTCGGTCAGCCCGAGTTCCATCATAATGATTCTTTCCTCGTGATCCACCAGCATAGAGAGCGTATCCTCTTCCACCGTAGGCTCTTTTTCAGGCTTCGGTAGTGGATCATGGACGTACTCTCCATTGATGTACTTGTAGTCGCCCACATTGCCATCGGGGAATGCCTCAACCACAACGTTGTATTCTATGCCCTCGATGCACTCACCTACGGACAATATCCTGCCATCTGTATCTAAATTTAAAGAGTATTTCTCCAATTAAATCACTCCTTTCATTCCGTAGATTTGATAAGGTATCATCACAGAAGCGCTTGGTCCGACACTGTCGAATGTGATGTCCTGCGTATGGACTAAAAAAAACCGTGTGCTGTTTCCATACGCGTTAACTGCAGGCTGTCCAATTGGTACGATCGACGGTGGCGCTACGCGCCCGTTTGCGTCTAGTTTGAACAGGATCATGACAAAACTATAACCGGAAAGATCTACGTCCAATTTTTGATTTCCAAAGGCGCTTGTTGGGCTTGCGTTCTGCCACACTTTCTTGATCTGCACCCCATTCTTTTCATCCAGGCTTCTTACCCAGCCCTTCGATCCTGAATACCAGCCACTGGCGTTTCCAGACCGATACCACACCGGGCTGTTTCCGTCTAATCCTATGAACTGCTGCGCTACTATAACGCTGCCAGATGTGAAGTTGTACAACCAGCCGAATTTCATCGGCTGATTTTCCAGCAGCCCTTCTGTGCTGATATACGCTAGCCCTGTGCCTGCGTTCACCCAGTTAGCTGTTGTATCCCCTGCACCATTCCCTGTAAGGAACGATAAATCGCTAGTTGGTATATATTGCATATAATTCATCGCCGCAGCTCTTGTAGTTTTTCCTGTACCACCCTTATTGAGCGGCTGTACCTTGTTCTCCTCTGTGGTTAGACGGGTTCCCAACGCGGTGATCTGGTTCTGCAGATTCCCGGCCAGGGTATCGTCCAGGGCCGCCGCCACCGTGTCGAGCCACTCATTGAGTGCAGTCTGGTACTGATCGAACAGTCCTGTTGTGTCCACACTAGACGGGATCGCTGCCACGACAAAACCGCACAGCGCAGAATTTAACCGCTGATCGGTGATCGCGCTCTGTGCTATACCTGTAGCGCCTTTCTTGACGTAAATATCCGCCAGGGCTATTTCAAACAGATTCGACTCCTGCCGGAGCTCTGGCGCTACGGGGTTCGTCGCTGCTGTTCCGGTTCGGATCAACGCCCTGACCGACCTGACAGACACCGATGTATTGAACTGCAGTACCACACGGTCGATCCTGTTCAGCGACGCGTTAGCCGCTTCTACGGTCAGATTGAGCGGCGCAGTGTTAATGTACATCGCGCCTTCGATATGCGCGCCGCCGGTTCCCACGGTAACGGTCATGTTGTTATTCGCGGATACCGCCAGCCCGCTGCCGACGGAGCTGAACACTCCGTTTGTATAGCGCAGTTTGTTAAACGATCGCTCCATTTCTGCCGTGATCGCCCTATCGTAGACGGGCTCATCGACTGTTCCCGTATTGATCGATTCAAACGGGTAATAGAGTTCTGCCATTATCTAACCCTCCATTTCTGCTTGACTGGTGTCCCAAGAACAAGCTTAATATTTACCATATTGTTTTTATGAGTCTCCTGAACCTGCTCGATCCTCGCATGATACATCTGTTCCAAATCATCTATATAAACTGCACAGGTATCACCCAGATCATAATCTTTCATATACTCATATCGTACCTGTATGACATTGACCTCAATGGTTTCGATTTTGTAATTCTCCAGCATATCCAGACGGGCTTTTTTTTGCATCAAATTTTTTATTTTCTGCTGATTGGCCGCTGTCGTCACCTTTAAATCACATTCATCCGATGAAAGGGAGGTGGTCAATATCTTCTTCGGATAACAAGCACCCATCTTGGTCGGCTGATTTCCAGCATAAAAATAAGTACAACCGATATAATATCTGGTCGTACCATCCACCACTTCTGTGTATTTGATTGGAAAATATGATGTAGAAAATGCACTGTAATAATCTACTTCCACCTCCTGGATGATTTCATACAGGCACTTTTCCGCCGACTCATCTAATGTATAGCTCATGTCATCCACATTATTATACGCTTTGCCGAAGAAAACACCGGTTTCTCCGCTCGTCAGCTGGCGGCCTTTCTTGAATGCTAAATTCAGCCCAAGAGCTCCGGATCCATCGGAATCAGGATACTCTGTAATTTTCGTTAGGATCCCGTATCCAGAATCTGAAATCGTATCATAGATCGCATTCCCCATCAGTGTCCCCTGATCTATCGAAATATCAGCACTAGATGGGAATACCGAACCCGAATCGATTACAACTGATTTTAGCGGCTTGTATGATTTACCATCTACCACAACAGCGGCATTCGCATTGCCGATATATGTAGTGATCCCAGCCTTAACTGCAGCCGCCGATGATGCATTGATCACCTGCGTCTTTCGATATGATCCAAAATCCAGAAGTTTTTCTGAAAAGAACCCGCTTATTGTTGCGAAAGCGCCTTCGGTTTCCTTGTCATACTGTAGTTTCTGGAAAACTCCCGTCTCCGGTCTTCCCACATTTTTAACATACTTTATTCCCAAGGCATTCAAACGATTGTATTCTGCCAGAGCCATATACACCATGAAGTCACCTGCTTCACTCCAGTTTCTGTCCCAGCTTGCTTCTATAAAATCGATATTGCCAATCGGCTTTCCTGTATAATCAATTCCCTGCAGCATTACAACCCTCCATATCTTCCGACATATGAAACATCTGCATTATATGCCGTATTCCCCGGATCATCAGCCGAAACCTTTACAACGTTATCACCATATTTCAGGATGAGCTTTGGAAGATTTTCGCCAGTGTAAAGTCCTGGGGCTACATCCGCCCCATTTTTCTTGACAGTCTTTGTTTCACTATCCACCTCCAGGATATCTCCAGAGGACAGGGAAACATTGATATGGACCTCAATATCTCCCACTCCGATATTGATGCCCTCCACCAGACCTGTTGCCTCCAGCGTTATTTTGATGTATGTATCTTCTGATCCAAGGTAATTTACCACCTTGGACGAGGAATGGTTGATCACTCCAAAATACAACTTGCCTCCGCCCGGTGCATATGCACGCGTCACATGCCACATCGGATCTACGTCGGTAAATGTCGTTGACTCGCTTTCTTCTCCCAGGAGATCCGATTCCGGGTGCAAATAAGATACCGAGAGTTTCAAACGTTTCCACACGTTATCATTAGGCAGCTTCATACTCTCCATCTGGCAATCTTTCGCAATTCGAGTTACCCCCATATAGGTACAGTACAAATCAAAAGTATAGTTCGAATTGTGAAAACCAATCGCCCGGGCCCGATCCACATCATTATGTAGCTTATTCTCCTCCCGTGCCACGATATCGATCGGTCGCTCCTTCTTTCGCTTTCCAGTTATAATGGATCCATTTCCGTATCCGCGATTGCTCCGAAAAATTTCAATATCTGGAGAGTCCAGTCCTTCGACAGAAACCAGCCCCCAGTCTTCCCCGTGGTATTCAAACACTTGACCATCGCTTCTGACTGCCCGAATCTGTACATCCTTACTTCCCATATTATGCACCTGCCAATCCAAACTTCATTTGTCGCTTGATCGCCCGAGCCGTCTCAATCGGGCTGGATGTCGGCTGATTGATATTGATTTCCTGATTGATCACATTACCTCCAGACGCCTGAATGATAGCTTCCGCCATCTGATCAAATTTCTCCCACAGTTTATCCAAAGGAACAACCGCTTCACTGCCGGCTTCTCCAACACCGATCACAGACGGATCGTTGAAAATACCACCAGTTTTATACCACGAAACACCAAAATCGGGGATTCCCGGAAGTCCCATCTTCTCTGCGATCTTTGCCAACGCACCACTCCTTTTCCAGCTCACTGAAATATGAGGCAGCTTGATACCTTTGAATTTCAATGTGATATTAAAGTAGGACTTGATCTTATTGATTGCTGCCCTGATAGCATCTCTAGCTGTTTCAATCGGATGTGTGATGGCATACTTGACTTTCTCCATCTTCTGTCTCACACTTTCGGGAACGATGCCTTTTACAAATCCTGCTATCATTCCCGCCGCATATTTGACCATTATTCCCGGAAGTTTCATAAGCACTTGTATTATAACCAGGGATAATTTCGACATAGCAAGCTGGATCTCCGGTAGATGTTCAATAATGTACTTGGATAATTTACCTACTAATTCTCCCAGTTTTTCACCTATTGCGCCAGAGTTCTCATCCAGCCATGTTCCAATACTACTTATCACCTGCCCCATAGATTCAAGCACTGCTGGTAAATTTTCAACAATGCCTTTCACCAGCTGCAAAATCAGTTCTCCGCCTTTTTCAATAATCTTTGGTAGTGAATCAGAGAGTTTTCCCAGCCATTCATCTACCATTTGTGGAAATGTCTCGGCAAGTTGTGGTACATATGTACTGATTCCTTCCACCAGTCCTTCAATCAGAATTTTTCCCTGCTCTGCAATTTGTGGTATCGCAGTTTCTAAAAACGTCCCGATTGCTCCGGGTAAAGATTGTATAATATTACCTATAGCCGGCATCAGATTATCAAACAAAAATGTACAGGCAGTTTCCACCAAAGTTTTCATAGCATCTTTCACGGATTGTAGCTGGCCGCCTAAAACCAGCTCTCCCATGAAATTCTGCGCTGCAGCTTTCATGGAATTAAAAGATCCAGATAAAGTATGCTCTGCTTCTTTTGCCGTAGTTCCCGTAATATCAAGTTCGCCCTGAATCACATGGATCGCTTCGTAGACATCTGAGAGATTATTGATATCATATTTTACCCCTGTGATTTTCTGAGCATCAGCCAGCAGACGTTCCATTTCAGCTTTAGTGCCACCATATCCCAGCTTCAGGTTGTCTAACATTGTGTAATTCTGTTTCGCAAATCCCTGGTAAGCCCACTGGATCGACTGCATGTCCGTACCCATTTTGTTGGCGTTATCGGACATATCGGTGATTGCCATCTGGGTATATTTCGCAGCCTGCTGCGTGTCACCCGATAGTGATTGCAACAGCGAAGCTGAGAAGCTAGTTGCAAGTTCCATATAATTGTTGGCTGAAATTCCTGCCGTTTTCCACGCATTTACTGCATATTTTTCTATTGTCCCTGCGCTTTCCTTAAACAGAGTTTCAATTCCGCCTATGCTCTGTTCCAGGGCTGCTCCTTCCACAACTGCGTTTTTTAAAGCAATACCGATCCCAGCGGCTGCGATTGCGCCTTTGATCTTACTTCCAATGGTGGAACCAGCCTTTTGCCCTGCGCTGGCCGATTCACCATTCAGTACATTGGAAATGGAGCCGCTGATTCCCTGTGCCGAGGGCATGATCTGGACATAAGCCTTTCCCAGTTCTGTTCCTGCCATTATTCCGTTCCTCCTTTCCACGCATTTTCAAATTCTTCTGGTGTATCAAATGTCACCACATCTTTTCTCACGTCTTCCATCTCAACTTTTCCAAGAAGCAGATTGACCAGCGATACAGGCTTTTCTGCAGATTTCTCACTCAATGCGTAACAGATCATACCCAGACGATCTGCTATTACAGCCTGCATAAACAGATCACGCGAGGTCTGTTCCCTATTAAGCTTCATTCTGATTCGCGATGTTTCTCTCATCCCGGCAGCAAAAATCGCCGCCCGTCTTGCAGGCAGCGATCTATAATCATAAATATGATAGACTTCCGCAAAATCACAAATCAGCGAATCTTCATCTATATTGATCATACTGGCCAGGATCAGGAGTTTTTTAAGTCACCCGGAGAGTTGAAAATCTCCTGAATTGCATTTGTTGTAGCTTCAATCGGTACTCTGCCATCTTCGCTTCGAAGATGGTCATACAGTCTTTTTTTCTGCTCATCTCCCAAGAGCATCTTGCAAAGCTTTGACATAAGTAACGGGTTTTCATCGATTTCTGCCATAATATCGACGAGTTCCATATCATCAAGACGTTCATCTTCAATATCAAATTCAAACCCCGTTGATGTTTTTCCTTTCATGATTCCTCCTATTCAATGTACTCATAATGAGTATTACCGTCTGTATCCGGAAAAGCTGCCACCGTCAGCTCATACCCTATCGGATCCCCATCGGTATATACAATGTCTCCGATTTCCGATACTTTTCCATTCGGAATGACAATACGCTTTTTCTTGCTACTATTCATCACCATGTCAACAACCCATGCCTGCGCCGTCAATTCCTTGGTATTTGCTTTCACGGAAATCTTTGAGCCTGTTACAGTCACGTTTTCATCTCCATACACTGTTTTCAGTACATCTCCATTGAGAGATTCAATCAGTGTAAAGGTAAAGGTATCACTTTTTTCGGTCTGATCCGTAAGTACGGTATCTCCACCCCATGCTTTGATTTCATCTGACTCCGGAGAGTTTTTATTGGTCAGTCCATCTTCTGAAATATACCCAAGTGCTACAAACGCCTCATTCAGTGCAGTCGTTGTATCTGTTGGGAGTGCAGTTCCAAGCGGAGCACGGCTCATCGCCCCTCCGATTTTCGGTTTCCCGGTAGAAACTTTAGTTGCATCTGCCGCCATAATCATACCTCCTGATAATATTTCAAATCATAAACCGCCTGATAGCGGTATTTCTTTGTTATAACATCTGTAAAATTATAATCGCTGTTCAGCGTTGATCTGGATATCTCATCCCGCTCTATGATCCGCTTCATCGCAGCTTTCACTTTTTCATTAAGCGCCGCAGCTTCATACATACTGTCCGCTCTGGACTGTATGGCAAAAGTCGCTGACAAAATATGATTTGTTTCACTGCTTCCGGTCTTTTCTACTGTCACGTATTTTTCGGGAGCATCATCTGGGATCTCCAGATATACGGGAGCATCTAGCAATTCCTGTAGATGCTCCCGAATTATAATCTCAATCATCCTCTCACCGCCTTCAATATCATATTGCTCTCGGAGTTTTCTTTTTTCGCCTGATAGGATTTAGCAGATACCATCACATTAACACGGTTAGGGCCTACATAAGTATCTGCTTCATAACCATCTCCCAAACGCTCCAAGGCTTTGCCAGCATAATCCCGACAAACATTCGTCATTGCCGGTGAGCGCATCAGTTCTCTGACGCCATTCTTGTTCAATTTGAACACTAGCTTTTTACTCATATGCTTCCACCTGCACTTTCATATTCCAGTCAAGCGGAATCAGATCATCAATTCCTTTATAGGGAAATCCTGACGTTTTCCAGACCTGACCGAAAAACTCCACTTTTTTGTCCTTCCAGTCATGTTGATCTCCTTTCGGGATCGCTAAAGTATAAACTGCTTTCTTTCCGTCCGGATTGATCGTATCCGGCAAAGAAGAACTAGAGACCGGGGCAACAAGGACATTCTCTACTTCCACAATAACTTCTTCATAGGTTTTCACTCCAAACGCATCGACCCCGGTCTCCACTTGCTCATGCAGTTTTACTGTAATTCCCTTAATCATCGTCATATGGTTCCATCACCCCATATCTCTGCCGACGCAGCCCTAGCCTGGCCAGCTCTGTTTTTTTAATAAACAGTCCGCCGCCTGGGACAAGATACGTTCCAGAATAAGAATATCCCATCGCCGATTCTGCCATCTGCGTCATCGGCTCCGCATCTGTTGACGTCATCAAGGTCCTGGCCAGAACATCCACTGTAACTGACTTTACGACATTGGCCAGATAAACATGAGCCTCTATCATTTTATCCAGGTCTTTGCCTACCTTTTCCGCTTCATATCGCAATGTATCAGAAATAACGGGGAGCAGGTTTTCCGCCCGCTCCTGTTCATCAGCTGTCATGGTCCGCCAAAGCCCTACCGCGTCCTGTACTGTTGCAAAGGGCTCCATTACTCGTCACTCTCTTTCACATCTTCGGAACTATCTGCAGATTCGGCAGATTCGCCAGATTCATCAACTTTTTCAGCTGTATCCTTTTTCTCGCCTTTTCTGCCTCCGCCTCTTTTCTTTGGTTCTTCCACCAGCACCCAGTCACCGCCGCACTCTGACAGAACTTCAATTTCGATTCCAGTTTTTACGTTTCTATATTTCATGATTCCTCCTATTCAACGACCTTAGATCCACCCTATGCACTTTCCTTGATAACAGAAAATGCCTCCGGCAGCAAGATTCCCCATCCCAGATAGATCTCTGCTCTAATGTAAATCTGGTTATATCCTTTCAAATCCTTGCCGGAATTATCCGGGTCACCATACTTGATTATCTCGATCGGAATTTCTTTGGAATATCCCCATTTAAATCCATTCTGGAAATCTCCAATAATAGCGTGATCCTTTGTGCTTCCTCCGCTTACAGTACTATTAACACTCACGCCGATTCCATTCAGGCTTGTTGGCGATGCGCCAAAAGAAAATTCCGGATACACCTTTACCCCATTCGCTTTCACATTTGCCATCGCAGATCCAAATGTCTTCGACAGTGCCATTCCTGTTACGTCATTATCACCAATCTGAGCAATAGCAGATTCCAGATTGGCATCCGGTGTTGCAGCTGCATATGTTACAGTATTACCGGTCACCTTTCCATCAAAGTGATTCGTTCCTACAACAGTAGATGCTGTTCCGGAGCGCGGATTTATACCGTGCATCGCTGCCAGGTCAAATCCTCTTGCAACCTTCTTTGCAAATCCATCATTAAACGCAGTCAGAATATCAATCTGTTCTTCCTCTGTAGCATAGAGAAATTCATCCGAAACACGCGCACCGTATTCAAACTTGATTGGATTGATTACCACTGGCGTCGCAGTGATTCCACCTTCCGATTTTCCTCCACCTTCCGCCACAATATCGATTTCCTTATCCATGCTGAAAATCATTTCCTTCATGCCATTGAACGGAATCGGCGTCTGTGCACACAATGCTGCCAGTGAAGACTTTCCCGTCACTTTACTCACCAGATCTTTTACCAATGTTGGATCAAATAAACTTCCTCTTGTTGTCGCCATTTTTAATCTTCTCCTTTCAGTCCGGCCAGTACATTTTTCATGGCCGCTCGTTTTCCATCAATATCTCCCGGTTCCGTGGATTTCAGAGGAGCCGGCTGCTGACCTGTTTTTAACAGTTTCGCCACCGTCTCTGCATCCTTTCGAATTGAATTCTCATCTTCTCCAGTTAACCGGCTTGCCAATTCA
>OLPR01002414.1_pt1 | contig 13730 bp, 15 predicted proteins | sample 1672761 | NCBI WGS metagenome assembly OLPR01 (sample SAMEA3136721, study PRJEB25190) | human gut metagenome | biome: human gut; feature: human-associated habitat; material: faeces | place: Austria | collected 2013 | reverse complement strand
TTGGGAGCGGGGACAATATGTCCGTCAAATGCCGCTGCGCATGGGACGAATGTTCACCGTCTATCCGGATTATGTCATCTTGCCAAAAGCGACGCCGGGCCACGAAAGAGGCTACTGGGTCGTTGAGGCAAAAAAGAGTATCCCAACGGCAAAACAACTGAAAATAGACTGCGCGCAAGCCTCGTCGTATGCCCTGCGTTTAAATGCAAAGGGGCTCATGCTCGTCTCGCAGGAAGGTGTTTGGACGGCGACAAGAGAGGAAGACTTTGAGGATACGACATATTATCGTTGGGAGGATCTGCACGAAGATGCGTTTGCCAAGCTATACGCAATGGCAGGTAACCGGAAGCGGAAGAAAGCCGCAGGGGGACAGGTGTTTTGCGACTGAATGCTTTAGGCAAACGCTGTATTTCTGAAAGGGAGTGTCTCCCATGCCCAAATTCATCCCCCGCGAGAAACTGGGCAAGAAAGCCCGCCGCGCACTCGACGCCGAAAAACGCGCCACATGGAGTTTCTCCCCCGTGACGCGCAAGGTGGAAAACAAAAAGCACTACGACCGTAAGAAAAGCGCTCATGTCTGGAAGGATGACTTCGGCATGAGCGCTTTTTGTTTGTGCTGAATTAGTCTACTATGAACCCCTTTGCATTCAGTGCGGCCATGAGAGCTTCATTCACCGGGCCGGATACCGTGCCGGTCTTGCTGACCGTGTAGTCGCCGATGACATAGGCGAAGCTGGGCGCGTTCTGGTATACGGCAGGCGCGTCTACGAAAGCCTTAACGGCTTCTACCAGCACCTTGCGGCGTTCGCCGGTTACGTTGAAGGCCGCCTCCATATTCTCCGGCTCATGGGCTGTGATGGTCAATTCCTGCTCGTTTAACTCGGTGGTGAGCTCTGCTCCCTGCGCAACGGCTTCGGCGATCTCTGCCACAGGCTGACCCTCGGCCTCTGCTTGCTCCAATGCCGCCTGAAGCCCGGCTGTGATTCTTTCCGGCATAGGTGCTTCTTCCGGGCTTGCTTTCCGGCTCTTGCGCGTCCGTGCTTCCGGCCAGACTTTTGGCAGGATGCCTTCCTCAAACATGATCTTGAAAGTGATGGCTCCGGTAACCGGCACGCTGAATTCGAAGTCCTGATAAGGCAGTTTCTTAATTTCGTCGGGGATTTCGATGTTCTTGAAGCGCTTGACCTCCTTGCCGTTCTCGATGAAGCAAACCGGCACCGCGTCCCGAAGTTTCGCTGTGAGCTTTCCGCATTCCATGATGAATACCTCCCGTATTGTTGTGTGCCTCGCGGCTGAGTCACAGCTTACGCACGGGTGGTCAAAAAGCAAGCTCACATGAGAATTTTCTTTATAAATATTACTCGCAAAGACGTTGCTTGATAGATTCCTCGTATACTACGTTAACCTCCGTTTCGAACAAATTAGCTATTCTCTTCAAAGTTCTCAACTTGTTCCATGACCTTGCGGAAAACTTCGGGACTGTACTGGGGAGGATAGCCATTTTTGATCAAGCATACTTTAATGTCAAATTTTAGCTGATCGCGAATAATCTGATTATTCAGCCAATCGGCAAAAGATGACTTCGTGTCTATAATCTCCTTGATCTTCTTTGCAAGCATACGACATTTATCGTTGACCTTGATGCCATCCGCTATAACGTCATTGCCATACTCAAAGTTATATTGATCACGTAACGCCATCAGAATATCATAAAAAGCCTTTTCTTCAAAAGTAAGTCCTGCCTTGCGGAAGCTTTCGCGGTCTGCATTCATTTCCTTCAAAATCTGTAAGGCTTGCTCTGTCGCTTTCTTGATAATCTCTTCTGTGGCTTCTTCCTGCGTGGCCCCGGCCTCCTCCGCTGTAAGATGTTTTCTACGCTCATGATACAGCTTGATTGTTTCTTCGAGCATTTCCTGAAAACGCCTTGCTGCCATCTGATTCGTTCGCCCATACTCAGTGATCTGCTTTCTGAGCATTTTCACAAGCATTTCCAGCTTGGTTGCAGGCATTTTAATATCTGATAGTTTTTCAAAGTATTCCGGGCTGAAAATATCCTCCTGTTCACCGTTATCCAGAATACTCTCCACCTGATTATACTTCAAGGCCTCTTCTACCATTCTCGACACATAGCGATTCATAGTATCTGTATCAACCTCGCTGGTTCCGCTCATTTTTCGAACAAAACCAGCGATTGCCATAAAGCACTGCGCAAGAGCGGACTCTTCTTCTTTCAATTCGCCAGACGGCTGACAAATGTCATAGGCTGCGCGCATCCTTTTCACCGTCTTCAAAAAATACGTTTTGAAAGAAACCTTTTTTACATTTAATCCACTTTCGATATTCAATTCCTGATTGCAGACGAAAACAAATTCCGCTGCTTTGGCCAGCAACGCATATCGTTCAGTTGGATCACCATTCGGGTTGAGGAATGGCGTTAGGTCATATCCCGTAAAAAGATTGTTGAGAACGGCGAGTTCTTCTCTGAATACAGATGTCGCCTGTTCAACATCGTCTTTCGTTGGGGCGACAGAGTTGTCGCCGCCGTAGATCTTCATAGCTTCGCGCATATTATCACGAATGCCAATGTAGTCAATGATCATGCCGTATTCCTTGCCAGGATATTTGCGATTGACACGGCTGATGGTTTGAATCAGCAAATGCTTCTTCAGTGGTTTGTCATTGTACATATAAGTCAGGCACGGAACGTCAAAGCCTGTAATCCACATATCGACAACAACAGCAATCCGAAAATTGGATTTTTCCTGCTTGAAGGCAGCATCAAGCTCGTCAGAACGTTTGTCGTTTCTGACGCCTCCAAGATAGTTGTACATTTCTGGCCGATCATTACTGCCAACGCTGGCCACCATAGCCATGGTCGGCATCAGCTTCAATTCCCGCAGTTCTTCCTCAGAGGCTGCAATTCCATCCGGAACCTTCTTTTCTTTAAACCACTCAGGGTACTTTGCCTGGAATTGTTGAAGTAGATTGTAGGCGATTTCACGGCTGGAGCACACGATCATCGCTTTCTGAATGCGCTCCGGATCAGTGGCGCAGGCAGAAACATAGTGATCGTGGATATCAACAGCGAGGCGTTCCAGACGAGAAGGCTCGCCAAGAATGACCTCCATGGAACTCATTGCCTTTTTACTGGCTTCGACATCATCCTCTGTGGCACCATCTTCGGCACATCTCTTGTAATACGCTTCAATCTGCTTAACCTTCTCCGCATCAAGAAGTACCTTTGCAATGCGAGGATGGTACTTGATAGACACAGTAATGCCGTCAGCTACGGCCTGATCCATGGTGTAGCGATCTATTTCATCGCCAAACGTCTGATAAGTTTCCGCAATGGGCGTCCCGGTGAAACCGACAAAGGTTGCATTGGGGAAAGCTTCTTTCAACACCTTGGCATAAGGCTTGGAAATAACCGCCTTCATATTTGCATCAGCATCTTTGCTGAATTGAATTTTCTTGGCGTGCTCCAGCTGTGTCCGATGAGCCTCGTCAGAAAAGCAAATGATATTCGCTCGGTCGTTAATGAGGCCGATTTTATCGTCCTCACGGTCACAGAACTTCTGAATTGTGCAGATATAGAAACCGCCGCTTGCCCGCGCTCCCAATTCTTCACGGAGCTTCTGCCGATTGGGAACCACGCTGACCTCACCGAGATTAAGAAATTCCTTACTCTTGGTGAATAGCTTTGCCCCCTGTTTTTGCAGTTCATCGCGGTCGACGATCAGAATAATGGTCGGAGAACCGATTTGCGGAACATCTGTGCAGCGCAAAGAAAGCTGTCTGGCAAGAAAGGCCATTGTATAGGTCTTGCCACAGCCGGTCGCTCCAAAATAAGTTCCGCCTTTGCCGCTCTTATCAATGACGGAACGCACAATGCTCTGTTTCAACAAGCGGGCAGCAAAGAATTGCGGATAGCGACAAACGATTTCGCGTTCATCGCTGTCGTAAACGCTATCCTGAAAATAGATATAGTCCCGAAAGATTTCCAGAAAACGCTTCGGGCTATACACGCCGCCAATCATAGCCTTTGTTTCTTCAAAAGGAAGCGTAGAAACGGCATCGTTATCATTCACACGCCGCCATGCATAGAAATGCTCATAGGGCGTGCGGACAGTACCAAGCCGGGTTTTCACACCATCAGAAATGCAGGCCAGCGGGCAATAATGCAGCAGATGCGGAATATCGCGCCAATAGCGAATATTGATCTGTTCCCACGCCTCGTAAATCGTGGCCTGGGCATCTGATGGATTTTTAAGCTCAACCACGCAGAGCGGCAATCCGTTGACAAACAGCAATACATCTGGACGGCGGTTTTCGGTGATTCCATTGTTTACATACTCTACTGTAAACTGATTGACCACCCGAAAAATATTGCTCTCCGGATGTTCAAAATCAAGCAGAGCCACCATGCGGCTAAGCCCATCCTGAGGGGTGAATTGAATACCGTTGACCATCCAAGCATACACCTTGTGCAGCGTAGCAAAGTCGCTGTCCGCGCCAACCAGACGAACGGTATCCATAAGCTGGCGAATCTCATCGACGGTCAAGTCAGGATTGGTGTTGCTCAAGAACTGTTCCAGATCGTCTATATAGAGCACGTCCCGCTGCGAACTGCGGGCAACGCGTTTCCCGGGTAGATATTGCCAGCCTTCCTGCTCCAGAAAGGCAATGAAGGTATTTTCATATTCGGATTCGCAGTAGCGACCGTTATAATTTTGCAGCTTTGCCATAGCTGTTAACCTCCGTCAGAGAGTGATCCGCGAATGAGGATGGGGCATATCGAACTCAACTGTACTTTTAGCTTTTCATTGATATCTCTTCTCATCTGATATACTGAAAAGATGTCAACAATACATTGTTGTAGTTTGATATCCGGAATTGGTATGGATATTTCCTTCATATCATCAAATGAGAAAATATCTCGTGTTGTTCCAAATGAAACAAATCCCGCATATCTTTGAGTTTCACTTCTGTTCATCCATATCAATAGATATTTAGGAAGAAGCTTACAAGTATCAACAATCTTAAAAACCTGATACGAACTTGACACAACACAATCCGGGCCTTCGCGTAACGCGAAAGGAAGCTTTGTGTTATGTGCCTTCATTACTTTATTAAACGCAAATTGTCCAGTTCGAACTATGCAACCATTCTCCGCGTTTTCTGCAATGCGTTTTGGCTCCGTAAATACATGGTCAACATTCACTCCCTGAAATAATGTTATGTTATTGTCTTCATTCCGTTCATTGCAAGGCTCTATATATGGCCCGATTTTTTCACACGGCATTCTGCGACGAAGATTTTCTATATAGCCGTCGCAAACCAGCTTCAAATCCTCCAGCCCGCGTTCATAACTCTGCTGGTTGGCTTGCATGGCTTTGTAGATGGCAACATACCTCTGCTGAACAGGCAGAGTCGGAAGCGGAATGTGTATGTTGCTCATGTCAATGAAATTGAACTCTGGCCGCTGACTTCCAAAATTACGAAAAGTCACCTCTCTATAGAATTCATTTCGTCTTAAATACATAAACAAGTATTCTGGATCAATTATCTCCTTTCCACGATCGTTTAGATAAAAAACGATATACAGATGCGATACAATACACATGCCATCTGTTCGATAAGCACTGGAGCCAAGATTCAAACGCGACGGGTTATAAACAAACGCTCCATTCTTGACAATTTTATAAGGCTTTAAATTAATGCCCAAGGTACTTCCCTTAGGTGTTGCAAACACCCCTTCATTGGTTACACCTTCTATGAGATCCGCTCCATACTCTAAATTGCGGTTGTTTGCCGTTGAGCGTTCAATAAAATCGCCAAGACGGATCATTGTTACATTACGAAACAGACCGTTATAGCTCATAGCCGATTCTCCTAAATGCTTCGATCAAATTGCTTTGAGATATCCGTTCCTGTTCTAAAAGAACACGCATCTCATTTTGAATCCGTGTCATCTCCATAGGATAGTCGATTTCCAAATCATGATCAATGAACTCAATATACTTGCTGGGAACGAGCGTCCAGCCATTTTTCTCGATCTCATCCATGCCGACACTGCGATACAGTTCCGGCACAGCATAGTTGCTTCCATCTGTGCCCTCAGTCTGCCAAGTATGATAAATATCGGCAGCGCGCTGAATCTGAGCAGCGTCCAGCATGACTTTCTTTTTGTTGGAATCCTTCACAGGATTCTCAGTCCAAGTGCGCAAATCCATAAACAAAAACTCATGCTCACGATTGCGCAGCATACGATCGTGATACATGCCGCCCCGCTTATTCTGATTCAGAATCCAGAGGGTTACGCTGATATCCGTAGTGATAAAGAGTTCGCGAGGCAGTACGATAATAGCTTCCACCTTATCGTTCCGAATGAGCTTTTCGCGAATGCTTACCGTATCCGTATCGCCCAGCGCACCATTTGCAAGCAGAAAACCGGCAACGCCGTCCAATGACTTCAGATGAGACAGCATATGCAGAATCCATGCATAGTTGGCGTTGCTCTCCGGCGGCGTACCATAGTCCGTCCAGCGAGGATCATTCGCCAGATTGGAATCAAACCACCCTTTCAGATTGAAAGGCGGATTGGCCATGATATAGTTGAAATACAGGCCCTTGTGCAGATCATGCGTAAACGAGGAATCATTCGTTTCACCAAGATTATGGCTGATTCCGCGAAGTGCCAGGTTCATCTTCGCAAGGCGATAGGTTGCAGCATCCTTTTCCTGTCCATAGACATTGATGCGGCTGATATCGCCTCTCTTGGGCCTGACAAGTTCCGCGCTCTGTACAAACATGCCGCCGGAACCGCAGCAGGGATCGTATAGAGTACCGTCAAAAGGCTCAATTAGCGTTGCGATCAGCTGCACAACATCATGCGGCGTATAGAATTCGCCCTCTTCCTTGGTCGCATTGACGGCAAACTCTTTGAGAAAGTATTCATAAACGCGGCCAATGAGGTCTTTCTCAAGGCCGAACGCCTTATGCGTGATTTTGTTGACCTCGTCGACGAGTTGCTTAATATCATTGGGAGCAAGATTCCGAGTAGTGAAAGTGCCCTCAACAAAACAGCCCTTCAGCCGGCTGTCGTTGACAGCAATGCTGTGCAAAGCGGTGTCCAGAGTAACATTCAATTTCGGAGCAGGCGTATTGATGATGTTTGACCAGCGTGCGTCTACCGGAAGATTGTAGGTGCCGTCGGTAAAAGTAGCATCATCGAAAAATGCAGCGCGGATTTCCTCATCGTCTGGATCAAGATCCATTTCGATCAGCCTCTGGCGGAGTACTTCGATACCGTCATCGAACTTTTCACCAATGAAGCGCAGGAAAATGAGCGTGAGCATCATGTCACGCTTTTCAAAGAATGAGCCGGAATTACGAGCCTTACGAAGAATATCACGGCATTTAAAGAGGATCGAATCCAGGTTGATCGTTTCCTCTACTTTTTTCTTAGCCATCGCAATACACCTTCAATTTCTTATGTTCATTTTCTAAATAACGACACGCATCTAAATCCCCTCAATGCTGTAACCAAGGGCCTCGCTAATGCGCAGAAACACATCTACCTTTTTTAGGTATTTATTGCTCAGAGGGCATCGACTCGCGCAGCACATCTTCCCATTCATCCTGCATTCCAGAGCTTTTAATAAACTCTTCGGCAAGCTCGAGAGACGTATTTTTCTCATGAAGTGTGCCGCTTATGTTGTCGATATTGACAAGCAGCTGATACATCGCGTTTTGCATTTCAGGGGTAGCGTTTCGGATTGCGGTAAGAATTCGCTGTTCTTTGAGGTTGAGCGTTCTCTCCATGCCGGTTTTATCCAGTCCCAGCAGCGTATCCGACGTGACAGAAAGCGCCTGGCAGAGCAGGCATAGCTGATCCAGATTGGGCCGCGAAATTCCCTTTTCCCAATTGGAAATCGTATTGGCTTTTACACAAACGCGAAAAGCCAGATCACGCTGAAGCCACCCTTTATCCTCCCGCAAGCGCGCAAGACGTTCGCCGAATGTCTTTTCGTTCATTTTCAACACCTCATAGCTATTCTATCATGTGATTTCGATTTTGTAAAGTGAATAACTCGAAAATTTTGGATTTTCAGCTTGACAAAATCAACTATGTAGGTGTAGAATACAATAGAAATCAAGATTTTTGAATTCAGAAAGGAGGAACTTCATGGTACATGAGCGAGTTCGAGAGCACATTCGTCAGATGCAGGTCAAGCAAAGCTGGCTGGCTAAGCGAATGTACCTCTCAGAAGGCGCGCTGTCCCTGATTCTTGCGGGGAAGCGCAAAATGACGGTGGACGAGAAAATTGTAGCGCCCTGTGTGCAATTCTCTGCGTGCCGTCAGATACCTTTGTTCGACCGGAAGAAGTCAAACTACCTGCATAGCTCAATACCCCCCATGATGTGCGAAAGCTTTCCGTGGGGATGGAGAGGTGTGCCATCATTAGAAGGGGAGGAATAGAAATGCATAAACCCAGAAGCATCACCCGCGCCAATGCGAAGAAAGGAAAAGAGATACCCATGTCGATTCGAAATGATGCTGGCTACTATGATCCGACTCCGTATTTCGCTTTTAAGAACATGGCGCGGGAGGATTGGAAGCAGCAGCGCAGTAAATGCCCGGCCAATCGAATGCTCGACAATAATACTCAAACTGCCTAATAAGGAGAAATATCACATGGATTATATGAAACTCTTGCAGAAAATCCGCGACAACGCGCAGCAGGCCGCAGAGGCGAAGCGCCGGCTTATGGCGGCGAGTCAGGCCAGCGCGGAAACCGACGAATGGAAGCGGCGATATATGCGCTGCCAGGGCGAATTCGAGCGGGATCGCGAAACGGCGCGGGAGATCATCCGCAACGCGAAGGATCCCGAGGTCATGCGGCTTTTGTACCTGCGCAAGGTGAAGAACATGCCCTGGTCGGAGGCGTACCGAGGGCTGTGCAGCGTGCGGTCGGAGATCGACGTGTGGCTGGCGGTCAGCCACTACCTGCGGGAAAACTACCAGAATTGGACGGCGTACAGTGACTGTCTTTGAGGCGGCGCGACAGGCGGATTGCATTCAGGCTGCGGAAAAGCTGGGAATCAGGACGAGGCGTTCGGGCGGCAAGGCGTATGCCTGCTGCCTTTTTCATGCCGAAAGAACGCCGTCGCTGTGCCTGTATCCCGACAGCGGCGGATTCTACTGCTTCGGCTGCCACGCGCATGGCGACGCGGTCGCGCTGTACGCGCAGGCGCTTTCTCTGTCGCCGCTGGAGGCCGCGAAGCGCGTCTGCGCGGACTTTGGCTATGACTACGACCGGCGCAGGAAACGCGGTTCTTATCTGCCGGGCAAAGCGCCCGCGCTGAACGTGCGAACGCTGGCTAAGAGGCTGGACGATTGGCGGGAAGAAAAAGTGCGGGCGCTGCTGGAAATCCAGCGCGCGGCGGAGGCGCGAATGGAACAAATAGAAGAAAGCAAGGATTATATCGCCGCAGCCGAGGACGAGACATGGCGGGCGGCATTGGTCGAAAAATGCGCCGCACAGGAGAGAATCGCGCTGCTGGACAGCCTGTCGCTGCCGGAATTATTACAGGAAATGAAGGAGGAAACCTATGGAGCCCAACGAACTGAACGCGCTGTCAGCGCTGCTGGCTGAGGACGATTTCGCCAAGGGCGTGGCGCTGGGAATCTCCGCGGAAAAGGCCGAGGCGCTGAACCGCCTGCGCGCGCTGCGTCCCTGGCAGGACGAGCGCTATTCCAACAGCGATATCGGAAACGGCTATCTGTTCGCGGATTTCTATAAGAATACCGCCCGATTCGTCAGCGAGCGCAAGTGCTGGTTCGTCTACGACGGCAAGGCGTGGCGGGCGGATACCGGCAATCTGCAGGCCATGGAGAAATGCAAGGAGCTGGCCGTGCTGCTGTTTCTATTGACGGCGGAAATCACGGATTCTACGCTGCGGGACGTGTGCCTCAAGCGCGCCGCCCGCTGGCACAATCGAAGCGTGCGGGAGACGATTCTCAAGGACGCGTCCGGCGTATACAGCCTGCGCACGGCGGATTTTGACCACGATCCCTACTTGCTGAATTGTCAGAACGGAACGCTGAATCTGCGAACCGGCGAATTCAGAGAACACCGCGCGGAGGACTTTCTCTCGCTGATCAGCGGCGTTTCCTACGATGCGGATGCCCGTTGCCCGCGATGGGAGCGATTCATGGAGGAAATCATGCGCAGCGCGGATGAAGCGTCGACAGTAGAAAAGACCAAGTATCTGCAGAAAGCCTTCGGCTACGCCCTCACCGGAAACACGCGCTACGAATGTCTGTTCATTCTCTACGGTGCGACCACGCGCAACGGCAAGGGCACGGCCATGGAGACGTTTCTCCGGCTCATGGGCGACTACGGCAAAACCGCTCGCCCGGAGACCATCGGCGCGCGCTTTCAGCAAAACGGCAGCGCGCCCAGCGAGGATGTGGCACGGCTCAACGGCGCGCGGTTTGTGAACATCTCCGAGCCGGATAAGAAGCTCACGCTGTCGGCGGCGCTGGTGAAGTCGCTCACCGGCAACGATACGATCACGGCGCGGTATTTACATGAAAACAGCTTCGAATATCGCCCGCAGTTCAAGATGTTCATCAACACGAACTATCTGCCTCAGATCACAGACCTGACGCTCTTTTCCTCGGGCCGCATCAAGACGATTCCCTTCGAGCGGCATTTCGAGGAATGGGAGCAGGACAGAAAGCTCAAAGAGCTGTTCACTGAACCGGAAAATCTGAGCGGGATTCTGAACTGGTGCATCAAGGGTTTGCGGCTGCTGGAAGCCGAGGGGTTTGCGGAACCGCAGGCAGTGCGCGACGCCACGGCGGAATACGAGCACGAAAGCGACAAGATCGCGCTGTTTATGGAGGAGTGCCTGACCCCCGAACCGGAAGCCATGGAACGCACCAGTCAGGTATACGCGCTGTACCAGGCGTGGTGCGACGAAAACGGATTCCGTGCGGAGAATACGCGCAACTTCCGCTCCATGTTAGCGGGTTATGCAGCGATAGAGCGCCGCAGGCCCTATCCCGGCGGAGAGAAAACAACCGTACTGACGGGCTATCGTATCCGGGAAGAAAAAGCTGCGCTGGTATAAGTTCATTTGGGGCAAAAGGGGCAGATCAATATATTGGCCTTCTGTTCTTCCTTATAGGGCTAATATATCTCACTGCCACAGTTGCCCCGGTACTGACGCTGTTAGCGGAAAGGAGTAAACAAATGAGAATCGACGAGCGATATTACCGCCGCGTGTTTCACACGCAGCACAGAGAACTGCACGAGGCCGTCGTCGACTATATTTCGTATTTTCTGCACAGGCGAAAGGCACTGGACGCGGAAACGACGATAGAGCAGATTCGCCGCCATTGCGAACGGGCGACCGGCAACCAGATTCCGCTGGATTATTTCATCGGAGCCATGCTGTACTGCGGCTATCGCGTGGAGTATGTCAGCGACCGCTATGTCGCTGGCGTTGCGAAAGCCTCGTCGCTGAAAAAGATTTTCTGCGGGAAGGTCGATAAGAACAAACCGGAATTCGAGACGATTTGCAAGCGCTACGGCGACGGCGCGCTGAACAAAGAGCCGCTGTAGGCAGGGGCCTCTCCAATCTCAAAATGACGGTCGCCCCATAGCGGGGCCGTCCCTTCACGCAATATTTCGCGATTTCAAACGGGCCTATAGGCCCATGCTGCGCCCTAAAGGGCAGAAAGGTAAGGTTTACTATGTACAATCAGATGAAGTTCGTTTTTAATCACTCCGACAAGCTGGAAGCGCTGGACACACAGTATTACGAACTGCTGTTCAAAACCGGCGTGATCGCCAACCGCATGACCGAGAACCACGCGCAGGGCCTGAAGGCGGGCGAAAAGGGCGCGGGCAGCTATCTCGTTCCCGATTCCATGGAGATGCAGATCGTACAGACGCTGGCGGAAGAAAACGTGATGCGCCGCCTGGCTGCGGTCATTCACATGGAGGACGGCGAACGCGCCGTGCCCGTGGTCAGGAGCATGAGCGAAGCTCAATGGCTGGACGAAAACGAAGCGATGGAGATGGGCGCGGCGGGCTTCGAGGCGGCGCGCCTGAAGCCGCGCAAGCTGGGTCTGACGATTCCGGTCAGCAACGAGCTGTTGGCGGACGCGGGCGTGGATATGGCGACGTTTCTGGCGGACAGCTTTGCCCGGCGCATCGCCTCCAGCGAAGAAAAAGCGTTTCTGACCGGCGACGGCGTAAAGCAGCCCACGGGCCTTCTGAATTCCGCGCAGGTCGGCGTAACAACCGCTGCGCCGAACGCGCTTACGGCGGACGAAATCATTTCGCTTTATTACGCGCTGGACGAGCAGTACCGCTCCAAGGCCGTATTCCTGATGCACGAGGATACCGCCAAAGCGCTGCGGACACTCAAGGATGAAAACGGGCGCTATCTCTGGCGGGAAGCGCTGGGCGGCGAGCCCGACCGCCTGCTGGATCGGCCCGTTTACACCTCCCGCTTTATGCCCAAGCTGGCGGCAGGCGCAAAGCCGGTTGTTTTCGGCGACCTGTCGAAATACTGGATCGCCGACCGCGGAAATCGCACCCTCCGCCGATACGGCGAGGTTTTCGCCCTGCGCGACCAGACGGCGTTCGTCATGACCGAGCGCGTAGACGGAAAGCTGATCGTCCCCGAGACGGTAAAGGTCATCCAGATGGCGGAATAAGCTGCGATAAGAGCAACGGCTCGGCGAGAGCGACAACTTTCGCCGAGCTTTTTCTACGAAAAACCGAAGCAAAAAGCCTTTCTTTTCGAGAATTTCTCCGATAACACTGGAGGTGGAGAACATGGAATTGTTATGGCTGGACGAGCGCACCGCGCGGCTTTCAGAGCAGCCGAACGTGACGCTGGAATTTGCCGACGAGGACGATGAACAAGCCGTTGAAGCGGCTTTGGGGATGCTGCTGCAAGCGTTCTCCAAGTAGCATCCCAGGGAAAGGAGAACAGAATGACGCGAGTCTATACGCTATATCGCGTATCTACGGTGGGTCAAGTGGATCACGATGACATTCCCATGCAGCGGATTGCCTGCCATGAGTTTGCCAATGGACAGCAGGACTGGGAAATCACGAAGGAATTCTACGAAAAGGGTGTTTCCGGTTACAAGGTCAGCTCCGAAAAGCGCGATGCGATCTTGGAAATCAAGGCGGATGCGATGGCTGGCAAATTCGATGTGCTGCTGGTTTTCATGTTCGACCGTCTGGGCCGCCGCGACGATGAAACGCCCTTCGTGGTGCAGTGGTTCGTCGCGCATGGTATCCGCGTTTGGAGCGCCAGAGAGGGCGAACAGCGTTTCGACACTCATGTGGACAAGCTGCTCAATTATATTCGCTTCTGGCAGGCTTCCGGCGAAAGCGAGAAAACATCCATTCGCGTCAGAGCAAAGCAACAGCAAATGGTACTGGCAGGCGAATACCGCGGCGGTCTGGTTCCCTTCGGCTTCGATGCCGTTTGCACCGGTCGAGTGAACAAAAAGGGTCAGCCCGTCAAAGACCTTGTTCGTAATGAGGAGGAAGCCGCGATCAAGGCGGAGGTCTATCACAAAATCGTGGATGAGGGCTACGGCGGGAATCGCCTGGCAAACTGGCTCAACGAACGCGGCGTGAAAACCAAGCGAGGGACTACGCTATGGCGCGCCACCTCCGTTCGCGCCATGA
>OLPR01002411.1_pt1 | contig 13739 bp, 13 predicted proteins | sample 1672761 | NCBI WGS metagenome assembly OLPR01 (sample SAMEA3136721, study PRJEB25190) | human gut metagenome | biome: human gut; feature: human-associated habitat; material: faeces | place: Austria | collected 2013 | reverse complement strand
CGGCATCCTTGACACGGCGCGCTGGCTGTGCTCCGGGATGGTCAAGGGGTTGTTGCCAACCCCTGTCAAACAGGGTTGACCTTGCGGAGTTTGGGCGGGCGGAGAAGCATTTGTGAGCAACGGAACTTTGCTGCGATTATTGTTTTGATGCTTTCTAAGCGTGAAATGAACTTATATAGAACCTCAAGGACTGATTGCAATGTCCGCGCCCACTTTAATTTATGGTGGGCGCGGCATGGATGGCCGCTCATATAACCAGTAGCAAGGCCGCAAAGTCTGTTTTCGCGCCCGCCATACTTTCCGGCGGGCGTGAACCTCACCGCCGAATCTGCAATTGAGCCGCCGAGGGGTGGCGAACATGGCGCGGGGGAAAACTGCCTGAACAGATAAAGTCCATCCGCGGAATCCCGAAACGAATACAGATTATAGCTAGCGTGAGCCACAAACAAGGAAAAAGTAACCGCCGCTGGCTCTGGGCGAAACAAGCACCGCAAGAACGCAGGGCAGCTTCCCGTATATAGCTTCCTAAAAACGTCTGAACTAAGTATCATATGCGGGAGAACAGCCAATCGACTTTTCTTTGGTTCTTTCTTTTCTTCTGAAAAGAAAGAACACGTAACCCCCCACCAATTGACACCATCCCCGCATAATGCTATCATATTACCAGAAAAAATGATAGGAAGGGTGATAGTATGGAAGCATATAAGGATACCACGCTCGACCCTAAGGCGCGGGCGCATGATCTTGTGTCGCGGATGACTGTTTGGGAGAGGGCTTCTCAGCTCAGGTATGACGCGCCCGCCGTGCCGCGGCTGGGCGTGCCGGAGTATAACTGGTGGAACGAGGCGCTGCATGGCGTGGCGCGCGCGGGCACGGCTACCATGTTTCCGCAGGCGATTGCGCTGGCCGCGATGTTTGACGAGGACGGTATGGAGAAGGTGGGCGACGTTATATCCACCGAAGGGCGCGCTAAGTATAACGCGGCGTCGCGGCATGGGGATAGGGATATTTATAAGGGGCTGACTTTCTGGTCGCCTAATATAAATATATTCCGCGACCCGCGCTGGGGGCGGGGGCATGAGACGTACGGCGAGGACCCGTACCTGACCGCGCGCAGCGGCGTGGGCTTCGTAAAAGGCGTGCAGGGTAAGGGTAAGTATTTGAAGGCCGCCGCCTGCGCCAAGCACCTTGCCGCGCACTCCGGGCCGGAAGCGCTCAGGCATTCGTTTAACGCCGAGGTCAGCCTTAAGGACTTGAACGAGACATACCTGCCCGCGTTCGAGGCGCTGGTTAAAGAGGCGCATGTCGAGGCCGTTATGGGCGCGTATAACCGTACAAACGGCGAGCCGTGCTGTGGATCCAAAACGCTGATGCGCGATATATTGCGGGGTAAGTGGGGGTTTGAGGGGCATTATGTGTCCGACTGCTGGGCGATATCCGACTTCCATACGTATCACCATGTGACGGATACCGCGCCCGAATCCGCCGCGCTCGCGATAAAGAGCGGCTGCGACGTTAACTGCGGCAATACTTACCTGCATATACTTACCGCTCTGCAGGAGGGCCTTATCACCGAGGACGATATAACCACCGCGTGTGAGCGCCTGTTTACCACGCGCATTAAGCTCGGCCTGTTCGACGAACATTGCGAATTCGACGAAATTCCATATGAGCAGAACGACTCGCCCGAGCATCATAAGATCGCAATCGAAGCGGCGCAGAAGTCAATCGTGCTGCTCAAAAACGACGGTACTTTGCCGCTCGATATGACTAAGTATAAGTCCATCGCCGTGATAGGCCCCAACGCCGATAACCGCGTCGCATTGATAGGCAACTACCACGGCACAGCGTCGCGCTATGTCACCCTGCTGGACGCGGTGCAGATGCAGGCGGGCGATACGCGCGTGTTCTATAGCGAGGGCTGCGATAAGAGTAAGGATAAGAGCGAAAGCCTGTCCGCGCACGCGTGGGACCGCATGAGCGAGGCCGAGACGTGCTGCGAATGCGCCGATCTCGTTATACTCGCCGTGGGTCTGGACGAGACTATGGAGGGCGAACAGGGCGACGCGGGCAACGCCTACTATTCGGGCGATAAGCGCGACCTCAACCTGCCCCGCCAGCAGGTCGAACTGATGCGCCGCGTGCTGAATAGCGGTAAGCCCGTGGTCGTGGTCAACTTCACCGGCAGCGCGGTCGATCTGCGCATGGCGCAGGATAAGGCCGCCGCCGTGGTGCAGGCGTGGTATCCGGGCGCGCTGGGCGGACTGGCCATAATGGACGTGCTCACCGGCCGCGTGTCGCCCTCGGGCAAGCTTCCGGTCACGTTCTATAACGACGCGGCCGATTTGCCCGACTTCACCGATTATTCGATGGCCGGGCGCACGTACCGCTACTTCACCGGCGACGTGCTGTACCCGTTCGGCTATGGCCTGACCTACGGCAGCTGCCGCGCGGTCGGCCCGCTGGAGCTGGACTTCGCCGACGACGGCGCGTATGTCCGCCTGTACGTCGAAAATACCGGCAGCGTCGATACCCGCGAGGTTGTGCAAATCTACGTAAAGTCCGGATCTGAATTCGCCCCCACCAACCCGGCGCTGTGCGGCTTCAAGCCCGTGTTCGTCAGGGCGGGCGAGCGCGTCGAAGTGTCTGTCCACCTGGGCATACATGCCTTTGAGATAGTCGATAACGACGGCGAGCGCTATCAGGACGGCCATAAATTCACGCTGTACGCGGGTCTGGGTCAGCCCGACAAGCGCACCGAGGCGCTGACTGGCGAAAAGTGCATCAGCGCGGACGTTACCGTGTAACCTGACTGAATATGCCTTAACGCAATTAAGCCCCCTGTGCAGAGCGCGTTTGTTCTGTGCAGGGGGCATTTTTTTGCTTTTAAGGGCATAGTTATTCCACAAGGCTGTGGATAAAAACAAAAGCAGCGGGCGGCCAGAAGCGCTTTGACTTCAGGCTGTCCGCTGCTTACATATTCAGTTTGTCACTCCGCGCGCAGTTTCAGCCGGTATACCTCGCACCCGCTGTCCATACCGCAATATGCAAAGCCGTGCTTTTCGGCAATGGTTTTGGTCGCGGCCTGCTCAGGCGAGCATTCAATCACCGCGTCCATGCCCGCTTTGCGCGCCTGTTCAATCAGCATTTTATTCAGCGCGCTGGCATAGCCCTTGCCCCATTCATTCCGCGCCAACACCCAGCCCAGCTCCATGCTGTGCTCGTCATACTTATGATATATGACGTAGCCGATGAAGCGGCCGCGCGCGTCGTCTACAGCCCAGACAAGCGGCCTCTCGCACATGCCCGCGTCGTGCAGGAATTGTACAGTCGCTTCGCGGGAATAGGGCGGCTCAAGGTACTTCATGATCTCCGGGTCGGACAGTACGCCATACAGCGCGTCCGCGTCGCCTTCGTTCATGCGGCGTATGCTTAGTCCCGCGCCGTTTGGTTCGCTTTCGCACATATTACAGCGCGGCCTTTATCTTGTCCACATAGTCCAATTTCTCCCACGGCAGCGCCAGGTCGTTGCGGCCAAAGTGACCGTAGCTCGCGGTCTGCTCGTATATCGGGCGGCGCAGGTCGAGCCGCTCTATTATCGCCGCCGGGCGCAGGTCGAATACCTTGGCCACCAGATCGGCAATCTGCTCGTTGGTCAGGTCGGAGCCGCTCGCATCCACGGTGATGGATACCGGCTTTGCAACGCCGATTGCGTAGGCCAGGCCTACCTCGACGCGCTTGGCAACGCCCGCCGCGACCAGGTTCTTGGCCACATGGCGCAGTGCGTATGCCGCCGAGCGGTCGACCTTGGTCGGGTCCTTGCCGGAGAATGCGCCGCCGCCGTGGCGTGAATATCCGCCGTAGGTGTCAACGATTATCTTTCTGCCGGTGAGGCCGCTGTCGCCCTGAGGACCGCCGGTGACAAAGCGTCCGGTGGGGTTGATGAATATCTTCGTCTTGTCGTCCATCATGTCTGCGGGAATGATCTCGCGGATAACATTCTTTTCGATGTCGCGGCGAAGCGTCTCGGTCTCGATATATGCGGCGTGCTGAGAGGATACGACAACAGCGTCGATTCTTACGGGAGTGCCGTCCTCGGCATACTCGACCGTGACCTGAGTCTTTCCGTCGGGTCTGAGATAGGGGAGAGTGCCGTCCGCGCGGACTTTCGTCAGCTGAGCGGCGAGCTTATGGGCGAGCGAGATGGGCAGGGGCATAAGCTCCGGAGTCTCGCGGCACGCATAGCCGAACATCATTCCCTGGTCGCCCGCGCCCTGACGGTCAACGCCGAGGGCGATGTCGGGGGACTGCTTGTCTATAGTTGTAAGTATAGCGCAGGTGTGGCCGTCGAAGCCCTTTTCGGGGCTGTCATAGCCGATGTCGCAGATGACCTGGCGCGCTATCGAGGGGATGTCTATCTTCGCGCTCGTGGTTATCTCGCCCATTATCATGACCATGCCGGTCGTGCAGCAACACTCGCAGGCAACTCTGCCGTTCTTGTCCTCGGCGAGGATAGCGTCGAGGACTGCATCAGAGATCTGGTCGCAGATCTTATCGGGATGTCCGCCCGTTACGGATTCGGATGTGAAAAAGTAGTTTGCCATGTTTTTGTCCTCCTTCTGACAAATAAAAAAAGCGCTTGGCGAAACCGCTAAGCACTTCTGGGCGATACGGAATTTTTCCGCCGCCGGCCTTATCTTCCGGTCTGCACCGCAGGATTTAGCACCTTGAATAATCAGGTTGCCGGGCTTCACAGGGCCTGTTCCCTCAGCCGCTCTTAATAAGGAAATATTAAATTTCGACAGCTATTCTACTCTTTCGTATACACTTTGTCAATAGCCTTAAAAAACATTCGGCTTGAAAATTATTGTAAGTATTACTATCGGTTTGATTTTTGCCGATATATGCGGTATAATATGAGCCTGTCATGAACTGACGAAACGCAGACTATACTTTTATATATAATATTGCCTGCGCCGCGAAAAATAAAATCAAAAAACACTTGCATTGTCCGGCACTTTGTGCTAAAATATCTAAGCATTTGTTATCCGTCACAGCTTCGATGACGGGGTTTAATGCCGAAGCGGCATGGCCGCACCACATTAAAGCGGGCGCTCCTCTTTCATCTAATTTGTTACGAACGTCTGAAAATCAACGGAGGAATATAAAATGGACGCACTCAAAGTTATTGCACAGGATTCGCTTAAGACAGGCGACGAGATCCCCCAGATCAAGATCGGCGACACCGTAAAGGTTTCCGTTAAGATCCGCGAGGGCGAGAGAGAAAGAATTCAGGCTTTCGAAGGAACCGTTATTGCCCGCAAGGGTTCGGGCGTTTCCGAGACCTTCACCGTTCGCAGAGTTTCCTACGGTGTCGGCGTCGAGAGAGTCTTCCCGGTACATTCACCCAACGTTGCTAAGGTTGAGCTCATCAGAAGCGGTAAGGTCCGCAGAAGCAAGCTCTATTACCTCAGAGACAGAGTCGGTAAGGCCGCAAGAGTTAAGAGCCAGGTCAAATAATTGTGCGAATGAGGGTGTAACATTTATTTGTTACACCTTTTTTCACTTTAAACGGGGTTTGCAGGGCAATGCGCAGAGTCGAGGAATATTGGTTCAAATTTGAATATCCTGCCGCACTCTCGCAGGAGGCGGACAGCGGAGAAGAGCTGCCCGAGCGGAATCAAAAGCTGTGGGGCATAGTATATGACGCAGTTGCCACGCTCGAGTCGGCGGTTATTATACTTATGCTGTTCTTTTCGCTGGTGTTCAGACCCGCTGCGGTTATCGGCGACTCAATGCTCCCGAATTTCAGCGGCGGCGACAGGGTCGCGTGCGTACATAGCTTTTCCGGCTACGAGCGCGGCGATGTTATAATAATCTCCCACGCCACGCGCAAGGATGAGTCGATAATAAAGCGCGTTATCGCGGTCGGCGGCGACACGGTGGATATAGATTTCTATAAAGGCACCGTCAGCGTCAACGGTCAGGTGCTCGACGAGCCGTATGTGAACACTCCGACGAATCTGAGCTATGATATGACTTTTCCCGTGACCGTTCCCGAGGGCAAGCTCTTTGTTCTCGGAGATAACAGGAACGATTCCCTCGATTCGCGTTCGACTGATATCGGTTTTATAAACGAGAACAAGGTTCTCGGCAAGGTCGTTTTCAGGTTCTACCCGTTTGACAAGATTGAAATAATCAAAAACTGAGCCGCAAGGCTTGAGATTTGAAGGCGGACTGTTATGCAGGAAAATAATGAACTTCAAATGAATACGGAAGAGCAGGCTGACGTTAAAAAGCAGCCGAAGAATTCAAAGACGGTCAGCAATATCTATGATATAGTCTCCGTCGTTGTGTCGGCGGTTGCGGTGATTGCCATTGTTTTCACTTTTGTGACCCGCGTGCTCGTTGTCTCCGGCGCATCGATGAACCCGACTCTCAATAACGGCGACACCGTGGCGATAAGCTCGCTCAAGCGCTCGTTTGATTACGGCGACATAGTTATCGTCGCCCAGCCCAACGCCATGCATAAGACGCTGATAAAGCGCGTTATAGCGGTCGGCGGTCAGACGGTTGATATCGACACGGAAAAAGGCGTTGTCTATGTTGACGGCAAAGCGCTCGACGAAAAATATACTCTCGAGCCGACATATTCCCGCGGCAATATAGAATTTCCCGCAACCGTGCCCGAGGGTATGCTCTTTGTCATGGGCGACAACAGAAACGACTCGACGGACAGCCGCATGCGCGTTGTCGGATTTATCGACGAGAAATATATCATGGGCAAGGTCGTCGGCAGGATCATGCCGCTCGGTCAGTGGGATGTCTATTATAATTTCAATCCGGATTCGGACAAATAACCTGTCCGCGCTATAATATGCAATCAAGACGCAGCTTCGGCTGCGTTTTTTGCTTGTAAAGACAAAGTTTTTTTGCTATACTCATTTAGTAAAGCCGAAAAGCATTTTTTATATACGGCGCGCAAAATATTGGCGCATATAGTCCTAAGGAGGAAGAATTTTGGAAAACGGAGATCTTTATGTCCAGTGGTTTCCGGGTCATATGGCTCGGACGCGCAGACAGATAAAAGAGAGTCTGCCGCTCGTTGATGCGGTGGTCGAGATAGTTGACGCGCGTGTGCCCGTGAGCAGCCGAAATCCCGAATTGCCGGAGCTTATCGGGCAAAAGCCGCTCATGGTCATTCTCAACAAATGCGACCTCGCCGACGAAAACGCGACGCGCCGCAGGATATCCGAACTCGGCAAGCAGGGCGTGACGGCGATAGCCGTTGACTGCCGCTCGGGCAAGGGCTTGAACGCCTTTGCGCCGACAGTCCGCCGTGTGCTCAGCGATAAAATCGAGGCAAACGCCCAGAAGGGCATGGCTGGCAAGCCGCTTCGCTTGATGGTAGTCGGTATACCTAACACAGGCAAGTCCTCGTTTATTAACCGCATGGCGGGCAAGAACAAGGCAAAAGTTGCGGACAAGCCCGGAGTTACGCGCCAGAACCAGTGGTTCAGCATCGGGAGCGGCATCGAGCTGCTCGACACGCCCGGCGTGCTCTGGCCGAAGTTTGACGACCCGGACGTGGGTCTGCGTCTCGCGTTTATCGGCTCTGTCAAGGACACTATTCTTGACATCGAGCTTATCGCGGCGCGCTTCCTGACGATAATGAACGAGAACTATCCCGAGAGGATAAAAGAGAGATATAAGCTCGAATTTCCGCCGGAGAGCGAGGAATTTGAACGCCTTGAGATGCTCGCGAGAAAGCGCGGTATGTTGATAAGCGGCGGCGAGCCGGACACGGAACGCGCGGCGGTCATGCTCCTCGACGAATACCGCGCGGGCAAATTAGGCAGAATAACGCTCGACTGATAAAAGGAGAAGGATACCATGAAAAAGACGACCATTCTCAGAGTTATAGCTCTTTTGGCGGCTCTGCTCATGCTCTGCGCCTGCCAAAAGGCGGTGCCCGCCGGCGGAGAGGCGGAAAACACCTCCGAGAGCACGACTGCCGACTCCCGCGAGCCCGTCAGCGTGAATATCCTCGCCGTGGGCGATAATCTTATTCACGGGGTCATATACAATCAGGCGCACGCCCGCTCGGCGACCGGCGGCTACGACTTCACCTATGCCTATAAAAATGTCGCTTCCACCGTTGCGGCGGCTGATATAAGCATAATCAATCAGGAGACGATAATCGACCCCGAGAAAGCACCGAGCACATATCCCTGCTTCAATTCCCCGACCGAGCTCGGCGACGAGATGGTGAAGATAGGCTTCGATGTTTTTAATATCGCGAACAACCACTCGCTCGACAAGGGCGAGAGCGGGCTGAGAAATGCCATAAAGTTCTGGAAGAGCAAGAATGTTGTTTTCTGCGGAGCTTATCTCGGCGAAGAGGACTACAAGACCATACCGACAAACACTGTCAAGGGCATTAAATTCGCCTATGTCGGGCTGACCGAGCCTACAAACGGACTGAGCCTGCCCGAGGGCAGCAAGACGATACTCATGCTCGGCGCGGATGAGGACAGGATAGAGAAGCGCGTCAAGGCGGCGTCCGAGATAAGCGACATGACGATAGTCAACGTCCACTGGGGCGAGGAATATACCCACACGCCGACGGATCGCCAGCATGAGCTCGTGCAGAAACTTGCTGACTGGGGTGCGGATATAATCATCGGCACTCATCCTCATGTCATTCAGCCCGTTGAATACATAACCGCCGCGGACGGCAGAAAAGTTCTCGTTATCTATTCGCTCGGCAATTTTATTTCAGCGCAGGACAGAGGCCCGAGAATGCTCGGCGGCATGATGCACATAACCGTCACCAAGGACTATCAAAAGAACACGACCGAGGTCACAAAGGCGAAGTTCACGGGCACTGTCACCCACTATGACTCGGGCTTCTCGAATGTCAGAGTGTATAACCTCGCGGACTACACCGACGCGCTCGCATCGCGCCACGGAGTGCGCTCGACAACGCCGTCGTTCAGCCTCAATTATCTCAACTCGCTGCTCCACGATGTCGTCAGCGACGAATTTTTGGAGGGCTGAGATGGCTGAAGAGATAGACCGCTATTACTATGAGAGAACCGCCGCGGAGCACGGCTTCGAGTGCGTCTGCGGAATAGACGAGGCGGGGCGCGGACCTCTTGCGGGTCCCGTCTTTGCCGCCGCCGTGATACTGCACAAAGATTATATTATCGAGGGCTTGAACGATTCAAAAAAGCTCAGCGAGAAAAAGCGCGACCTGCTCTTTGACGAGATAAAGGAGCACGCCGTCTATGCCGTAGCGAGCGCGAGCGTTGAAGAAATCGACGAGATGAATATTCTCAACGCAACTTTCCTCGCCATGCGCCGCGCCTTCGATGCTCTGCCCGAGCGTCCGCAGGCGGCGTTTGTGGACGGCAACCGTCTGCCGGGTTTGCCCGTGCCGTCAAAGGCTATTATAAAGGGCGACTCCTTGAGCGCGTCGATAGCCGCCGCGTCGATAATGGCGAAGGTCAGCAGGGACAGATATATGATCTCTCTCGACGAGCAGTATCCGGAATACTGCTTCAAAAAGCACAAGGGCTACGGCACGAAGCTGCACTATGAAAAAATACGCGAATTCGGCATATCTCCCGTCCACAGAAAGACGTTTTTGAAGAAACTGCCGGAGGGGTGGTAATATGCTCAGCGAAAAGGAAAAGCCCGGACTCTGGGGTGAGATATATGCCGCGCGCTTCATGCGCGAAAACGGCTATGAGATAATAACCGCGAACTACCGCTGCCGCCTCGGTGAGATAGACATAATAGCTAAAAAGGACGGCTTTTTGGTGTTCACCGAGGTCAAGACCCGCTCGTCCGGCGCGATAGCTCCGGGGCGCGAAGCGGTCGGCAGCGCAAAGCAGGAGCGGATAATCGAGACCGCTTCGCTTTTTATGCAGAAAAATAACTACGATCTTCAGCCGCGCTTCGATGTGGCGGAGGTCACGGTAGGCAAGAAAAACGAGCCGATTTCCTGCGAATATATAGAAAATGCGTTTGACAGCAGCTTCTGAGTAATATTCGCTTCGGTCGGCAATATTATTTTATGGGTGATTTTATGGATTTTTTTGATTTGCACTGCGATACTCTTACTGAGTGCATGGACGACGGAGACAGCCTTTTAAAGAATGAACGCGACATCGATTTTGAGCGCGGAAGCATCTTCGGGCGCTGGAATCAGGTGTTCGCAGTCTTTGTCCCCGACAGCATGGACGATTCGCTCGTCGAGGGGTATTTCGACTCGGCGTGTGATTTCTATTTTGACGAGCTCAAAAAGAAAGGCGACGTTTTCCCGATACTTTCTTCCGAGGACGTGCGCGGACATTCGCGCGGCGTTATGCTCGCCATGGAGAGCTCGCGCGGAGTCGGCAGCCTTGAGCGGCTCGAAAAGCTCTATGAGCGCGGACTGCGGCTCATAACCCTCACATGGAATCACAAAAACCGAGCCGCTGGCGGCTGCGACGAGGGCGGAGGCCTTACCGATTGGGGCAGGGAGCTTGTCTCGAAAATGGAGAAGTTGGGCATAGTCACCGACGTGTCGCATTTGAGCGACAGGAGCTTCTATGACCTGTGCGAATTCAGCGACGCGCCTTTTATCGCAAGCCATTCGGACGCGCGCGCCGTTCATAACGAAGTGCGCTCGCTGACCGACGAGCAGATAAAAATTATTATCGAGCGCGGCGGGCTTATAGGACTCAATTTCTATGACCGCTTCCTCGGCGGAAACGGCGGCAGAGAGGAGCTCCTGCGCCATACGGAGCATATGCTCTCGCTGGGTGCCGAGGACGTTATCAGCATAGGCTCGGACTATGATGGCTGCAGAATAAAGCCGGAGCTTCGCGGAATAGAGAAGATACCGAGCATCTGCGTCTATCTCGAGGAGCACGGAATACCCGAGGAGATATGCAAAAAAATATTTTTTGAAAACGCCGCGCACTTTTTTGAAAAGGTTTTACAACCAAGGCGCGTTATGCTATAATAAAATGTAATTTAACGCGAAGGATGGTCTCTATGCGATACACAAGTACAAGAGATAAAAATGTAGACGTCAGCTCATCCTGGGCGATTGCTCAGGGCATCTCTGCCGACGGCGGACTGTTTGTCCCCGTTGAGATTCCAAAGGTGAGCCTTGATGATATCGCCGCCATGGCGAATATGTCTTATGTTGAGCGCGCAAAGCGTGTGCTCAGCCTGTATCTTACCGATTTCACCGCCGAAGAGCTTGCCTACTGCGTCGAGGGCGCATACGGCGACAACAAGTTCTCCTCCGAGGATATCGCTCCGATACACGAGCTCAAAGCGGGCGAAGAGATTCTTGAACTCTGGCGTGGCCCCACCTGCGCTTTCAAAGATATGGCGCTCCAGATGCTCCCGAGACTTATGACCGTCTCGGTCAAAAAGGCAGTCGGAACGCGCGAGACCGTTATTCTTGTCGCCACATCGGGTGACACGGGCAAGGCGGCTCTTGAGGGCTTCAAGGATGTTGAGGGCACGAAGATTCTCGTGTTCTATCCCGACGAGGGAGTCAGCCCCATGCAGAAGCTCCAGATGACCACGCAGGAGGGCTCAAACGTTGCCGTCTGCGCGATAAAGGGCAACTTCGACGACGCACAGACCGGAGTCAAGACGATATTCACCGACAAAGAGATAGGCAAGAAGCTCGCCGAGCACGGCATGGCTTTCTCCTCCGCGAACTCCATCAACTGGGGTCGCCTCGTGCCGCAGATCGTCTATTATTTCTCCGCCTACTGCGACATGATAAGAAACGGCAGAATCAAGGCGGGCGATAAGATTAACTTCGTCGTCCCGACCGGAAACTTCGGCAATATCCTCGCCGCCTACTATGCGCGCGAGATGGGTCTGCCGGTTGACCGCCTTATCTGCGCGTCGAACAAAAACCGTGTGCTCACCGATTTCTTTGACACCGGCGTTTATGACATCAACCGCAGCTTCTATACGACTTCGTCGCCGTCGATGGATATTCTCATTTCGAGCAACCTTGAACGCCTGCTCTTCATTGCGAGCGGCTATTCCGATGAGTTCGTGCGCGAGATGATGGGCGACCTCAAGCAGAAGGGCAAGTACACCATGCCAGAAAATGTAATGAGCACAATAAACTCCGTTTTCTGCGCCGGCTGCTGCGACGATGAGGGCACGAAAGAGACAATTAAAAAGACATTTGAGGACTACGGCTATCTGTGCGACACGCACACGGCTGTCGGCATCAATGTCTATGAAAAATATGCAGAAAAAACGGGGGACAAGACTCCCACCGTTATCGACTCGACCGCAAATCCGTTCAAGTTCAGCCGCAGCGTGCTCGACGCAGTCGAACCCGGCGCATCCGAGGGGCTTGACGAGTTCAGCATGGTCGGTGAGCTTGCCCGCGTGACAAAGACAAGCTGCCCCCCGCAGCTCGCCGATCTCAGGGACAAGCCCGTGAGATTCAGGGACGTCTGCGACAGGGACAGCATGGAGAAGGCTGTTTTCAGACTGCTCGGTATATGACACGGGGCGTTCCCCGTGTTCAGCAGCCGCAGTGCTTCTTCGAGTTGTCGAGCTCAAATGTTGCGCACAGCGTGTCCTGGCATGAGCAGGCGCTCGTGTTGCCTATTTCGATGTGACCTGCGGTGCACTTGTAATCGTCCGCGTGATGGACGCAGTTGCAGGCGTTGCAGCGGATATCCTTGATGACCTTATCCATTTTCGATTACCTCCGAATGTTTTTGCGGCTCATGCCGCTGAAAGTATTTTACCCGGTTCGAAGCCCGATTATTAAAAAGAAAAGGAGAGCACGATGTCACTTTTTGCAATTGCGGATACGCATCTTTCCCTGTCCGCGGACAAGCCTATGGATATATTCAACGGCTGGAGCGACTATGTGCAGCGCCTCGAAAAAAATTGGCGGGCTGTTGTCTCGGACGGCGACACGGTAGTTATTCCCGGCGATGTGTCGTGGGCGATGTCGCTCGAGGGTGCTCAGAAAGATTTTGCTTTTCTCGACTCGCTTCCCGGCAAAAAAATACTCATGAAAGGCAATCATGACTACTGGTGGAACACCGCTAGGAAAATGGAAAATTTTTTCAAAGAAAAGGGCTTTGAAACGCTCTCTATAGTCCACAACAGCGCGGTGTCCGTCGGCAATATCTCCGTCTGCGGCACGCGCGGCTGGTTCTTCGACGCGGAGGAGGACGCGGACAAAAAAGTTCTTCTGCGCGAGGCGGGACGGCTCCGCACATCGATAGAAAGCGGAATTGCGCTCGGCGGCGAGCCGGTCGTGTTTCTCCACTATCCGCCGATAACGCAGGATAGGATATGCCCCGAAATATATGATGTCCTCGTCGAGTACAAAATAAAACGGTGCTTCTACGGGCATCTCCATTCTTTTGCAACAAAAAGCGCTTTCGAGGGCGAGCGCGACGGGATAAAGTTTTCTCTTATCTCCGGCGATTACCTCGAATTTTTGCCCAAACTTATTGAAAAACAGCCGTAATTTCTGCCCGTCGGCGGATTTTGCGGCTAAAACGAAGAAAAAATCCCAGTTTTGGCAGAAAATCTGAAAAATAGTGTAGAAATTTTAACATATCTCTGCTATAATCTTAGAGTTACCTGTATAATGGGAGGAAAAACGAATGAGTTTAAAATCATCAAACAAAACGGACACCAACGTCTATACGCTGGAGATCGAGATCGGCGCAGAGCCG
>OLPR01002408.1_pt1 | contig 13744 bp, 13 predicted proteins | sample 1672761 | NCBI WGS metagenome assembly OLPR01 (sample SAMEA3136721, study PRJEB25190) | human gut metagenome | biome: human gut; feature: human-associated habitat; material: faeces | place: Austria | collected 2013 | reverse complement strand
CGCAGTGAGGGCGCCCGTCGGACAATGGGTGATGCACTGGCCGCAGAGAGCACAGCCCGCATCGGCGATGTGCGCACCGCCAGCGACCCGCACGCCCCGACAGGAGGCGGGGCCGGACATCTCCCACACCGAGCAGTGCTGCACCTTGGCGCATTCGGCGACGCAGCGCATGCAGCGGATGCATTTGGTGGCGTCGCGCTGCAAGGGGAATTCCCCATCCCACGCTTCGAAGGCGAACACGGGGTCGCGCTCGAGGTCCGCCACGCCGAGCGAGTTCGCGAGATTTTGCAGCGCGCAGGTGCCGCTGCGCTTGCACGTGGTGCATTCGCTGCGATGACCTGCGAGAATAGTCTTCACGTTCTGGCGGCGGGCAGAGATGGCACGCGGGGTCGCCGTGCGCACGGACATGCCGTCGAACACGGGGGTGTTGCAGGCAGCAGCCAAGCCGTCCTGCCCTTCGACCTCGACCACGCACACGCGGCACGAACCGATCTCGTTGATCTTCGCCATGTAGCACAGCGTCGGGATGTCGACGCCAGCGAGCTTCGCGGCATCCAAGATGGTGGAGCCTTCGGAGACCTCTACGGCCACGCCGTCGATGGTTACCTTACACATACTGGACCCTTCCCTCGTCAAGAACACCGCAGCCGAAATGATCGCAGCGCAGGCAGCGACGCGCTTCCTGGAACGCCTCTTCGGCCGACATCTCCACCTCGACCGCATCGAAGTCTCCCTTGCGCTCGCGCGCGGGACGCTCCACGATGTTCACGCGACCGCAGGGCTGACGCCAGTTCGCCGCGGCGGGAGGAACTTCGACGCCGCAATCGAGCTCGTGGTTGAACCCCAGGTAATCGTCGATGTTGCGCGCGGCCACCTTGCCAGCGCCGATGGCGATGATCACGGTCTTCGGGCCCACCTGACAGTCGCCGCCCACGAACACGTTGTCGAGCGACCCCACCGACTTCAAGCCATCGTCGGCTTCGAAGTAGGTGCGATCGGCCTGCATACCCGCCTCCTCGAACGGCGCACTCTCGATGTCTTGGCCCACGGCGATGAGCACCACGTCGGCAGGTACGCGCACAAGCGGCTTGTCCGCCTTCTGCGGAGCCGGGCGGCCGCGCTTCACGGGCCCTATGAACTGCGGCTGGGCATACAGCGCCACGGCCTGGCCGTTTTCGACCTCGATATGGTCGGGTGCCTGCAAGGTCATCATCTCGACGCCTTCCTGCATGGCGGAGTCGATCTCCGCGCGCAGCGCCGTCATATCCTCGAGACGGCGGCGATAGGCGACCGTCACACTCGCGGCACCGGCTCGCACGCTCGTGCGCGCGCAGTCCATGGCGACGTTGCCGCCACCGACGACCACCACGTTCTTGCCCGTGAAATCGGGATAGTCGCCATCGCCAATCTTGGTGAGCAGGTCGACGGCGCTCATAACGCCCTCGGCGTCGGCCCCATCGAGCTTTAAGGTCTTGCCGCCCTGGGCGCCGATGGCCACATACACCGCGTCGCATTCTTCCGAAAGACGACGCATGCCCTCGGCATCGATGCGGCACTCCGTGTGCACAGTGACGTTGCCCGCCGACACGATGGCGCGAATGTCCTCGTCGAGGCGTTCGCGCGGGAAGCGATACGCCGGGATGCCATAGCGCATCATGCCGCCGAGCTGCTTGCGCATCTCGAGCACGTGCACCTCATGTCCCATAAGAGCACAGAAGTATGCGCAGGTCAGGCCAGAGGGGCCGCCACCCACGATGGCGATTTTCTTGCCCGTGGGCGCGGCGGGGGCAGGCGTTGCCACCTTATCGGCGGCGAGCTGGTCCACCGCGAACTTCTTGATGCCGCGAATGTTGATCGGGGCGTCGATGAGCGTGCGGCGACAGCGATTCTCGCATGGATGCTCGCACACGAACGCGCATGCCGTGGGGAATGGGTTGTCCTTGCGAACCATGCCAATCGCCCCGGCGTAATCGCCCGAGCCCGCAAGCGCGATGTATGCCGGCACGTTCACGTGTGCCGGGCACAGCGTTTCGCACGGCACCGTCTGCGCGACACCTTCGCGGCATTGCCCCTGCTTGACGTGGCTTTCGAATTCTTCTTTAAACGTGTTGAGGCCCGCAAGGAGCACTTCGGCCGCATGCCAGCCGATAGCGCAATCGGCAGTGTCGCGCACGACCGCGGCCTGGGCGCGGATCTCGTCGAGCACATCGGGCTCGACGTCGAACGCGAGAACCTCTTCGAGCAGTGTCTCGATATGGGCAATGCCCTCGCGGCACGGCACGCACTTGCCACACGTTTGGCATCCGCCCGCACGCAGCAGGTCAAGCTGCATCGCCACGGCGCACATGCCAGGCGGCGTGGCCTCCACCCTGCGCTCATACTCGTCCAAAAACGTTGCGAACTTGGCGTCGTCTTTGGCACGTGGCGCGACCGATAGTCTTGCCATATGACCCCCCTCATCGTTTAAGTGATGAAATGTGATAAGATGTGACGCGTGTATGGCATGCCTCGTCATCACGGTTTCCTCACCCTACCATTACGCTATGAAAGCCCGCAAACCCCAATCGCCGAAGCGGGAATCTGCGGCCACCAGCGGTATGGAGTCCGCAAGCGCATCGCCATCGCCCATTGCGGCGCATTTCTCCTTCTTCCCCCTTCCTTCCCCTCCGCGCAAGCACACCCTGCCCGCCTTGCCCCTCACAGCTCCTCCTCTTGCCAGCACGCGCTATCATCCGCCTTCGCCTCAACACGCATGACGGGCAGAATCTACCGCTGGGCAAGCTCGCAGGAATTGATTGCTACCTCGCAAGCCACATATGGCTAGAATCGGCCCATACCCCAATCGCAGGGGAAATCCCCATCAATAAGGAGGACCCATGGGCTTCTACAGTGGAAAGACGGCCATCGTCACGGGCGCCGGCTTCGCGGCGCTGAAGGACGGCTCCGCCGGATCGATCGGCTACGGCATCGCCACAGCGTTCGCCAAGGAAGGTGCGAACCTTGTCATCACCGGCCGCAACGAGAAGAAACTCGACGCCGCGAAGGAGAAGCTCGAGGGCGCTTACGGCATCGAAGTGCTGACCGCGCAGGCCGATATCAACGCGTCCGCCGACAACAAGGCGGTTGCGCAGGGCGTCGTTGACGAGGCGATGGCCAAGTTCGGACGCATCGATTTCCTTGTGAACAACGCGCAGGCGTCCGCGTCGGGCGTTACGCTCGCCGACCACACCCCCGAGCAGTTCGACCTCGCCATCTACTCCGGCCTCTACGCGGCCTTCTACTACATGCAGGCGTGCTACCCGCATCTTAAGGAGACGAAGGGTTCCGTCGTGAACTTCGCAAGCGGCGCCGGCCTGTTCGGCAACTACGGGCAATGCGCCTACGCTGCCGCCAAGGAGGGAATCCGCGGCCTGACGCGCGTCGCGGCAACCGAATGGGGTCCGGATGGCATCAACGTGAACATCGTGTGCCCGCTCGCATGGACCGCCGCCCTGGAGAACTTCAAGGAACAATACCCCGAGGCCTACGAGGCCAACGTTCACATGCCGCCGATGGGCCACTACGGCAACGTCGAGACCGAGATCGGCCGTGCGGTGCTCCAGCTCTGCGGCCCCGATTTCAAGTTCATGAGCGGCGAGACCATCACGCTCGAAGGCGGCATGGGCCAGCGCCCGTAAGCTGCGTCTGCCGCGCGTCCCCAAACCTCCGCGAACGACTTTTCGAGAATCAACGCGAACGCCCGAGGCGCAGGTCGGTTGAACCCGGCGCGCCCCGGGCGTTTTGCGTCACGAGGCTGCGGGCGAAGCGGCTCCCAACTTCGCCCGACCCCGTCCCACGCCGAGGCGATACGCTCCGCGATGCCGATAAGGTGTAGAATCGCCTCATCGGCATCGGCGTCGCAAGCGGAAAGCCCTCGGTAGCCCCGCGGCACAACCTCACGATGCCATGCAACCAACGAAAGGATGAGCATCATGCAGGTTATCACCGACCAGGTCACCGTGTTCTCGAAAGACAACAAGCCATGCGCCACCGCCAAGCCGGGCGAAGTGCTGCTGTTCAAGACGCTCGATTGCTTCAGCAACCGCATCCCCGACGAGCAGACGACGATGGCCGACCTGGATTACTCCTACGGCTTCGCAAATCCCGCCGCCGGCCCCGTCTACATCGAAGGCGCGGAACCCGGCGACGTGCTCGTTGTTGACATCTTCGACGTGGAAGTCGCCGATGAGGGAACTATCGCCACCGACGACCACTGCGGCCCGCTCTTCGAGGCGACGGGCTATCGCACCAAAAAGATTCCCATCAAAGACGGCATGGCCACGTTCAACGAGGTCAGCTTCCCCATCGACCCGATGATTGGCGTTATCGGCACGGCGCCTTCCGGCCCCGACGTCATCGACGGCTTCGTTGGCAGCCACGGCGGCAACATGGACAACAAGAAGATCACCAAGGGCACGCGCCTGTACTTCCCCGTCCGCGTCCCCGGCGCGCTGCTGCAGATGGGCGACGTGCACGCCACCATGGGCGACGCCGAGCTGTGCGGCACCGGCATCGAGATCCCGGCCGAAATCACCTGCCGCGTGCAGCTGGTGAAGGACTTCGAGCTGAACTGGCCGGTGCTCGAAACCTTCGGCGAGGGCGGCAAGTGGTACGTGAACAGCTGCGGCGAGCATTATGAACAGGCCCTCATGAACGGCTCGAAGGAGCTGCAGCGCCTGCTGATGCGCGTCACGGGCTGGGACGCCGTGGAGACCTACATGTACATGTCGGTGCAAAGCGACGTCGAGGTAAACCAGGGCTGCGAGCCGTGCGAAGTCGATGTGTCGCTGCGCATCGGCACTCCGAAGCTGCCGCAGTTCCCCGTATTGATTCCCCAGCCGTAAGGTTTCGCGCTTCCGCTGCGCGCGCTGAGGAAGGCCGAGAGCGCAAAAACTTACCACTCACGAAGAAATGGCTGCCGTTCCGTTCGAATCGGCAGCCATTTCGCTATTTAGTGGACAATCCATTGCTTTATCGTGCTAAAGTCTACCCTATTGCTCAGAGCTGGGAGGCGAGCTTCTAGCCCTGCGCAATGCTTGTTTTCCCATAGAGGAGGAAAGGACAGGGAATGGCAGCAGAAAAGACTCCGGCAAAAGCTAACGCCGGGGACAACATCGAGCAGTTCGGATACAAGCAGGAACTGCGACGCGGAATGGGGCTGTGGGACGTTGTGATGTACGGCGTTCTATTCATGGTCATCATCGCTCCGCAATCTATCTTCGGCTCTATCCAGCTAAACAGCCACGGTATGACGCCGCTGGTGTACATCATCGGCTTCGTGGCAATCATGTTCACCGCCATGAGCTACATGCGCATGTCCGGTAGATTCCCCATTGCAGGCTCCGTATACTCCTACGTGCAGCGCGGCATCAACCCGCATGTCGGCTTCATCGCCGGCTGGCTGATTCTTTTGGACTACATCCTGGTTCCGTCCCTGCTGATCGTCATGGTCATGAACTGGGGCACCGCTTTGATTCCCAACAGCCCGGCATGGCTGTGGGCCGTGGTGTTCATCGCATTTAACACGTTCGTGAATATTCGCGGCATCCAGATGAGCCGCGGCGTTGACTGGGTCATCTTCGTCATCGAGGTGCTGGCCGTTATCGCGTTCATCGCGCTCGGCTGCAACTTCGTTTTGGGCGGTGGCGGCGCTGGCTCCTTCGTCCTCGACCCGATTTACCAGGAAGGCCAGGTCGATGCTCACTTCATCGCCGCTGGCATCTCTCTGGCCGCGCTCTCGTTCCTCGGCTTCGACGGCATGTCCACGCTCGCCGAGGAAACCCGCGAGCCCGAGAAGAACATTGGCCGCGGCATCCTGATCGCCCTGTGCGCCATCATCGTCGTGTTCGTTGCGCAGACCTACATCGCCGCCATCGTGCAGCCAGACTGGGCGAACACCGACCCCGATATGGGCTTCTTCGACTCTGTTCTGCTGGTGGGAGGCCCGGTCTTCTACAAGATTATGCTCATCATCAATATTATTGCTATCGGCATCGCCAACATCATGAACGCTCAGATGGCGTCTTCCCGCCTGCTGTACTCCATGGGCCGCGACGGCGTGATTCCTCGTGCGTTCGGTAAGGTGCATCCGAAGTACCAGACACCTTGGTTCTCCGCTGTGTTCCTGGGCGTCGTCACGCTGTGCCTGTCCATCCCGATGGGCGACAGGATGACCGAGCTGGCTGGACTTGTGAACTTCGGCGCCCTCGCATCGTTCATTCTGCTGAACTTCGCTGTGTTCCTGTTCTTCTTCATCCGCGAGAAGAAGCGCAATACCTTTGGCGACATCGTGAAATATCTCATCTGCCCCTGGATCGGCATCGCAATTCTGCTGTACGTGTTCACCGGCTTCGAGACGATGACCTACATCGTCGGCGTTGTGTGGCTCATCATCGGCCTTATCGTCGGCGGCGTGAAATCGAAGGGCTACAAGGAAGTTCCCGAGGCTTTCAAGCATCTAGAGGTGTAGTGCTTCGCCGCGGTATCTAGGCCAAGCTTCGCCCCTCAGACAAACCGCCTCGCAGATAGCTGCGAGGCGCACTCGACAGGCCGCGTGTCTCGCACACGCGGCCTGTTTTGCATTTGCAAGAAGACAAGCTGCGCCGTTTCCTCGTCGTCTTCCGACATCCAATAACGCAGTGTCCCGCGCTCGGTTTCGAACTCGCGCTTTCGCATGCATGCCCCCTATCGTGCGCCTATCGTGCGCCAAAGCAAAAGCGCGCGGACCTTGAAGGACCCGCGCGCTCGATGCATAGTTTGCGACGTGAGATGTATTACAGCTCGATGCGGCCGAACTTCGCGAGCAGTTCGGAGGCGGCAGCGCAGGAGGGGCAATTGCAATACTTGGCGCCCGCTTCCTTGCGCGCGAGCTGCGCTTCGAGCATTTTGGCGGCGACCTCTTCGCCCATCATTTCCTTCGCCGGGCCCTGGGCGAACGCGATAACGCCATCGATCGTGGTGGGACGCCCCTCAAGGAAGTCGAGCAGCTTGGTGGTCGCAGCCTCAACCGCAGCGTCGCTGCTATCGGCGGCAACAGCATCTTTCCAGGCAGCAGCCGCGTCCTTGGTTTCCTGCTTGCTCGTGTCGGCAGTGGCGAGGATGCCCGCGCGCTCGGCAACGTAATCGAACAGTTCCTTCTCCATGATGAACCTCCTTGGTTGCGCGTATATTCCTGCAGACATTATAGGGCGCCGTCAACGCAATCAAGTGGTCATCCCGAGAAAACCGAAGACGGGCATGCCGTCGAGAGCCTTCGGAAACCGCCAAAAGCCCTCTCCCAAACAGCTCGCCTCGCTTTGCGCTAATCCCCTTTCACCTTGTCGGTCATGTAAAGCCCGACGCGAACCTGATTCCAAGTTTCAGCCTTTTTGTCAACCTTAAGAATGCGGCACTCAAGCACGTCGTCGTGGCCGAAGCGCAACAACTGGGCTGCAAGGTCGTTCTGATCGCGGGGAATGTAGCCGAGCTTCACGTCCTTGCGATAGATGGCGACGGCGTTGGGATCCGCCGGATTGTGCGGCTCCGCGACAAGGCGCAGCCTCTTGCCCGGCTTGAGCTTGGAAATCGCCTTTGCGCCATCCCAGTAACGCATGCCAGCAACGTTGAAATCCGCGACGTAACGAGAACTCGAACTCATGATCGAAGCCGTCCTTTCCTTCTCCTCTTCTGTCCTTTTCAATGCAGTTGCCATTCTATCGGTCCGACAAAATATGCCTGTCCTTGCTATCGGACACGGAAACTATGGGACACTCTTCTTCCCATCTGCTACAATGAGGATGCATATCGTTATTGCGCCCCTCGAGAAAGCGACTGTTATGGCGTACAACAGCAAGGCGAAGCTCAAAGTTCTCTATCTCTGGAAGATCCTTCAGGAGGAAACCGACGCCGAGCACGGCCTTTCCATGACGCAGATTCTCGAGCGGCTTGCTTCGTATGGGATATCTGCCGAGCGCAAAAGTATCTACGACGATATCAAGACGCTGCGCGACTTCGACATCGATATCAAAACCTACCAGCGCAACCCCGTGGAATATGCCATCGAGCGACGCGATTTCACCCTCGAAGAGCTCATGCTCATGGTCGACGCCGTTCAATCGTGCCGTGCCATCACCGAGCGGCAGGCGCGCATGCTCATCACCAACATCAAGCAACTCGCCACCAACCGCGAGCAGGCGCTTCTCGACCGCCGCATCCACGTCGAAGGACGCATCAAGTCGAAAAGCGAGAGCGTGCTCTCGACCGTCGACGCCATCCACGAGGCCCTTCGCCTGCGCTGCAAAGTAGCGTTCGCCTACCGCAAGATCGGCGCAGACGGCAAGCCGCACGAAACGCGCGAGGGCAAGCGCCACGAGGTAACCCCCGTGGCCATCTCCTACGACGACGGGTTCTACTACCTGACCGCATGGAACGACCACCACGCCAATCTCACCGAGTACCGGCTCGACCGCATGGCGAAGGTGAGCGTCGAGCGAGATATGCCAGCCACCCGCAACGAAGAGATTGCCAATTACGCCTTCGACCAGGGGAAAGCCATCATGTTCGGACGGTTTAACGGCGAGGAGGTCGCCTGCGAGCTGACCGTCGACCCCGACAAGGTTGAGATCATCACTGACCGCTTCGGCAAAGGCGCGACCTTCCTCCCCTTCGACGGGCAGCAGGTACGGGCGCGGGTAAAGGTGTGCAAGAGCCAGCAATTCTTCGGTTGGGTCGCGAGCATGGGCCGCGCCGTGAGCATCGCGGCCCCGCAGAGCCTCGTCGAGGAATACCGCGATTACCTGCGCTTCCTCCTCGAAGAGTAAGCAGCTGCCGCCAACATCCTCGGCTCGCAGACAGCGGCTTGAACCATGCCGCCCTCAAGCAATAGGCGGATACTGCACCCTTCCAGCTCGATGACGTATTCATCTTTTGCTGCGCGGAAAACCCGGCAAGCACGCTGGCCAAACGCGCAAGAGAGGGGTCCCGCAACGACCCACGCGGGACAGCAGTCTTCGACGTCGCGCCGCAAACTGGCAGGAGGAAGCGAGGTGTCCACCGCTCCCGCCCCGACAGCAAGCTCGCCGTCCAACGCCCGATATGCCACGAGATCTCCTTCGGAGAAACGCAGGACGAAAGGCGCATCGGGAATCGGCGCGTCAGCGTAGAAATCCCAGGCTATAAAAGCGTCGGCCAAATAATCGCCCAAGGGGAAAGCCTCGGGAGAAGACGGCGCACCCAGCATCCACGACGCTTTGAGTTCGCAAGCCTCACCCGACATCCCAATCGCGCACGCCGCATCGGGCACGGCGGGCTCATCCGACACCCCGCGCGCACCCGACCTCCTGGGTGCGCATGCCGCATCGGGAACGCACGACGATTCGTCCGTGTCGCCAAAGAGCTGATGCGCGCCTTGCAATGCCATGCGTGTGCCTCCCGTCGTTTTCTCGATTGGTGCCATTGTAGAACGTGCGTACGAACCAGTCTGTCCATGCCTTTGGACAGTCGCAGCCCAACTGGAAGAGTTTTCCGAGGCGCCTCTCGCGCCCCTCGCCGCCGCTTGCAACGCAAACGAGAAGCGAGGACAGAAACCGCGAACAGCCCTTGCGTTCGGGTGGCCTGTATCGGGTATCATGAGGCAGCGGCGTGCCATTCACGACATGCCCCGTTGACGGAAGGAAACCCTCTTGCGAACGCAGCAAACCGCCTCCCCCGCACGCGAACGCCTTGTCCGCACGCTTGCCGCCCTGCTTCTGGCAGTAAGCCTGTGCCTTCCCTCGCTTAGCGGGTGCGCAGGCACCGAAAGCGTCGCGAACGGGGGCAATGCGACAAGCTCGCAGCAAGTTTCCGCAGGCAGTGCCGCCGCGAAGCTATCCGATATTCCCGAATACTCAGGCGCACTCTGCATCGACGTCAACAAGGGACAGCCTGGATTCTCCGCCGATGACGCGACGCGCGAATCGTTCATGGAATTCAGCGAGCTCGACTTCGAGGGGCGCTGCGGGGCGGCGGCAGGCCTTATCGGACCCGAGACTGTCTCCAATGCCGAACGCGGTGACATCTCGCAGGTCCACCCTTCGGGCTGGGTCCAGCATCGCTACAGCTTCGTCGACCACGAGATGCTCTACAATCGCAGCCATCTCATTGCGCACCAGCTGTGCGGCGAGGACGCCAACGAGCGTAACCTCATCACCGGTACGCGCACGATGAACGCCGTGGGGATGACCTATTACGAGGAGTTGGTGGGCAACTACGTCCGCCGCACGAACAACCATGTCCTCTATCGCGTGACCCCGCACTTTGCAGCGAACGACCTGGTGGCGCGAGGGGTTCAGATGGAAGCGGAATCTGTGGAAGACGGCGGGCAGGCCATACGCTTCAACGTCTTCGTCTACAACGTGGAGCCCGGCGTGAAGATCGACTACGTGACGGGCGATAACTGGGAGTCGAGCGAGGTTCCCGCCGTGAAGACCAAGGGCGAGGCAACCACGACCCGCGGCACGGGTGGTGACGCGACGCTTTCTCAATATGCAGCGAGCAAGGGCGAGGCGGGCGCTTCGGGCACGAGCAGCTCATCGACTTCCAGCAACGCAGCAGGGGGGAATGAAGCGGAGGCGGCGCCATCTGGTTCCTCGGACGCGAAAACGAGCGGCGACTCGTCTTCTTCCGCAAGCACCGCCGAAGAGCAAACGTACATTCTGAACAAGAGGAGCCACAAATTCCATCGTCCCGAGTGCGACAGCGTGCAGTCCATGTCCCCTTCCAACAAAGAGGAGTTCACCGGGTTGCGCCAGACGCTGATCGACGAGGGATACACGCCCTGCAGAAGCTGCAATCCATAGCGCCACGTTACCCCAGGTCATGCGCGAGCAATCTCAATCTGAGACCGAGGGGCGCGTCAACTAGCGTGGGACTTGCGCTCGAGCAGCCAGCTCGGCCCTTTCATCAAATTTCAGAAAAGTCCAAAATCGTGCTTGCGTAACTGTGTATAGTGTATATATACTGTGCTTACCAGATATACACACGTAAGGATTCACCGTGGACATCATCCTATCCAACTCGAGCGACAAGCCCATCTACGAGCAAATAACCTCGCAGATGAAAGCCCAGATTCTGTCAGGCGCGCTTCCAAGCGGGGAGAAACTTCCCTCCATTCGTGCGCTCGCGAACGGCCTCGGCGTCAGCGTAATAACCACCAAGCGCGCGTACTCCGACTTGGAGGCCGAAGAATTTATCGCAACCGTGCAGGGAAAGGGCAGCTTCGTAGCCGCGGGGAACCACGAGCTCCTTCGCGAAAGGCGCCTGCGGCAAGTCGAGGAACTGCTCGAGCAAGCGGGCGAACAGGCGGCTGAGCTGGGGGTCACGCGGGCCGAGCTGCACGACATGCTCGATCTCGTTGCTCCAGAGGATCTCGAATGAAGCCGCGATCAACGCGCACGTGAAAGCGATTTACCAGATGAAAGGATACGGAACGCCCATGTCAAACCTTCTCGAGATACGCAACGCGAGCCGCCAGGTGAGCGACTCCTTCTCGCTTCGAAACGCCAATCTCTCCATTGGATCAGGGGAAATCATCGGCCTCGTCGGCGCGAACGGCGCGGGAAAGACCACGATAATCCGAGCCGCACTCGGCCTTTTGAAACTCGATTCCGGGTATGCGGCGCTTTTCGGCGAGCCCCTCGCCGCTGACACCCCCGATGCCGACGTGCGGCGGCTTCGCTCCCGCGTCGGCGTCGTGTTCGACACGTGCCCCTACCCCTCCGAGATTACAGTGTCCCAAGTGGGGACATGCATCGCGCCCGCCTTTCCCACCTGGGATAGCACGTGCTTTGAGGCGCTAATCGAGCGATTTGGGCTCGAGCCGAAGAAGAAAATGAAGTCGCTCTCTCGCGGCATGGGCATGAAGCTGCAGCTCGCCTGCGCGCTCTCACACGACGCCGATTTGCTCATCCTCGACGAGGCGACCGCAGGGCTCGACCCGCTTGCTCGCGACGAGCTGCTCGATGAGCTGCGCGATTACGCCTCGACCGGCGATCGCGGCGTGCTGCTTTCGAGCCACATCACAAGCGATTTGGAACGCATCGCCGATCGCGTGGTGGGCATCGACGCGGGCAGCATCATCTTCGACATGCCGCGCGAGCAGATAACCGATGTTGCCGGTATCGCGCATTGCACAGCTGAACAGGCACAACGGATTCTCGCATGCGTTGATGGCGCTCGAGCTGCAAAGCGTGAGTTCAGCTGCGATGTCCTCGTTCCCAACCGCTTCGAATTCGCCGAAGCATTCCCCGAAGTGCCCTGCGACCGCATCTCCATCGACGACTACCTGCATTTTATCCTGAAAGGAAACAACTGATGAAAGCCGCCTTCCTCTCCGAACTTGCTATTGTGCGCACCTTCGTCCTCAGCTTCATCGGCATCCTCGCATTCGTGTTCGTCTTCATATGCTGGACGATGGAGAGCGCAGCGGGCGCCGCCGCAGTCGTATGCGCCATGACTCCGATGCTCATCATGTTCTCGCTCATGGGGTATGACGACCAAAACGGCTGGCTGCGCTACCGTGCCGCACTCCCCTTTGCGCGCCGCGACATCATCACGAGCCGCTATGCGACCATCTTGGCATGCGCCGCCGCCGTCGTCGTTTGCGCTTCGGCACTCGGCATCGTGCTCAACGGGACGCTTCCCCGTTTTCTCGAAGGCTTCGAGGCAGCCGGGCCGATCGAGATTATCTCGTCGAGCGTCGCCGCCACGATGGCTGTCCTCATCATCGCCGCTATCGTCGAACCATTCCTTGTGAAATTCGGCAACACGAAGGGAATACGCTATCTCATGTGCGTGTTCATCCTGGCGGGGTGTATCGACGTCGTCATCCTGACGAACTTCCTCGCCCCCGACGTCATGCAATCGATCCTCGCGTGGATCGACACGTACAGCTGGCCTCTGTTCATCGCCCTCATCATCGCCGCGCTCGCCATCTACGCCGCAAGCTGTTTTATCAGCATCCGAATTTTCCAGGCGAAAGACCTTTAGGGAATCGCGGGGTCGCGCCGCGCACCCTTCATCGTAGGCTTCCCCACGCGCTCCTCATCGCTTGCCCTCGCCTTCGCTATAATCTTCCTCGACACAAACAAGCACGCGGAGAGGAACCCATGAACATCACCGTCTACCTGGGAGCAAATGAAGGCAACGACCCGTTCATCGCCGAATCAGCCCGTGAGCTGGGCGCATGGATCGGGAAAAGCGGCAACAACCTTGTCTACGGCGGATCGAAGGTCGGGCTCATGGGAATTCTCGCAGAGAGCGCGCTCGACGCAGGCGCCCAGGTCACCGGCGTCGAGCCTCAGTTCTTCATCGACCAAGCCGTGCAGCTCGACACCATCACGCGCCTTATCGTGACCGACACCATGGCCGAGCGGAAAGCGAAGATGATCGAGCTCGGCGACGCGTTCATCGCCTTCCCCGGTGGCTCGGGCACGCTTGAGGAAGTGTCAGAGGTCATGTCGATGCTCTCGCTTTCGCACTTGGACGCGCCCTGCATCATCTACAACTTGAATGGCTATTACAACCACCTGAAAGCCCAGATCAACCTCATGATTGAGAAGGGATTCTCCACCCCCGAGCGCCTGAAGCACGTCCACTTTGCAAGCAACCTTAACGATGTGAAGGGCATCTTAGGTCGCTAGCACATAAGCCGTCCGACGGCGCAGGGCCCGCGCCTCATTGCGCCTCGTGC